>Ga0233439_10003314_pt1 | contig 16925 bp, 21 predicted proteins | sample SI_123_September_6_FD_182713 | JGI IMG/M metagenome (GOLD analysis project Ga0233439, IMG submission 182713) | Seawater microbial communities from Saanich Inlet, British Columbia, Canada - SI_123_September2016_100_MG | ecosystem: Environmental > Aquatic > Marine > Inlet | place: Canada: British... | reverse complement strand
CGCACTAATTGGGTGCTATGTCGGAGCGAGTGATTGTATGAGCACTCGTAACGCCCATTTGTCGGATACGGCCACCGCTGCAAGCTTGATGCGGCCATCAGGCTGATGAGAGAATCGGAGTCTGCCCCCGCTGTGTCGGTGCTTCATCGAGCCTATCGCCGTGAACTCGATGAGGCACATACCCGAGCAACGACAGCTCTCCGTTCTGCCGGATTTCGTCGTTTGATCGACGACATCCTCAAGTCGATAATTGAGCAACAAGTTCAGGCGAGCCGGGAAGGGCGCTGAGAAAATGGCCAAGCCCTTACGCCATCTTCAGGCCCATCTCGGCGAGGTCACCGATATGGATTCCCACCTCAAAATCATCAATCATTTGATGAAGAAAGCTGGGCAGCGTCCCATGCCGAGACCGGGCGCTCGCTCAAGCAGTGCGCGATTGTCGACGCGGCTGGTTGGTCATCAAGCGCGGTGGCGAGAGAGACTAGAAGGCGGTCGCTGCCTGTGGAGCGTTCGAAGCCGCCAAACCGCTCTGGACCAGACACTATCGTTGACGTGCAGGCTCGTGACCGAGCTACACGACGTCCTTGATGTAGGTCAAAGGCATCATTGCAAGCTCGGATAGCGTTGTCCGGAGGCTTTCAAATGCATCTTAAAAGCACAGCCCGGAGCTACAGCACTGTCACCAAGATTCTGCATTGGTTGACGGCTGTTCTTGTCGTGACCTGTTGGATGCTTGGCGTTTTGACGGACGATTTTCTGAAAACAGCAAGCCGCACCGTCACTATATTTGCTCACATCGCGGTAGGATTGACGCTGCTTGACGTTCTCGTGCTGCGAGCGCTCTGGCGCGCCATGTCTTCGCCCCCTTCGGCAGAGCGCCGGTATTTGGGATATGGCCCATAGTGGGCAGGCTGATGCACTATGTGCTGTACGCGATGCTTCTGATGGTGCCAGTTACCGGCATCCTGCTTCAGTTTTCTTATGGTAAGGGCCTGCCGCTTTACGGTGTTGCCGAAATTCCTTCGCCTTTGGCGTTCGATGCCAAGCTCGCAAGTATTATGATGGAGGTGCACAAATTTTCCGGTCATGCGTTGATGATTTTGGCGGCCGCTCACGCACTTGCTGCACTTGTTCATCATTACGTGTTTCGCGATCGCGCCCTTGTCCGGATGCTGCCGCGCTCGAACGGCTCATGACGGGTCATGCGCCCTAGTTCTTGGCAGCATGCCGTCCAACACGCCGGCCGCTCCCACTCAAGCGGCGGCTTGGACTGCCGTTGCTGGTTCCCTATGGCACTGGTGTGCTCTTGGCACCGCCGCCGGTCCGCCGGTGTCTATGCACCATGGTCGTTTCTTCTCGCCGCGGTCATCATGGCGCACCGTGGCTTCGTATACTAATTGTCCACTAGGTTCCGGTCAGCGCAGGCGAGGCGGCCTATTTGAAGGCCGTCTCGAGTCGCTCCGGCTTTCGACTTTGGTAGGTTTGATGACGATCGGCATTGCGACGGTTTCCTCCGCCGTCGTGGCATTAGGGTCCGCCGGTTACATCCAGCAGTTTCTGGATTGGCCCCGGGGATCTGATCGTCATGGCGGTCGTAGTCCTGCTCGGTGCCGTCGCGGCGTGGGGTATTCTCGAATCGTGGTGTTGGCCAGCCTGTTCACGCTGATCGAAGTGGGCGGGCTCATTGAGATCATTGCAATCGGTGTCTATTCGGCGTTCCGATCGTGGCTGCGCTCACGAATGTTCCCCCCTTGGAAACCACAGCGCTGTCCGGCATTGCGTTTGGTCGTCTGCTGGCCTTCTTCGCGTTCACGGGATTTGAGGATCTTGCCAATGTGGTTGACGAGGCCAAGCAGCCGCGCCGCGGTATTCCTCGCGCAATGGTTTTGACGCTGCTGATATACGGTGTTGTACGTTCTCGTTGCGGCAGTCGCAGTTTGCACCGTGTCGATCGAACGCCTCGCGTTGTCGCCGGCGCCGCTCAGTTTGTTCCTTCGCGCGGTGGTAGAGGTCAATCCGAGGACTATCAGCCTCATCGCGATTGTGGCGGCGCTGAACACGATTCTAACCAGATGACCCTGGCCTCGCGCGTGATCTACGGATTGGCTCGGGACGGGACGGGGATTTGCCGCACATGCCTGCGCGGGTTCACCTCGTCATGGGAACGCCCGTCGTGGCAACTGCTTGATTATGGCCTGTGTGATTCCGCTCGAGCTGTCGGTCCCGTTAGTCTGGTTGGCGGAAGGGTCTTCGTCTGGTCAATACTGCGTTGCTAAGACTTCGGTATCGCTCGTCTAATCTTCTCATCTTCGCCTTGCTTGGAAGGGTACGCTCATCTGCATGCGGATATGCAGCTCAAATCGGTTCCACCGATTGTGATATTGAAAAAATATGACGAGAATCGAGTTTGTGATTCTACCGCGAAGTGGGGATAGGCGGACAAGGCCACGCCTTATGCAAGGCCGCGTTCAGTGCGTCAATCGCGGCCTTTCTTCGTTGCGCCGGATTCAGCAGCAGATGGTCGCAGAAGATATCGGCCGCTTGATAGGGAATATCCCCGCCAGGGGTGCAGTAATTACGAACGGCTATCCAAGCCTTCTTCAGCCCAAACTTCTCTATGTCACCTCTTTCCAGAGCCCCTTCCAATTCTGTGGCGATCGTATCCGAATCCATGTCCGCCCTTTCCAGAGCGCCCGAGACGTATGCGATGACGATTTCGCGGTTTGAACGCTTGCACAATTCAAGCATGCGAATGCCGTCGGCCTTAATGGTTTGGGGTGAGAAAAGCGCGAGCGCTACGCCCGCGGCCAGCATCTGCCGTCTTGCTGAAATGGCCATCATCTTCTTTCTGACCAGTATCCGTCTGGACCTTGATTGTTCTAGTGCGACAGCATGATCCAGCCCGGCGGGTTCACCAGAACCGAGCGCGTCGCGCCACCCAGGATGAATTCCCGCAGTTTCGAGTGCCCGTAAGCACCCATCACCAACAGATCGGAGCTATGAGCGGCGACATAGCTCTCGATAAAGCTGCCGATGGTGTGCTGGTCGGTCTTCTTCACCTCTTCGTAAATGGCGTCGACGCCTTCCGAGGTGAGCTGTTGTGCGAACTCGCGCCCGCGCGCTGCCGACGGCATCGGTTTGTCGTCCGTTGCCGAGAATATCCTGACGTGAGACGCGCGGCGCAGAAACGGCATGGCGTCGCCGACGGCACGGGCCGCGGGCCGGCTGCCGTCCCACGCGACTGCGATGTTTGCGAAGGATCCGGCCAAAGGGCGAATCGGGCGCTCCGGAAATATTAGAACCGGACGGCCGGACTCGAAAATCAAGCGTTCTGCGATCTCCTGGTGGTGGCTGTCGTTCCGGCGAACAGGGAGAACAGCCATGTGATGAACGCGAGCCTCCTCCACCAAAAGACGGAGGCTTTCATAAGGGTTCCGCTTCTCGATTCTGCACTTCGTCAGAACAGGACGATCCATTGCGATCTCCCGGAAAGTGTTCGCGAGATCCTTGGCATTCGCTGCACTTTTCCTTGCCTCGGCCTCTAGGAATTCTCCGATGTGAGCGCCCTCGAAATACAGTCCAGGTTCGATCTCCGTTTCCAGAACGAGGGCCGAGATGCGCGTACGAACTTGCCGGCGAGCTTTGGCAGTATCGCACGGCTTCGACAAGCTTTCCGCGAGATCCACCACCGCGGCGATGGCGGCTGCATCGGGGGGCTCCGGATAGTTAAGGAGCGGAAAAAAGACATCACGAATGGCCATGGCGAATTCTCCCTTTCGCCCATGATGCGGCGGACGCCAAAAGCTGTCTTGATCTGGATCAGAGGCATCGCTTCCAAGAAGAATAGTCTTCCAAATAGCCTAGTGCCGACCTCAGGAGGAGCGAATGAAGGCCCATCACATCATGACCCATCATGTCATCACAATCGCCCCCGATGCGACGCTCGCCGACGCCGCCCGGCTCATGCTTTCCAATCACATTAGCGGTTTGCCCGTCGTTGACACAAAGGGCGAGCTTGTCGGAATCCTGACGGAGCGAGATTTTCTTCGCAGGCTGGAACTTGATACCCAGCGGAAGAGGCCACGCTGGCTTGAATTCATCCTGGGTCCAGGCCGGATGGCAGAGGACTACGTCAAGACGGCAGGCTGGAAGGTGCGCGAGGTCATGACGCGGAATCTTTACACCGCGGCTGAAGAGACCCTGCTGGTCGAGATTGTTGTGCTCATGGAAAAGAATCATATCAAGCGCGTGCCTATCATGCGTGGGAAAAAGATCGTTGGCATGGTCAGCCGTCAGAATTTTGTACAGGCTGTGTCAAGTTTGTCGCGCGGTCTGCCGGATCCGACGCCGGATGACACCAGTCTCCGTAATCGCATCCTTGCGACCATCGAGGATCACCACTGGGCGCCGATCGGGATCAACGCGATCGTCCGGAACGGCGTTGTCGATCTGTGTGGTGTCATAACTGACGAGCACGTTCGTCAGGCCATCATCGTTGCGACGGAAAATGTCCCAGGTGTCGAACAGGTTCACGATCACCTCGTGTGGGTCGATCCGATGTCCGGCATTTATCTTCTTTCACCGGAGGAGGAGATGGAGAATCCTTCCGTGCAGGCGAAGGCATCGTAAACGGTACTGATGCAACAAGCCTAATTCTCACGGTCAATCCTTGCTTAAATTCGCCTTCACCGTATTTCTGCTGGAACTGACGCCCGGGCCGAATATGGCCTATCTTGCAGCGTTATCTCTAGCGCGCGGCCGCGTCGCGGGTCTCATTGCGATCGCGGGGATCGCACTTGGCCTCGCCACCCATGCCGTTCTTGTGGCTCTCGGTGCGGGAGCTGTTATTCAGAGCTATCCGGTTCTGTATGAATCGCTTCGATGGGCCGGTATCGCCTATCTCCTCTTTCTGGCTTGGGCGACCATGCGTGGCCAACCGACGGAGCGCCATTCTTGCTCGCGATCGACCTGGAGGAAGAGCTTTAGCGTCGAAAAGTCACGCCCAGGTGGTCACCTCGCCGCCAGACGACCGGCATGGGCGCCGCCGGTGTTCCAATTCAAGGATCAGAACAAATGCGTCCGGCAGGGTCGCCGAATGCCTGACGCTGAGCGCGGCACCGGTCGCTGAGAGATTATGAACTGTGCAGGTTACCAAGCGACTGCCAACAACGATCGATCCTGCCTTGTGAATCTTGCGTCTGACCGCAACGCGTATCTTTTTCATTGCAGCGGGCTTGCGATCCGCGTCCACCAATCTGAGTTTACATATCGATGTTGTGCAGCTTGCGGCGATTGCGCAGGATGATCTGGCGCGCACCGGAAAAATCGAGCACGCCTTCGTTATGAAGCTGTGACAGCACACGAGACACCGTCTCAAGCGTCAGGCCAAGATAGTCGGCAATGTCCCTCCGGCGCATCGGGAGAGCCATTGTGCCAGTGATCGCGAGGCGATGGTCCATCTCAAGAAGAAATGTCGCGACGCGCTCTAGGGCAGTCTTTCTACCGAGCAGCAGCATATGATCCTCGGCGTGCCGCAGATCACTTGCCGTCATGGTCCAGAGATTGCGGGCGACGTGAACGTCGGTGGCCGCTGCCTGTTCAAGCCCGCGGCGTTTGACGAGGCGCACCGTCGTATCGACGATGGCCTCTGCGGTCAGGCGATGGACGCTGCCGGATACCAGCCCGAAAACATCGCCCGGCAGATGAAAGGCGCCGATTTGACGTCGGCCATCGGAGAGCAGTTTGTAGGTGCGAACAGCTCCGCAGACCACCTGATAAACGTAATCCGCCGGCTCATCCTCCCCGTAGATTTCCTCGTCCCGTCCGTAATAGAATTCGGTCGCAACAAGGTTGGCGTGACCGGCGATAATGCCAAACTGGTCCGTGGCTGGCACCGCGCGGATGACCGCTTGGCTGTTGACGATTGCATCGGCGGATTGGGTGAGCATGGCCATCTCCTTCGGCGGCAGATGGTTGTTTTTACAGGGGACAATGCCCGCCGGATATTTCGCGCGATATCTTAGGGGCTGCACCCTAAGTAGTTTACCGGAGGCGCTGGCCGGCGTGGCTGTTCCGTTGAACCGCGGCACGGATCTGGGAGGCTAGACTCTCCTCTGCATCCGGTTTGAAGAGGACCAGATTAATTCCGGCAACTGTTGCGTTTGTCCGGATACTTTCGTCCGGGTAGCCCGTGATCAGAATAATTGGAGCAGACACGTTCCGGTCCCGTAGTCTGTTCGCGATAGCTATGCCGCTCATGTTGGGCATCTTGAAATCGAGAACGAAGCAGTCGAACTGCTCAGTGACCGCAGCGTCCAGCATCGCCGCGCCGCTTCTGAACGTCCGGACATCGAAACCTTCCGTTTCAAGAAGGAATCGAAGCGAACTGAGGACGTCGAGGTCGTCATCGACCACGCAAATCCTGGATTTTGTAACAGGTGAGGCCATCGTGAGGGGCCCTGAAAAGTACGAGTGACGCATGCTCAAAACATAGCGGTGCGCCGAAAGACCGTCTTGACCTGTCTCAATCCTTCAGGATGCCGCCCCGCATCGCCAGCCGGACCAGTTCCGAGATGCTGCTCGCCTGCATCTTCGTCATGACATTTGCCCGATAAACCTCGATAGTCCGGGGACTGATACTGTAGTCGCGGGCGATCAGCTTATTGGAGAGCCCCGCGATAAGGCCATCCATCACCTGCCTCTCACGCGGACTAAGCGAGGCAATCCGTGATGCGATGTCCGCGCTAATCGACTCGTTTTTCGAGCTATCGGTCTGGCTCAGGGCAGCGCTGATCATGAGGACGAGCCGCTCGTCATCGAATGGCTTTTCAAGAAAATCGATCGCGCCGAGTTTCATTGCTTCCACAGCGAGGGGAATATCGCCATGCCCCGTCATCATGACGGTGGGCAGCGCCTTCGGTTCCTTCTTGAGCCGGCGCAGCAGGTCAATCCCGTCCATGCCGGGCATCCGCACGTCGGAGATAACACAGCCGAACGCTAGGTCGGACAACGTTTCGAGAAATGTCAGCGCGCTATCGTAAAGCCTCACATTGAAGCCCGCCGAGCCGAGCAAAAAATCGAGAGAATCCCGCATAGCAGGATCGTCGTCGATGACATACACATTTCCCTTATGCGGCATCATTCCAGACTCTCGCTTGATTTGGCCGGCAGCGTGAAGCGGAATGTCGCGCCGTCCGAGGGGTTGCTTTCAACGGACATGCGGCCGCCATGCGCCTCCACGATTGACCGACTGATCGAAAGTCCCACGCCCATTCCTGTCTCCTTGGTCGTAAAGAACGTCTGAAACAGCTTTGCCCGCACGTCGTCGCTGAATCCGTGTCCCGTATCGGATACCTCGACTTCGATCATGTCTTCCGGGGCCCTGGTATTCGTCACCACCAGTTCGCGCCGATCAGCGTCGACCATGGCTTCAAGCGCATTCCAAAACAGATTGACCAGAACCTGCTGGATCTGGACTCGATCGACGAGTACCAGATCGCAGTCGGGGTTCAGATTGAAGCGCAGCAAGATACCCTGTTCCCGGGCGCCCGTCAGGCCAAGCGCGCCGGCTTCTTCAATCAGCTTCGAAAGACTTTCGACGCGCCTTTCTGATTCTCCGCGCTTCACGAAATCGCGAAGACGCCGTATAATCTGTCCCGCACGAAGAGCTTGTTCCGCTGCGCGATCCATGGCGGTGGCGATTTTGACAGCATTCGGGTCTTCACTCAAGGTCAACAGGCGGCGTGAGCCCTTCATGCAGCGGCTGGTTCAGTTCGTGTGCGAGCGCGGATGCCATCTCTCCCATCGCGCTCAAGCGCGAAACGTGAGCGATTTCGGATTGAAGTTCCTGAAGCCGCGCCTGGGTTTGCTGATGTTCGGTCAGATCGCGGACGAATCCTGTAAAGTACGGTTGTCCGCCGGATTCCATTTCGCCAACGGAGAGATGCATCGGAAACGTTGTTCCGTCTTTGCGCTGGCCGGTCACGATCCGGCCGATACCGATGATATGCCGCTCGCCCGTTGATTGGTAGCGGGCAAGGTATCCGTCATGACGCCGCCTGTCGGGGTTGGGCATCAGCACGCTGACGTTCTGGCCGATAGCCTCCTGTTCGGTATAGCCAAACTGCCTTTCGGCGGCGGTGCTGAAGAACTGCATGATGCCGCGGCCGTCAATAACGATCATCGCATCGGGAATCGTCTCCAGGATGGATCGAAGGTGACCTTCTCGCGTCCTCAATGCTTCTTCAGTTTGCTTTTGATCGTCAATTTCGAGAATGATCCCGCTCAGATGAAGAGGTGCGCCGTCATTGCCTTTGACAACGCTGGCACGGGTCCGAACCCAATGACTACGTTCGTGCGTTGCGCGCACCCGATACTGAATATCCAGGTTGCAGCCGGTCTCGACAGATTGCTTCACGGCGAGTTCGGTGCGCTCACGATCCTGAGGTTCAAGTAGCGAGAGAAAAAATTCGTAACTCACAGGCTGATCGTTTGAAACGCCGAGTAGGCTTCGTGCCGAAGCGGACCAGATCAATTTGCGGGTTGAAACGTCGAGATCCCAAGTGCCGATACCGGCCCCGTCGATACCAAGCCACAAATGTTCGTCACGAAAAGGCCCGTCGGGTGTTGCCTCATCGGTTCTGGTCAAAATCCATCGCCTCTAGGTCCCGGGCCGGGTCTCATGCCTTAACAAGAGGAAAATCTCCGCACCCGTCAAGCCGAGTATTGGCCCAGTTAGAGACATTGCTCAAGTCCGAACCGAGGTTAGCCGTCAAATTCAGCAGAGGCCTAGAGAGCGGTTTGCGGGGTAGGGTTATTCCTGAGGCTGCTCTCCGTGAAGCGCCGCAAGCACAAGGCCGGATGAGACCTCGAAAACCTCATGGCCGTGCGCGATTAGATGCTCGTAGTCCTCCTGCAGCAGATCTAGCTGACGGTGACCGCAGTCCCGGACCGCGGTCGCGATGTCTTTGACAGAATGGGCCCCCGCAATTCTCGAAATACAGTCCTGGGTGATCTTCACCCCCGAGCGGGCATAATCCAGCGCGTCTTGGCTGGCCCGGATGATTTCGCACAGAGCCAGTCTCTGTGCACCGAGAGCAAACCGCGTTCCCCGGCCGGCAATCTCGGTTAACTGCGAGGAAACATCATTCTGCTGTTGCGCGGCATTTGCATTCACTTGATTGTCAATATTCGGCATAACTGTTCTCCCACGTTAGCGCTTGAATATCCGGGTGAGCGCCGATGGTCGTTGAGTGACATCAATCATGCGGGCATTGGCGCGGGGCTATTTCTGCCAGCAGCGGTCGCCGGAAAGAGGTTCACTTGCCTTCAGGCCGAATTCCAGATGTGTCGACGAGTAATTCAGCGTCTCTGGCGGCAGCGACCTTAGGCGGACCGCCAGTCTCAAATATGCATGCCGTGTCTCCCTAGCGAAGAAAGGTTAACTCGCGTCATGGTTGTCGACGTTGATCTCGACCAATCGGATCTAGGAGCTCTGGTCGCCGAATCCACCTGGTTCATCCTTCGGGGCTCTCCGATTGCTTGCGATTGATCCGGATCAAGCCCCTTCCCCGAATTCGCGGTCAAAGTATCTGATGGCAGCGCAAGCCGCCTTTGATCACTCATGGTCGCCGCAAATTTCAGGGATACTTTCATTGTCCACATTTCTTGAGGAAACGGCTGCTGATTGCATGACGCGCTCCGTGAAAACGGTGACGCGCGACCTGACCATGCCAGCGTTAGTGCTGCTGTTCGAACGTGATGATTTCAATGCTTATCCAGTTGTAGAGGGTGCCCACGTTGTGGGGTTAGTTACCAAGTTTGATTTCCTGAGGTGCTTTGCCTTTACGCCGGCGCAAATGGTGCCACGTTACGACGACCTCATGAGAACGGTCGTTGCTGATGTCATGACGCCAACGTTCATATATGTAGGCGCGGAAACAAAGCTCACGCGAATTCTGCAGCTTATGGTCGAGCATCGCGTCAGAAGCATCCCCGTAATCGATGCCGAGAAACTCATCGGCATCGTTTCTCGGGAGGACGTCATGAAATCGTTAAAGCGATGCAGCGGCGAGGTTTAGACTGTCAGCTCTAAAGCGGAACAACCGACACGACGCGATAGGTATGAGTGCGGCCTTCTTCCGTGATGGAGACGTACTCCCCCGGCTCAAATTTTTCCTCTGCGAAATGGTATCCCGTCTCATCGTCGTGTTCGCCGGAAATGTCGTAGTGGAATGCCCAGTGTCCGCCGGTGCGGTGAATGAGGTGGCCAAGATCATCGGGCTTTCCGGGCCGAAACCGCGCGACCCGGCAGGCTTTGCGATGTTGCCGCCACATCTTTGGATCGAGCAAGCCGTCGGAATCTAGAGGCCCGACGAAGACGTAAGCTATTCCCGAATCGCCAAGCGGATGCTCGGTCTCCCGCGCCAGATCGAGTCTGATCTGACGAAAGCTCGATGGCAGGCTTGAATTCAAAATTCGCCGGGGCTTTGATTGGCTCATGGCGCGGGGTTCTCCCATCTGCTGTATCTGTAGTTTCGTTTGCGGGGGCAAGGCGGTCGGATCTTTATTCAAGGCTCTTCATGAACGCGAGAAGGTCGTTGATCTGGTCTGGATCGAGCTGAAAGGCAGGCATGGTGGGGTGGCCGGTATAGATCCCCTCCGCAAAGGCCTCCGCGAGCATCTCGACTTTGTAGCGCAGATGGAGGTCGCGGAACGGGGGAGCAATCTTCAGTGGACTCGGATTGAACCGATCTATGGCGTGACAGCGCGCGCAGTTTGTCTTCGCGAAAACGAAACCGCGCCGCTCCCCGGGTGATGCCGCTTCAGCTGGTGTCGCCAGGATGATTGCGATCGCTAGGCAGCCGTAAAGATATGCATCGTCGATGTTTCGGTGTGTGGCGCGAGTTTGCGTGTCGATCTTGCGGGAATCGTCGCATCTCGCATTGATTTGCATCAATCCATCACCGTCAATGTCGTTATGGTTATCGTGAAAACGATCACTTTGTGGTCCGGCGAAACGTTATCGCGAAGGCAAGTTCGAGATGTCTCATAGCGGATCAGGTCGTCTATACGGTGAAACCGCAGGCTGTCTTCTCTGTGCCATACGATCGCTCAGCATTTGCGGTGCGCTGGATGAAGGAGAGCTTCGGGAGTTGGCAAGGCTGTCACAACGCGTGCGCTTTGGTTCCAAGATGCCGTTGTTCGCGGAGGGAGACCATTCCGATGCGGTTTACAATGTGTCGGAAGGAACGGTTCGCCTCTACAAGCTGCTGCCTGACGGCAGGCGGCAGATTATCGGATTTGCGCTGCCTGGCGATTTCATAGGAGTTGTGCCGGGTGTTCGCTGCGGCCTCTCGGCGGATGCGATCGGGTCGGTCATGGCATGCTGGCTTCTAAAGGAGTCTTTCTTACGTTTCATAGAGTGCAAACCGCGCATGATGCCGCGCATCGGCAGATCCGCTCAACCCGCTTCTTGTTCACCGTCCAGTCGGCCCTGCGAAGCAATGCCGTAACTCGGCGATATCCGTAGCGGCCATATTGGCGGGCAAGTTCAATGATATCGGCAGTTAAAGCTGCCTCGTCGTTGGAATCTTGCGCTGCGTCGATCGGTGCTGCCCGTCTCTCGGATATGCCAAGCTCGGTCATCACATCACAGTTTCCTGGCTCTAATGACGGATATGCGTCCAATTCCCACAGACTGCGACGATTGTCGGCGTATGCCGACAAAGCCGGCCTTAACAAGAAAACCCGTCCAGCTTCCGTTCAGATGTGGCGTTGCGGCAGCCGGCCCAGAGATGCGCTCAGTGAATTTGAGTATTCGGTGCTCATTGGAATTTGTCGGCTTATCGTAGTCTGCCACATGTAAAGTGCCGCCGCGTCGCAGGATCCTTCGCAATTCGTTTGCAAGGCGATACTTTTCATCGGGCGAGCGATCATGGAAAGTAAGTACGCTCACGGCCTTATCGAAAGAGCCGGTGCCGAACGAAAATCGATCGCCAGTCGTCTCGGCCAAGACCTGAACATTCTCGATGTGACGGCGCGTGATGTCCCGCACCGCTTTCGCGACGCTACTTGGGTCAGGGTCCAAGGCGACAAAGGTCGTGCTTGGAAAACGCAATGCAAGCATAATCGCCATCGACCCGCTACCTGCGCCGAAATCAAGAATGCGGTCGTCCGCCCGAGGCGCAAGAGAATCGATAACCGCTTCCTGCCAGGATCGATCACTCATCACTACGTCGAAAAAGCCTTCGTAGAGAAGTCTGGCAAAACCAAGCCGTATTCGGTTGGAAACACGCGCCAATCCAACCACTGCCTGCGGCGGTGACATGTTTTTCCGTCCAATGCAGATCAATCCCAAGCTAAGCCAAAACACTAATCGGGAATTAAAGGCTGCAAGTTGAGCCAGATCAACGACCTGCGAGATTCTTGGGGTCACAAGGGAGAAACTTGAGGATACCGCCAGCACGTATGAATGGGCGGGTGAGTAAAACGACGATGCGCCTCTCTCGAACCATCTTGGCCCTGGTGACCGCGCTGTCGGTGGCAATGCTGCCGATGGCGGGAGCTGCCATTTCTGGCTCGATGGCGTACGGCTTGGCTGAGGTCGCATCGCAAGAAATGGCAGCTGTGGCTTCCGACGTGCCGGAAGCCCTGGACGACTGCGGTGCGGACCAGACCAAGGCCAACCCTTGCGACCAGCCGAGCGATCAGTGCCCGCTGGCCTTCTGCGCGTCGCAGTCGGGTGCCGTGGCTGATATCGCCAGTTTTCCTTTTGATTTCCCGATCGTGGCGGGAAATCCGCTCCCCATTCCGGTGGATCAGGTCGTCGCTTTGCATAGCGGCAGTCCGCCGTTCCGTCCTCCGCGCGTCTGATCTTCTCTCGCGTGCTGCCGACGCGCAGGCCGTTTGCGCTCGCGTGTGGCGACAATTCCGCGCGCCTTCGATTCGGTTCCGAAGCCGTGGATAGACCAGACCCATGAGGAGAAGATCCAATGATTTCAAAGTTCACGCGCGTCGTGGCGTTCGCCACGGTGGTGAGTCTCGCAGGCTCCGCAGCATTCGGGGCAGCAAGCGATTACGCATTCGAGCCCGTCAATGCGGAGATGAAGAAGGGCGACGACGTGACGGTGGCGGTGCGTCTGATCAACAAGGCCACGGGAAAGCCGGTGCCGGACGCAGTCATCATCCGCACCCGCGTCGACATGGCGCCTGACGGCATGGCGGAGATGGAATCGCCGGTCAGCCCGCTGCCGGCAAAGGAGCCTGGCGTCTACGCCTTCAAGACCGATTTGCCGATGGCTGGTCGCTATCAGCTCAGCGTAGCCGCCAAGGTACAGGGCGAGGCGGAGACTGTGATCGGCAAAGTGGTGATCAAGGCGGGCAAATGAGGTTCTCGTCGGCGCTCCGTGGAGCGCCGACGCACCTTAATCCAGCTCAAAGTGCCTGCGTGAATGCGCTCTTACGGTGAATTATATGAACAAGCTTCTGACCACACTTGCAGCCAGCATCGGGCTCGCCGCCGTCGGCGTTTGGCTGAGCCAACAGCCGCTCTTGCGGGCGCAGATCCATCTGACCAGCGCGGCCGCGGCCGAGCGGCTGGTGCTATACTATCGCGACCCGAGCGGCGCGCCGTTCTGGTCGGCTGGTCCCAAGAAGGATCAGCAAGGTCGCGACTATCTCCCCGTCTACGACGACCAAGAGCCGTCCTTCGATCCGCCTGCGAAGCCGCAAGCCGCTCAGGGGGCGCGCAAGATCCTGTACTACCGCAATCCGATGGGGCTGGCGGACACGTCGCCGGTGCCGAAGAAGGACGGCATGGGGATGGACTACATCCCCGTTTACGAGGGCGATGACAGCGACGACGGTTCGGTCAAGCTCTCGCCGGGCAAGATCCAGCGGACCGGCGTGAGATCGGCCCCAGCCGAACGCCGCGCGATCCGAACCTTGGTGCGGGCACCCGGCACGATCCAGCTCGACGAGCGCCGCATCTCGGTCATTGCTATGCGCGCGGAAAGCTACGTGCAAAAGGTCGCCAATGTCACTACCGGGTCGAGCGTCTCGGCAGGGCAACCGCTGATGGAAATCTACAGTTCCGCCGTCGCGGTGGCTGCGGCCGAGTATCTCGCGACCATCAATTCCAAGGTAACCGGGGGTATCGAGCTGTACGGCCGCGGTTCTCGGCAGCGGCTGATGAATCTCGACGTTCCCGAGCCGGTCATCGCGGCAATGGAGAAGAGCAGAACAACCCCAATTGCGATTCAATGGTCCGCGCCGCGCGACGGCATTGTGCTGGAGCGCAACGCCATCGAAGGCATGCGCGCGCAACCAGGCGACGTTCTCTTCCGCATTGCGGATATTTCGGTCGTGTGGGCTCTGGCCGACGTGGCGGAACGCGATCTCGGTAGCATTGCGGTCGGTCAGCCCGTTGCGGTGCGCGCCCGCAGCTTCCCCGGGCGGGAATTTTCCGGCAAGATCAGCGTAGTCTATCCGCAGGTGAACCGCGAAACGCGAACCGCGCGGGTCCGGATCGAACTGGCGAACGCCGACCTCGCGTTGCTGCCGGACATGTATGTCGACGCTGAGATCGGCACCGCCAGTGGGACAGCGGTCGTCGCCGTCCCTGACAGCTCCGTGCTCGATACGGGCAGCCGGCAAGCCGTCTTCATCGACAAGGGCGAGGGCCGCTTCGAGCCGCGCACTGTCAAGCTAGGCCGCCGTGGCGACGGCTACGCCGAGGTGAAGGAGGGCGTGAGCGAGGGCGAGGCGATCGTGACCTCGGCCAATTTCCTGATCGATTCCGAAAGCAACCTGAAGGCCGCGCTGAAGGGCTTTGCGGAAGCCGCCACGCCGCAGACGACCGAAGCTTCAAGCGGGGCGAAACACGTGGGAGGGCACCAATGATCGCCCGAGCCATCGCCTGGTCGGCACGCAATCTGCTGTTAGTGCTGTTCGGCGCCGCCTTTGCGACAGCCGCCGGCCTTTACGCGCTCGTGCATCTTCCGCTCGACGCCATCCCCGATCTTTCCGACACCCAGGTGGTCGTCTACACCGAATATCCCGGTCAGGCGCCGCAGGTGATTGAAGACCAGGTCACCTATCCCCTGACCACGGCAATGCTGACGGTTCCAAAATCGAAAGTCGTGCGCGGTTTCTCGTTTTTCGGCGTGTCGTTCGTCTATGTCATCTTCGAGGACGGCACCGACATCTACTGGGCGCGGTCGCGCGTGCTCGAATTCCTCAACAGCGCAACTTCGCGGCTTCCTGCGGGCGTGACCCCAACCATCGGTCCCGACGCGACCGGCGTCGGCTGGGTGTACCAGTACGCGGTGATGTCGAAGGAACTGCCCCTCTCCGACACCCGGGCGATCCAGGACTGGAATTTGAAGTTCGCGCTCGCCAAGGCGGAAGGCGTGGCGGAGGTGGCGAGCGTCGGCGGCTTTGTCAAGCAGTACAACGTGATCCTCGACTCGCAGCGTATGCGCGATCTCGGCATCACCATGCAGAAGATGCGCGAGGCGATCCGCGCCAGCAATGCCGACGTCGGCGGCCGCACCGTCGAACTCTCGGAATTCGAATACGTCATTCGCGGCAAGGGCTACCTCAAGAGCATCAACGATCTCGGCAATATCGTGCTGAAGGTGAGCAACGGCACGCCGGTGCTGCTGCGCGATGTCGCAAGGGTCGAACTGGGCCCCGACGAAAGGCGGGGCATCACCGAGCTTAACGGCGAGGGAGAAGTCGCCAGCGGCATCGTGCTGCAGCGCTTCGGCGTCAATGCGCTCCAGGTCATCGACAACGTCAAGAGAAGGTTCAAGGAGATCGCGACCAGCCTGCCGAACTCGGTCGAGATCGTGCCGGTCTATGATCGCTCCAACCTGATCTACGCCGCGATCGACACGCTCAAGCAAACGCTCTTCGAGGAAAGCATCGTGGTTGCTCTCGTCTGCGTCGTGTTTCTGCTACACGTTCGCAGCGCCCTGGTTGCGATCCTGATGCTGCCGGTCGGCGTGCTGATGGCCTTCGGTGCGATGAAGTTGCTCGGATTAGGATCGAACATCATGAGCCTCGGCGGCATTGCGATCGCGATCGGCGCCATGGTCGATGCCGCCATCGTCATGATCGAGAACGCCCACAAGCATCTGGAACGCGCCGAACCGGGCCGGTCGCGCTTAGAGATCCTGATCGACGCCGCTTCCGAGGTCGGTCCTGCGCTGTTCTTCAGCCTCTTGATCATCACCGTGTCGTTCATGCCGATATTCACGCTGGAGTCGCAGGAAGGACGGCTGTTCAGCCCACTGGCCTTTACCAAGACCTTCGCGATGGCCGCAGCCGCGCTGCTATCGGTGACGCTGGTGCCCGCGCTGATGGTGGTCTTCGTGCGGGGCCGGATCGTCCCGGAGCACAAAAACCCGATCAACCGTTTCCTGATCTGGATCTACCGGCCGGTCATCAAAGCCGTGCTGCGCGCCAAGGTACTCGTGATCCTGCTGGCGCTCGCGGTCTTGGCCGTGACGATCTGGCCAGCACGTCAGCTCGGCGCGGAATTCATGCCGACGCTGAACGAAGGCACGCTGTTGTACATGCCGACGACGCTGCCAGGCATCTCGGTGACGAAGGCCGCCGAGCTCTTGCAGATGCAGGACCGGATCATCCGCTCGTTTCCGGAAGTGGCATCCGTCTACGGCAAGGCCGGACGCGCATCGACGGCGACCGACCCGGCGCCGACCGAGATGTTCGAGACCGTCGTCAATCTCAAGCCGAAGGAGAAATGGCGCACGGGCCTCACTGTCGACGGCCTGATCGCCGAGATGGACAAGGCCCTGCAATTCCCCGGCGTCTCGAACGCGTGGACCATGCCGATCAAGGCCCGCATCGATATGTTGTCGACCGGCATCCGGACTCCGATCGGGGTCAAGGTGATCGGC
>Ga0233439_10003312_pt1 | contig 16937 bp, 15 predicted proteins | sample SI_123_September_6_FD_182713 | JGI IMG/M metagenome (GOLD analysis project Ga0233439, IMG submission 182713) | Seawater microbial communities from Saanich Inlet, British Columbia, Canada - SI_123_September2016_100_MG | ecosystem: Environmental > Aquatic > Marine > Inlet | place: Canada: British... | reverse complement strand
GATTATGTCACCCTTTTTATATTTTTCTACTCCTTTATCTAATCTTGATTTTAATGTTTTTGATATATTTGAATTCTTTTTTAATTTATGTCCTAGTATTACATATATATTTTTCATATATATATAACAAATTTTTAATTTTCATTTTGGTCTCTCATACTTTCCATGAGAGCTGTTTGTAACGCAACATCGTGTAAATCATTATCGTAACCAGGTGCGTTGTTTCTTTGTACTACATGTCTATTAAAGTTTCTAAAATGACTAATATAATTTACATTGTTGCTGTTATCAGGTACACTTATAATGTCATTTTGTTGTTGTAGGTCATTTATTATTTCTCCGAGAGCTCTTTGAAAATAAGCACGAAATACAGTATTTTGCCTCTCTCTTGGGGTTGTTATCATATTTAAAATAGAATCATACATATTATCATTCCCAGAAGGGTCGTTTTGACCAACATTGGCTACATTATTTGAAATATCTTGTGTTGGAGCACCAGCAGAACTTGGAGCACCAGCAGAACTTGTAGCACCAGCAGAACTTGGAGCACCAGCAGAACTTGGAGCACCAGCAGCAGACGTGGGTGGTGGGGGTGGAGGATGTTCTGGTTCACATAAAACCTCCTTAGACTTTAATTTATAACGACAAATGGGACAGTTCGCCTTTTCGTTTGTCACCCATTCTATGATTGAATCTTTATCAAATATATGATAACATGGTAATTGTACAATAGTATCTCCATCTTTAAATTCACCCATCGAAATTGGACAACATGTATATTCATGTTCGCCTTCACAATACTCTATTTCGCTCAACTCTGAAAGGTCGGGGACAACTGTTTTATACTTTGGTTTATCATTTATTAAAGAATTGGCTATCAACTGAGCAACTTGACTAGAAAGCATGATATATTATACTAACTGTTAATAAGTTTCTAAATATTTAATTCAATTTAATAAAATCTGACTTTACAATTGGTAGTGCTTTTTTAAATAATCTTTTTTTACTTGTTTTTCTCTTTTTTTTCGACAAATATATTTTTTTGGTTTTACTAAGCATTGAATTTTTATTTGTAAAAATAAAATATAATGAATTTAAATGATTAAATTTTTCAATTGTTTTCTCCCAAAATATGTCGTTAATATTTTTTAAAGGAATTAAGAATTTATATTTTGATGAAGAATTTATAAAATCATAAACGTTTTCGGATTCCAAATTAAAATTATATTTCAAAATGTCTCTAATGGTATATTTTTTATTTAAGAAAATTTCCTTATTTTCTATAATATCTAATAATTCTTTTTTAAAAATAACATTATTATCAATATGTTTCTTTTCTTTTTGAATTCTGATAATGTTTTTATTTTTATCCAAATAAAAAAAAAATAGATTAATATATCTTACATTTTTTTTATAAAAATCATTATATTCAATTTCTTCATTAAATTCCTTCTCAAGTGATATATCATCATCATTTATATCCAGTTCTAAATCATCCATATATATTATCATACAAGTATTTGATTATTATTTAAACTTAATTAAAATCAATAATATCCTCGTCTTCCTGTATATTTTCTTCTGTATCTTCTTCTCCACCACCACCTTCTTCATCCTCCTCTTCGTCTTCTTCATAAAATTGATTCAGTATAAAATATTTCATATTATCTGTCATTTTTTCATTTTCAGGTAGCTTTTTCGGAACTGGTTTCACAACCTTTTTTTCTATTTTTTCTGAAGATTTTTTAGTTTTATTATTTTTTTTTGTAATTATATCATCAAATGAAATACCCATTTGCCTAGAACCGCGTAGTGACATTTTCTTGTCTAATTCTTCTTTAGATATTCTGCTTTTATAAACACGTTTATTACGGTGACGACCTTTAAAATTACTTTTATTTGAAAACTTATCATCTGAAAACTTATCAGATGAAAACCTACCAGATGAAGATCTCTCAGATGAAAACCTATCGGATGAGAAATTATTAGAACCTTTAGAAAATGAATCCCCATCAGTTTTTAAATTATCCCATCTGGATTTTTTCTGACTATTTTTATTATCCTTATTAAATTTGCTCGGTTTATTTTCAGTTCGAGTAGAAGTATTAAATGCGTTAAATCTAGACATATTTAGTTTAATATATTTTATTATTATTATTATTTTTTCAATTTTTTTCTATTTATAATGTATAATGGTTAATGCGTGGATTGAATTTGTTAAAAAAACTAAAAAGGCTCACCCCAAGATGAGTCTTAAAGAAGTTTTAAAGATGATCAAAAGAAAAAAACTTTACAAAAAAGTCGGCACTACTGTTGCCGCTAAGCAAACTAAGAAAAGGAGAAAGAGAAGACGTTCTAAGAAAAAAACGGCTAAAAAGGGTAGAAAGAAGAGGGCGCGAAAATAAATAACTATTAACAAAATATTAATGAATAATTTACTTTTATTCATTAATTATATGATATCCATTTGATTCAACAACAATGACATATTTTTGTATGTTTCCATTGTATTTTTTAAAGATAATCTAAATTTTGGATTAGGGTGTATATTTAAAAGGAGCATTTTTATAAATTTTTTATTAAAGTCATTAATTTCAATTGCGTCTTTGTAAACCGATAAAAATAGTAATAAAACTGTTACGCTTAAAGAATAATTATTCCACGTTTTCCAATGATTATTAATAATAAATTTAACGGTTTGTTCTAAAGGTTTGCTATTGTATCTCTTAAGCGTATTATATGTTTCAGTATAAAAAATATTTTTAATTGATTCTGGTATTAAATGTTGAAATTTTTTAATAACTGAATGTGAATTATTATATTCTTTGGTGAATGAAATTAATTCATTTTCATACATATTTCTTTTTTTAGATATTACAAATCCAAGATAATGTATTTCAATGGGCCATAAAGTCCATTGTGGAGCCCACTCAACATAAAAGGCTTTTCTAAGTTCAACAATTTTTTCTACAGAAAAAGATAATCCAAAATCGATTATTATGGGTTTATTATTTTTTTCATCATAGATAATATTATTTGATTTTATATCATGATGAACAATATACTTATCTTCAAGTAATTTAATTGAATCCAGTAAAATGGGGTATGATTTTAATAAAATTTGTAAGAACTTTTTTTTGGGTTTTGTTTTATAATTTTCATGTAAGTCCTTTCCATGTACAAGTCGTACTTTACCTATAACTGGTTGATAATTTTTACCATGCTTTACAATATCATCGCATTTTTTAATATCTTTATCCTTTATATTTTTGATTTCAATATCACACAAGGATAAAATAGGACTGAATCTTTTGCTATAATTGGGTATTTGTTTAATTAATTCACTAATTCGCATTTCCCGTTCATTAAAAAAGGGTTCATTAAGCATGAGTTTTGATATATATTTTTTACTTTTGCTATTTTTACCAGATGAACATAATATGGCGGGTTTAAAAATACATCCGTAACTCCCTTTTGATATGACAGCACCACCTTTCATTTGTTTGCCAGCACAATTATATTTTTCAATAACACCTTTTAAACTTTCAGTCATTTGATTTTGTACTTTTTTTACTATATCAGATATAATATTTTTAACTAGATTTATACAAGTTTCATTTTTAATTTTACTTATCGATTCACTTGTTAATATCATTTTTGCGTTTTTTGTTAACATCATGGTAGTATTTAAACCAAAATTAATTGGTCTTAAATATAAAACTTTCTTACAAACATTTATATTATCATTTAAATTATTCATATCTGTTATTTCACCACCACTTAATTTACTTATAATCTTATTTTCCAGGGGCATTGTTTGTATATTATTAATTGCTTCACATATAACGTCACCCACCTTTTCTTTAATTACAGCTTTAATATCACAACCATCCCCAGTATTGTTGTCGTTGCTGTTTTTAATCCATAAAGTGTTTTCTTTTTTTTTTGGATCTTTATCAACAAAATCTTCTATTTTTTGATTATTAAATTCCACACCATTACATAATGATTTGAATGTTTCTTGAATTATTTCAATATTTTTTTTTCTTTTCGCGGAATCACATGGTTTGCCACCCTTAATCACACATGGATAATAAAGTCTTCTAGGTATCTCAGTATTTATTTTGTTCATAATTTCTTCATTTAATTCTTCCACTGATATTTTTTTTCTTGATTCAAATGATTTTTTAAATTTTTTAAAAAGAATACTGAGTGCCACATCATTAATTGTAGGAAAAATAATATCTTCTACAATAATCCTTAATATATCATCATATTTTTCACTATTTATTAGGTTGAACGTATTTATTGTAATATTGTTATCCTCCCATTCACTTATTGTATTTAATGTTTCATAGCTGGCATCGTTAAGCTTAGTTGCGTGACCTTTGTGTTTTTCTTTTCTTTTTTTAAGTCTAATTTCATCCATATTATTTTCTATTTCTTTAATAATTTCTTTTTTTATTTCTTTTATTCGTTTCTTAGCTTGTATAAATGCTATTAATGAAATTCCAGCGGGTATTGCTACTATACCAGCAAGTGTTAATGCTACAATAGCAGCAGGATGCATAGGTTCACCGCCTTTTTGAACTATCATTTTATTCTCATTATTTTCATCTAATTCTTCTTTAATATCAATTTCCAATACCATTAATATAATCATAGATTTTTTTTCCATTTTTGGAACCCAATGCTTTTTACTATGTTAAATGATGTTTCAAGATGGTCCTGAGCTATTTTCATAGCTTTTATTTCTATTTCATTTAGTGATTTTACATATTCCATTATTTCTTTATGAAAAGATTCATCGTAATTATCAAAATCGATAATAAATTCGTTATCAGCCATTATTTAAATGATAAATAATAATAATTTTTATCATTCAATTTATTGTGTAGGTCTTTTAATCATATAAAAAAGTAAATTTTTGTCTGTTTTATTTTTAAGCATAATTTTTGTTAAATCATAATCAATCATGTAACCCAGTGTAGTAAGTACATAAATAACTTCATCAATCTTTTCAATTGAAATAAATTCTCTGCTATCCGGATTTATAAATGCGTGAACACAATGGGGTTGTTCATTACAACAATCAAATGTTTTGAAGGGTGATAATTTATTTCTTGGAATAGTTCTTACATATTTTTTTATTTGAGTATCATTTTCAGGTAGTTTAGAGAGAATTACTATATTTTTATAGCACTTTGTGAATGTATCTAAATAGACTTGTTTACTGACTTTAAACATAATATAAAGAGTAATATTATTATTTTTTTTATGAATTTAAGTTATATATGGCCGCGGCACAATTTACAATTGATAGATTGTATACTAAAGATTTATATGTTAATGGTGCACAAATAACTCATCCTAGTTTAGCAGCATTATTAACAGACCATCCTTCAAATAATGTGGGTATCGGTACAAATGATCCAAAGGTAAAACTTGATATTAATGGCACAGACGCTTTAAGACTTCCTGCTGGAAATAGAATATCGGCGGCATCTGGTGGTGATAGACCAGCTGATGCAGATGCGAATTATTGTATAAGATACAATACAGACGATAACATATTTGAAGGCTATAGCAATGGCAACTGGGGAAGTTTGGGTGGTGTGACATCTATTAATCAAAAGGTTACGATAACAGCAGATAATACGGATGGTTTAAAGTTCTTAACGGGACCCGATGGTGGAAGTTCATTGGAAAGAATGCATATATTGAATGATGGTACAGTTAACATTGGCAGCATAACTAATGTTGAATCGGTAATAAATAGCAAAGCAGCAACAACATATGTGGATAATCAAATAGCTGGTTTAGTTGACAGCGCACCAGGAGCATTGGATACACTTAACGAATTGGCCGCAGCATTAGGAGATGATGCGAATTACGCGGCGACTGTTACAAATAGTTTAGCTTTAAAAGCACCACTTGCGAGTCCTTCATTCACGGGTAACGTGACCATCGGGACGCAGCTTTTAGGTCCACATTCAGGTTACATGTATATTAAATCGGGAAGCAATTTATATTTCAATACTAATAATAGTAATGCGGCGAGTTCTGCTACAACTAAAATGACAATACTGGGAAGCAATGGCAACGTGGGCATCGGCACAACTTCACCCGGAGAGAAATTGGAAGTAGCAGGAGATATAAGTTGTAATGGTATTCGCATACTGTCCGGCGCAGACACAAAAAACACGTATATAAGAAACTCTGATAATCCTTCCGGAACTCATAGTATGAACGTTGCTATCGGGTTCGATGCAATGAAGATACATGGAACAGGTAGTTATAATACAGCCGTCGGGGCAGAGGCGATGAAGTCAAGTACTGAAGGTTCTAATAATACAGCTTTTGGCGCTGAAGCATTAGAAAATACGACATCAGGATGGAATAATGTTGCTGTTGGTGGTGCTGCCTTAAGAAATACATCTTCAGGGAGGAATAACGTTGGAGTAGGGTACGCAGCTGGGAGCAACAATAAGACAGGGGAATATAACGTAGCAATAGGATATTCCTCTGGGCCAAAATATGATGCGGCGGATGCTTATGGTGATTTAGATAACACAATTTGTATAGGATACGGCGCGAACTCGGAAGAATCTAATACGTGTATTATAGGAAATAGTTCTATAAAAGTGGGCATCGGTACGAGTACGCCTGGAGAGAAATTAGAAGTGAATGGTAATATAAAATTGGCCTCTAATGGTAAAATAATAATAAACTCGGACACCCCTAACATTATTATACAAGGAAGTTCGGGAACTGCCGCAAACATGACCGGTACAAATAATATTATAATGGGGGAGACGGCGGGGTATGATATTACATCAGGTGAATTTAATAATATATTTGGTTACAAAGCCGGGCATAAAATTACCACAGGTACTTATAATAATATAATGGGTGGAGAGGCTGCTGGTGCCGGTGTTATGACTGGGAATGGGATGAATAATATATTTGGACGGATGGCGGGGTATAAAATAACAAGTGGTACTAATAATAATATTTTGGGTAATATGGCGGGGTATGAATTGACTACAGGTACACATAATAATATATTTGGATATCAATCGGGTAATAAATTTACAACAGGGCATTATAATAATATAATGGGATATAGAGCGGGACACAACGGTGTTATGACTGGGAGTGGATATAATAATTTTTTTGGTTACGAGGCGGGGTACAATGTTACCAGTGGCCAACATGGTATTTTTTTGGGATATCGAGCGGGATATAATATCGCGTCGGGAAATAACAATATCGCAATAGGCAAAAATAGTGGGGCGACGGCCGACAAGTCGAATACAATTTGTATAGGAGAGTGGGCTACAGTAACAGGGGATAATATGTGTAGAATTGGAAATGATGATATAAAAGTGGGCATCGGCACATCTTCGCCCGAGGCGGCTCTTCACGTTGATGGTAATGTTACAAAATACATTTCTGGTGGTCGTAGAATATGGAGTGGAGCAACTTCAGTCGTCACTTTTACCGCAAACAATTATAGTATATCCATTTACGCAAGTCACGATATTAGAACGGCAGGAAACATATTTGTATCAAGTGATATACGAATTAAAGAAAACATAGTTGATGTTAGTGATAATAAAGCATTAAATATGTTAAGACAAATACCCTGTAGGTATTATGAATACAAGGATAAATTTACAAAAGGAAACGAAAAAACAATTGGATTTATTGCTCAAGAAGTTAAGGAAGTTTTACCTGTGGCTGTCGCAACCCACCCAGCTATTATACCTAATGAATTAAGATTGTTAGAAAACATTTCTTGGAATGGTAATAAAATGTCTTCAACTGACTTACAAGATGTAAGTGGAATAAAATACCGATTTTATGTTGGTAATGATATTAGTGATAATGAAAAAATCGTAGATTTGGTTGGAGATAGAGATAATTGTTTTACTTTTGAGCAAGAGTGGGAAATTGTATATTGTTATGGTAAAGAAGTTGATGATTTTCACGCTTTAGATAAGCAAAAATTGTTTGCATTAAATTTCTCAGCGACACAGGAAATAGATAGAATACAACAAGCAGAAAAAGCCAAGCTCGCGGCAGCCGAAACCGAAATCACAACACTAAAAGATAAAGTAACATCATTAGAAACCACCATAACAGATTTAGTAGCAAGATTAACAGCCTTAGAAACGGCATAATTTCCCACCAACTTTTCTCTCCAGAATATATAAATGAAACTATATCACGAACTTTTTATTATATTGAAAGCCGCCATTGTAATTTTATATATTATCAATCATCTCCACATTAGTAATTACAGTGACGAATTAGAAAAAATGATTGAGGATGTATTTGCTTTATATGTTGGGGTTATTTTAGTATATTTATTTTGGCCATGGGAAGAGCGCCGAATTACTAAGTATGACCGACACATTGCCTTTGCCGCAGGAACACTTCTCATATTAACAAAAAATTATTTCAAATTTTACGACGATATCAAAAGATTATCAAAGAAAGTATTTTTTACTATGCGGCGACCATTTCACGAGATGTACATTTAAATGATTATAAATTGAACAATAATCATTTAAAAAATAGAATACTAATATTATTACCATGGAGCCCCCAACATATTTAGCCGAAAAAAATCCGCATCCTCGCGATGAACAAATTTTATTTGATGAGGGACCACATATTTATACAATTGATGGTGACAGTTCATTTACTTCTGTAACTAAATGGAACCATTCTCATTTCCCATATTTCAATGCCGATAAAATCATCAGTAAAATGATGAATTCTCCAAAATGGCCGCAAAATAAGTACTTTGGATGTACACGTGGTCAAATAAAACATCTATGGAAACAAAACGGTATTGAAGCCAGTAAAGCTGGTACAAAAATGCATTACGATATTGAATGTTTTTACAATGACATGGATGTAGAAGTGGAAGAAGACTGTAAAGAATGGCAGTATTTTGAATCATTTGAAAAAGATCATGAACATCTTAAACCATTCAGAACAGAGTGGATGGTATGGGATAAAGAACTTAAACTAGCCGGTTCCATTGATATGACATACGAACACCCAGACGGTACCATAGACATTTATGACTGGAAAAGATGTAAAGAAATTAAGAAAGATAATCGCTGGGAAAACGCCAAAACCGAGTGTATAAAACATTTTCCAAATTCAAATTTCTGGCATTATTCTCTACAACTCAATACATATAAAGCTATTCTTGAGAAAAATTATGGTAAGAAAATAGGCAAAATGTGTTTGGTATGCTTACATCCCAATAATTACAATAATTCATATCTTTTGTATGAGGTGCCTGATTTGAGCGAAGAACTTAAAAATTTGTTTGAACTTCGCAAAAAAATGCTCTAATAACCCAGCCATTCCAATATATAATCTAACCAACCCTGTTGGTTTTTTTTCTTAAGTATATGTCTCTGACGTATCTTTAAATTACGCAGCATATTTTCTAGAACAGTAATTTCTTGTATTGTATAATATAAATAATCTTCATCTTTTTTCATTTATATTATACTTTTTTATTTTTTTCTTGTTAGACGCTTTCGTCGTTTTATTTCTTTATTAAAGTCCTTCTTTATTAGTTTGTAACCCCAATGTTGTAATACTTGGCGTATTTTTGGACTTATATCACGATTATCCCAGTCCTTTTTTGTGCCCTTTTTCATGACTTGTGTGACTAAAAACCGCATAAATCTCCCCCTTTCTCCGGCTAGAGCTTTCCAGCGTTTTACTTGTCTTTCGTCATCGGGACATCGTTTTCCCATAAAAAAATCGCAATACCAATGAACCCACCCATATGGGTGATTTTTCTTTATCCACTTTTTTCCTTCCCAAAATTCTAAACTTGTCCCTACTTTTACACCATATTTATTGAGTTTTTTATCATATTTGCTGCTCGTTAATTCTTTTTCTGGGATACCTTTCCACCATGAAGCGGGATATTTTTTATGGACATTTTTGTATTTTTTTTTAGTAACAGATGAATAAATAGGTCGCCAATAAGTACCGCCAAAGCTACCTAATTTAAACATTTGTCTTGGAGATAAATTTGGTTTAAAATCTGGAAAATCACTAAAATAGTAATACCCATTTCTTTTTTTTGGCTTTGTCATCTAATAAATGATGAGAAATAAAATAAATATAATAAAATAAGTTAAAAATATTTTATTCATAATTAACAGAGATATGGAGCATTGTATGTTTAATAATGACCCATTTTGCGAAAGAGATTTTCTGAATCCGGGAAATAATACAATGACTTGGTATGATTATACTAATTTATTTTTGATGACATCTATTATTTACGCAACAGGCTTTTGTGTCAGTTCGTGGATTATAGGAAAATATATGCTGGTACCTTTGCCGGAGAAAAAGGAAATTAAGAAGAAGTATCAAGATAAATATTCTTTAGATGATATGGAGAAAGACATATCTCGCAATAGTGAAGTAACAAAAAATACATCGGTGTTGGAAAAAACACCAAATGGCATCGTTATTATGAGATATAATAAGGACCGTGAAGGATTTGAATATTGGTGTAATGATAAAAATATTAAATATGATTATCTTGAAACAGTTGCCAGGAAATTTGTAATTATGAATTTTTGCACAAAATTATATGTAGATAGACGTAAGAATATTAAAGAACAACACGAAGATTTGGATAGAAAAGAAGAAAAGAAAAAAGAAGAAGATAGAAAAGAATGTGAAAATGTAACTGAAAAAAAAGCACTAAAAAAAGAGCTCGTCGATGATTGTGTATTTGTAAAAAGTAGACTTTCGGTAGAAAAGAAACAAGAAGAAGAAATTATAGATAGGAAAAAGGTAGTGGCAAAGAAAGCTAATAAATATTTATTTATGGGAAAGGTGAATGACTTTGACTGGTTAAGAAAGTCAGAAGAAAAAAGGGACGAAAAAAATGAAATTTCATTTTCTAATTTCAAAAATTTATTTATGAAAAGCAAAGATAATTAAGCCGTGGTTAATTTTTGATAAATAAAATAACGATTTTTATATGTTTTTTTAATTTTTTTTTCAATATCTATCTTTTCATCAAAATATTCTGAAAGTCTTTCTTGTTCTTTATTATACTCTTCAACACATTCTTCTTTAAAAAGTTCATATCCTTGAGACGGTTTTCTTTCGCCAATAACACTCTCAACATGATCATCAATTGCGCAAATAAAATCTCTATCTTGTCTGATATATTTACGTCGTATATTTTCTGTTTTATTTTTTTGTGAATAATCTTTCTTTTTAAAGTAGTATCTGGCGCTTTTATACATCTTATCGACGGCATCACCTTCATAGCCATTTTTGTTTAAAATATCTATTTCTGATTGTATTTCATTTTTAAAATCATCTTTGAATGATTCAAAAGCTTCTTTAAAATCTTTTGGCGTGTCATATTGGTGAACAATTGAAAATCTAGTTAACATATCCAAAAATGTTGATGAAAATTTAAAACGATATGTTTTTTTTCCCATGGCTGCCATTTTATTTAATTAATAATTTATTAATTTATTAATTAAAAGCAATTCAATTTTTTTCGAGATTGGATAACCTTGATAATACACCAGCGAGCTGATTTTCCAAATTTTTAATTTTACTTTCCGCCTCTTTTAATTTAGTTTGTTCCCTTTGTTGTATTCTATCAACTTCTTGTAGAGCAGAATATGCTACTGCCCAAATTTTAGCTTTATCCAAAACATGGAAATCATCTACTTCTTTACCATATACAAAAACATTATTCCATTTTTTATCAAATACAAAGCTATTAGGTTCATTTTCTAAAGATGGGATTTCTTTTTTAATTTCATTAATTCCATCGGCATCGTCACTAATAATGAAACGATATCGTGTATTACCAGATGGGTCTTCTAAATCTGAAATAGTTAACTTATATTTTAAATTACCTGATAAATCATGAAATGTTGTCCATACTGGAGTAGATACTAGTCTCATTTCATTAGGAATGAAATCTTTATTGAATCTAACAGCTTCGGGGATATGCTTAAGTACATCTTGGGCTAAAAACCCAACTTGTTTTATTGTACTTCTATTAACGATATCTATATAATTATAGTATTTTGCTTCTAATTTTCTGATAATATCTAATGATAAATTATCGGGAATATTTTCAATATTTGTTTTTATTCTTTCGTCACTATTAACAATAAATTTTGAAGCATGAATACCATATGCTGTTTTAATACTGACTTTACCCGTAGAACCATAAGTTCTATTGTAAAAAGAAGCACCTCTCTCTATTAAGCTGTAATATCTTGTACTCGTCCACGAATAAGTATAACTACGTAAATATGTACTATACGTTAAGGCGTCACTATAACTACCCTGGAAATAATTTCTGTAGGTAGTATCATTATAATAAATGCCACTTGTTATTTCTAATCCATAATGATTATCGTCGCTGCCATCTATTAACATACCTTTTGTAAATTTTGATGTACCATCTACATTAATTCGGTATGAAGATGACGGAGATGTCCCTATACCCAAATAGCCTCTATAATAATGATAACCACCATTCGTCGCTGCTTGAAAATAATAATCATCACCACCACCATCTGAGCCAGTTAGATTTTCACTGATAAAATGGACTACTTTATTAGAGGAGGTTGTGGACTCATTATTATAATCCGCTATTTTTAGTAAAGTTTTCGTCATTGCTGTGGTATTATGCCCCCCCCCTATGTAAACACAAGCACCATCTGTCATGGAAGGTGTATTGTTGTTATAACGACCTATATGTAATTTCTTATTTCCAGTCATCATTAAATTCCCATTAAGTCTTAAATTACCATTTATATCTAAAGCTTGTGTTGGGTTACCAGTTGTTTTAATACCAACATTTCCATTAAAATATGAGTTTCCATTAAGATATAATTTATAACTGGAATTATATCCTCCTATACTAAGATTTCCATTAAAATATGAGTTTCCATTAAGATATAATTTATAATTGGAATTGATTCCTCCTATACCAACATTTCCATTACTTGATATGTTAAAATTTGATGTATTTGCTAAATTTTCCCATTGGCCATTTCCTGTAGACCACCCTTCAAACAATGCCAATGATGAGTTATATCTTATACATCCTTCCAAACGATTATTGGCAGCGTTAACTAAAGTAGGATGATCGTTAAATATATTTGGTCTTGCTACCAGAGGTCTTTGAGCGTTTGTTCCAATAGGAATTCTCATAGCATCCGTACCATTAATATCAAGTGTTAATCTTGGGTTATCTGTACTTATACCAACGCCATATGTTTGGTTATATGTTGTTAATGTCCCGATGTCTAAGTTTTGTATTTTTTTTCCTTGGACATATAATTCATCGGCATTTACTATATTTACTGTATATTGATTTAAATTTGACATATATAGAAATAGACTTATATTTTTTTATATTTTTATATTTTAATATTTTTTTACAAAAACTATTAAAATATAAAGAGTTAGGCGTTTTCTAAAGCATCTAATCGTGCTAATACTGCGGCTAATTGTGTTTTAAGTGTTGTGATTTCGGTTTCGGCTGCTGCTAATTTTGTTTCGGCTGCTGCTAATTTTGTTTCGGCTGCTGCTAATTTTGTTTCTGTTGCTGCGAGCTTGGCTTTTTCTGCTTGTTGTATTTTATCGATTTCTTGAGTCGCGGAAAAGCTTAAAGCAAACAGTTTTTGCTTGTCTAAAGTATGAAAATCATCCACTTCTTTACCGTAACAAAAGACATTTTCCCACTTTTCTTTAAACGTAAAACAATTATTTTCATCCCCGACCAATTCTACCCTTTTTTCTTCATCACCAACATCATTACTTACATAAAATCGGTATTTTATTCCACTTACATCTTGTAGGTCATTTGAAGACAATTTCGTCTCATTCCAAGAAGAATGAATTTTCTTCATTTCGTTAGGTATAATAGATTTTATTCTACCTACAGCTTCAGGTAAATGTTCTTTAACTTGTTGAGCTATAAAACCCAAAACTCTACCATCTCCTTTTTCTACCTTATCCTTATAATTATACCAACAACAACTAATATCTCTTACCTTTTTTAATGCTAAATTATCATCAATTTCTACTATGTTTTCTTTTATTCTTTTGTCACTTGCGCCAACATAACCATATTTGGAAAAAATACTATATTCCGCAAATATACTTACTGCACGATCAGTATAAGAACTCGACCAAACCGAATTCGGTCCTCCCACACTCGCATTATTAGTAGGTCTTAAATAACTACTAATATTTATTCCATTTGCGGTAAAAGGATTACCATAAACGTGAAGAGGCGCCTCGGGCGAATTTGTCCCAATACCAACTCTTCCATTAGCCCAATCTAAAACCATAACCTCGCTCCAACTACCATTATATCTAAAAAACTTAAAATCGTAACCTTCGCCAAGGGCTCTTCCACTGAAAGACCATCTTGTATCATTATTGGAACCAAAAAATAAATCAGTTGCGTCGTTATTGAGACTTAATAATTTCATTGTTGCTCTACCTGTAGAAGAGTTACTGACAACAAGAGTTGTGTTACCACTCCCATTTAAAGTCATATCTCCAGCGCTAACTGTTCCCGTGAATGATGGACTCGCAAGTGGTGCTTTTGAACCCAATTGTGATTGTATCGAACTTGTAACTCCGTATAAGTAACCATATTCGGTGTTTGAAACATTGCCATTGGACCCTATTAAGGTAGCACTTAATCTATTACTGGTACTAATCGTTGATTGTTTAGAATTTATTTGTGATTGTATCGAACTTGTAACTCCGTATAAGTAACCATATTCGGTGTTTGAAACATTGCCATTGGACCCTATTAAGGTAGCACTTAATCTATTACTGGTACTAATCGTTGCTTGTTTAGAATTTATTTGTGATTGTATCGAACTTCCTACACCATCTAAGTAACCTAATTCAGTGGCTAAAATTGCGGAAACTTCTATTTTACCACTACCATTAGAAACTAATGCTCTTGAAGCAGTTAAATCACTGGATGTTATTTCTGAAGCGGCGCCAGTAATAGTTGCTTGTTTTGAAGCTAAACTAGTAGTAACTGTTGCTGCGTAATTCGCATCATCACCCAAAGCCGCGGCCAATTCATTAAGCGTATCCAATGCTCCTGGTGCGCTGTCAACTAAACCAGCTATTTGATTATCCACATATGTTGTCGCTGCTTTGCTATTTATTACCGATTCAACATCAGTTATGCTGCCAATTTTAACAGTACCATTATTCAATATAGACATTCTTTCTGTTTTTGTTCCCGCATTATCTGTATAAAATTGTAAACCATTGCTGTCATGTGCGGTAATAGTTACTTTTTCATTATCAGAAATAACACCACCTAACCCTATCCACTTTGTTCCATTATGACCCTGAAATTTGCCTGAATCATATCTTAAATCACCAGCACCCCCCGAACCCAAATTCAAAAAAGAATTGGATATATTTAATTGCGATGTATCAACAACATTAAAGCTGGCATCATTACCGCTCATATCTCCAGCAACTACAAAATTACCACCCAAAGTACCAACAGATACAGGATTTGAAAGGTTACCCATTACATGACCAATCATTTCAATATCACCAATCCATAAACGGTTTACACTAACATCATGGAGTCTAGCATTGTTACCACTTAAATCACCAGTTATAGTTATTTTGTTAGCGTAAACATTATTTCCCGACATATCATTTGCGCTCAAATCTATTGTTTCAATATGATTTGCTTCAATATGATTCCCTGATATTTCATTGACACTAATGTCTGTTAAATTCAAACTACCTGTAACATATGCGATATTTCCCATATATTCATGTGCTCCACATTGGTAATAAAGTATTTGTTTTGTTGAATGTGTAATTGTTATTTCTGTTACACCCTCGTTTGTACCGGGTGTATTTGTAGAAGAAATTTCATTTTGTTTATCAACTGTTTCATAAAATTTAATAGGATGACCACTATTTGTTCCATTTTCTTGGTTAAACCTATATGTAAGACCTGTTGTGAGTTGTAATATTGGACTTTCAAACTCATTGCCATCGGTCTTAAAATAATAACAACTTCCGGAACCTTGTCCATTATAAGGATTTTCTCCACTTTTTGCTCTAACGTAAACATAAATTAGTTTTTTTTCTATTTTATTTAAACAATTTGGCTCTAATATACTAACACTATTTGCGTTTGTATTTAATTTACTTAAAACATTTGTTGAACCAATAATTATATATCCTGACGCTGTTACATTTACATTTGTAGTATTTATATCAGTTGAACCAAGAGTAGTAATTGTCGCATTATTTGAATTTAAATTAACAGCAGTAATATTATTACTCACAACATTATTAGAACTTATATCACTATTTAATGGTGTAATTATTATAGGATGATTTTCATTAGCATTTCCAGCGTTTTGTAATTTATAATTACCAACAGCATCGAATGGTACGTGCCATATAAATGTTCCGGTTGTATAACCACTACCATTTCCACTTGTAATAGTATTATTATTATCCACAAATACTAATCCTGATGGGTCCAATCCCGCATCTGTAACAATCTTTGTTGCGACGCTAACATCCGATAAATTAAATTGTAATACTGCTCCGGGATAAGCTTTAATGGGTAATGTATAACCATTCACATCGTATTCATTATCCCCATATACAACATCGAACAGCCCATATTTAGCAGAGACAATTAGTTCTGTACCATTTTCCCCACCATAAATTGTTTTTTCAATAATATCTTTATGTTCGGAAATAAAACCTTTTACCTTTAATACACCTTTTACATCTAAATTTCCATTTGAATCAATCACGAGTTGCTCAGTTCCCCCTGTGAAAAAACGCAGTTTATCTTCATCCGGATTTTCCTC
>Ga0233439_10003308_pt1 | contig 16944 bp, 16 predicted proteins | sample SI_123_September_6_FD_182713 | JGI IMG/M metagenome (GOLD analysis project Ga0233439, IMG submission 182713) | Seawater microbial communities from Saanich Inlet, British Columbia, Canada - SI_123_September2016_100_MG | ecosystem: Environmental > Aquatic > Marine > Inlet | place: Canada: British... | reverse complement strand
ATCAAAATTTAATCTTTTTTATTTTATTAAATTTCTTGTTCAGATACTTCGCCACCTACAGGAACATTAAAACTAAGTTGGTTTTCACTTTCTTCAACTAATATATCTATATCTACAGAAAATTTTATATCTCCATCGTTATAAACATATCTATCTTTTTGAGAATCGTAGAGAAAAGAGACCCTTTTTCCTTCTCTTTTGTCCTTTCCACTTTTCCAATTTTTATATTTAATTTTACCAGTTAAATCATCAAATTCTCGATGATAAAGTTCAGTTCCTGAAACTCCTACAAAATTAGTTCCATAATATTTTTGGGCCATTTTAGCTAAATACAAATTAACTGACATGTCATTTTCATTTCCATTTATTGTATTACATGCTGAAAAACTTATTTTCTTAAGATTTTTGGCCTTAGGAAGATCATTAACTAATCTTACTTGGTCTATGGCGCAATGCTCCCCCCCTGATGCTGTTGGACAATCTCTCCAAAGAAATTCACTTTGTTCTAAATGGTGCCCTGTAATTGTCCATTCTTGAGCATTGCTATTTTTTGGAATATCTCTTGAGTTTAAAACAATACATCCTTCTTTAATACATTTTTTTGATTTAAGAGCACTTATGGCAGTTGAGGGGTGATCTCCACCTACAAAAATGGCGTGTTTGTATTGTCCTTTTTTTCCTCTTGCAAATTTTACTTTTCCAAAGTTTTTAGCAAATTGTAGCTCACAATTAACTCCTACTTGACAAGTTACAAATTTGTTTTTTGATCTGAAAAATTTTCTATTTTTTTTTTGAAGAAGATTTTTTGAACTCCAATGTTTTTGCATAGTTTTGCCATCTGAATCTTTGTAGAACACATCAAATCTTCCTACTTTGGTATTTGTTAATTTTCCTTTTTGATTTTTTACTTTAATTGAGCCTTTAGGCCCTACTTTGATTTCACTTAACACATTTCCATTGTCGTTAATTGAAAAAAATGTAAAATCTCCTTTTATTATTTCATTTGTTTCAACAATATCTTGATATGCTTTACTTTTAATAGTTACTTCATGTCCATCTAACCTGTTTACTGATATTCTTCCTTGTCTTTTTGGATGAGAATTTTGTTTATATTCATTTAAGATACAAGCACTTTTTTCACAATAATCTGATTCTAAATGGATTGAATTGGTGATATATTTAAAATTTTTTTTACCTTGAACATCAATTGTTGTTCCGGTCTTTAAGTCTTTTATTGATGCTGGAGATTTGAAATCAAACTTATCAAATAATAAGCTATCGATTTTTAAATTACCTTTTACAAGTAATTTTTTGTCAATGCTTTGAATCTTATTAAATCCGATTGATTCAATACTAAGCAATTTAGATTTAGTTTTGTCAGATGGGTCGTTTAATCTTATTTTAATGGTTCCTTTTACGGATTCAATTGTAATTGGGATTTGCTCACCTTGATCAAATACAAATTTTCTCATTTTTGCTCCATCTTTTAAATCCAGATCATGGTGACTATTTGAAGGTTGAGACATAATTGATCCTCCCCTCATTACTATTTTGGGGTTATTTGTTGAATCTTTAACAATACTTAATTCTTTTACATTTGAGAATAAACCTGTTTGTGTTTTTAATGAACCGTCTTGTAGAACATTTGCTTTAGGAAAATCTTTTGCTCTAAATTTAAGTCCTTTTGATCCGCCTGTTTTAATATTGTTTCCATCATAACTTTCAATATCAACTGGTTTTCCACTACTTTTCAAATCCATTTTTATATTATATTTTTTTCCAATCCATTTGATTTTAGCTTGAGGGTTATTGTTTAGAAGTGTTAAATCTGATTGTATGGCTTTATCATATTTATTTAATACGTTAGTGTCTTCAAGTAACTCCACTTTTTTATTGATTATTTTTGAGATTTGAGATGGATTTTTACTAAATGCTTGATCTAAAACTTTTGGATCTTTTAGTGCATTTAAAACTTGAGGATTATCTAGAAGAGAAGGATTGGATGTTATTGAGTCAATTGCTTTTGCTTGGTCTTGTTCAAATGCTTTAGCTGGATCGTTTTTAAGAATATCTTCAAAATTGTTTGTAGATGTTGTTGATTGATCTAATGGTTCATGGTTGGTTGCTAAAGAAAATGAAAAGAGAATTGTAAATAGAATTATGATGAATATAGTTACTTGGTATTTTTTCATTTTCATTTTAAGTGTTTGATGTTTTTGTTTTTTTAATGTTTATATTTTTGGAAAAAAGTTATGAAATCGCTTCTTCGATTTGTCTTTCTTGAGATCTAGATAATGTTATTTCTCTGCCTGAAGATGTCGATTTATGATATGAGCCATCTTCACTTCTCCAGTATCTGCAGGTTGGACAGGATGACGATGATCCAAAAAGGTCTGAACCTCTTACTTTTCTAGATCTTAGATTTGTAGATACTTGAGTTGCTGCAGTTTCATCATCTTCAACATCAATGTTATCTTCTTGAGTGTCTGCTTGTGCTACTTGACCATCTTCTTCTATTTCTTCTATTCCGTCAACAATATCTTCTTCATCTTCTTCTAACATCTTATCAATGTTAACATTGAATGTTTCATCTCCATCACTAAACACGTAAGTTTTCTTTCTTTGATTATAAGTTAGAGTGGTTCTTTTACCTTCTCTTTTACTTTTGCCACTTTTCCAATCTTTGTATCTTACTTCTCCTGCCAAATCTTCAAATTCTCTGTGATATAGCTCTGTTCCTTCAACTCCCACAAAGCTTGCTCCAGGATATTTTTTTGCCATTATTGCAATAAATCCATCAACAGAATTCTCTTCTTTAAATCCATTTAATGAGTTACAGGCAGTAAAATGAATTCTTTTAACTGTTTTGGATTTTGGAAAGTCATCAGTTAAACTAACTCTGTCTATTCCGCAATGGTCTCCATTAGAAGCAGTTTGGCAATCTCTCCAAACAAAGTCGTCTGTAGCATAATGATGGCCAGTTATGTACATATTTTGAGCCTTTGAAGTTTGAGGAAGATCTCTTGTGTTTAAAACAATACATCCTTCTCTTCTACATCTTTTAGATTTTAAAGCACTAATTGCTGTCGAAGGATGATCTCCACCTACAAAAATGGCGTGTTTATATTTTCCTCTTACAAGTTTTACTTTTCCAAAATTTTTGGCAAATTGAATTTCACAATCAAAACCAACTTGACAAGTTACAAATTTGTTTTTAGTTCTAAAGAATTTTCTGTTTTTTGATTGAAAATTGTTTTTTGAACTCCAATGTTTTTGCATCTCTTTTCCTTTTGAATTTTTATAATGAACGTCGAATCTTCCTACGTTTGTATTTTTTAATATAGTGCTTCTTGAATTTTTGATTTTTATTTTTCCATTTGGTCCAACTTTTATTTCGCTAATAATCTTTTTGTTGTTGTCTACTGATTGAAATCTAAATTGGCCTTTTCTTATGTTATTTGATTCAACTGAATCTTGATATGCTTTTGATCTAATTAAAACATTTTGTCCATTTAGGTTGTGAACTGCAATTTTTCCTTGTCTTTTTGGATTTGAATCAGAAGTGAATTCATTTAAAATACAAGAACTTTTTTTACAATATTTTGATTTTAAATCTGTTCTATCAGTTATATATTTGAAACTTTTTTTTCCTTTCACATCAATTATTGTGCCTGTTTTTAAGTTTTTAATAGTAGCTGGTGATTTGAAATTAAATCTGTCAAATTCCAAATTATCGATTGAAAAATCCCCTTTTACAATCATTTTTCTTCCATCACTTTCAATTCTATTAAAACCAACAGATTCTACACTAAATAATTTTGTTTCATCAAATGGATCTTTTAATCTCACTTTGATTGTGCCTTTTACTGATTTGAAAGTAATTGGAGTTATTTCTCCTTCATCAGATATGAATTTTGTCATTTTAGCTCCATCTTTTAAATCTATATCTTGATGAAAATTGTTTGGTTTAGCTTTGATAAATCCCCCACTCATGACTATTTTATATGTTCCCCCATGCCCTTCTTGAACTACTGATTTTAATTCTTTGACATTTGAGAATATTCCAACTGGTGTTTTTAAAGATCCGTCTTTTAGAATTTTTGCTTTTGGAACATCACTTGCTCTAAATTTTAGTCCTCTTTTTCCGCCTGTTTTGATAAAATCGCCATCATAGGAAAGAATTTTAGTATTGCCAGATGACATTTTGATGTTATATTTTTTTTTGAGCCATTGTTTTTTTGCTTTTTTATTGTTGTTTAGAAGATTAATGTCATCTTGAATTGAAGAGTCGAATTGGTCTAATACTTCAGGATTATTTAATAATTCTAAATTGTTGTTAATTAGTTCAATAGATTTTTGAGGATCATTTTCGAATGCTTGTTTTAATACTTCAGGATCTTCTAAAAGTTGAGGGTTTTGACTTAGGGCCTCCCATGTTTTTTGAGGATTTTGTTCAAATGATGCCGCGGGATCGTCTTCGATTAATTCTTCGTAATCTGTTTCTGATAGAGCTGAATTTAATAGTAATAGAAAAATTGTAATGAATAGGATTGTTTTTTGATTTGATTTCATTCTAGTATCTCTAAATCGAAGCGATACCAAGTTAGTCCGAATTCATTCTCTACATTAAATCTTACTGAATTGATTCCGATGGTATCTTTGTTAGGAATGAGGGTGAATTGGCCCGATTGATTGTTAAGATCTACTATTTGGGAATCTGATGTGAAGATGAAGGGGCCTTTATTTTTGTTTGTTATTTCTAATGTTAAATTTTGTGTTTGATTAAAAAAGATTGAGGTGATGTTTAATGGTTTTATGATTGGCTGATTGCCATCGTTGATGTTGATATTTATGTATAGTGGAGCTATTGCAGTTCTATCATTTTCATCAGTTACTCTAACATAGTAGAGATATTCGTCATTTGTAAATTGAGTTGAATCTAATGAGATTAAACCATTTTGATCAATTGTAAAGTCTGAATTGTCAAGTTCATAATAAAGATTTTCTCCTGTTGCATTTATTTGTATAGTATTTGTATTTGGTGTTACTATAAACCAAGGTTTGATATTGTTGATTGTAGGATAATTAGTTTCTTCTATTTCTAATTCATCAGTTGATTCATCTTGCCAGTTGAAATTCATGGCAAAGTTGTAATTTATCACGTCATCATTTTCTTGTTGAGGATATTCAAAGGAGAGTAATATTTGTGAACTTTCAACATTGGGTTGAGAAAATTCGAATTCATAATCGTTATCATACGCTAGTTCTGAGAGGGATGAGACTTCAAAATATTCATCTTCTTCTTTTTGAAAATTTAAATAAGTTTCAATTTCCCTATATCTTGCTAAGAAATCAAAATTGATTTTTTTTTGGAATTTATCGTATGATTTTTGAGATTCTTTTTCTATTACTTCAAAATCATAATCTAATTTGGAAATTGTTTTTTGCGTAATAAATTTTATTGTGATTTGAGGCTCATTAATTATTTTAAATTTTAATCCTTCTTTTTTAAAGGCGTTAAAATTATCAATACAGATGTTAAAATGTTCAATTGTTGCTATTGCTGCTTGTTGTTCAATTGTGTTTAGAGAAGGCATGTTTATTTCTCCTTGATTAAAATAGGAGGGTAAGGAGATTATTTCTTCTTGAAAATCAATTACATTTTGAATATTTGTTAAATCATTGTATCCTGCGTTAGATAATACTTGATTTAAACCTTTTATTGTTGATTTTTCCAAACAGGATTCTACAAAACCGACCATATTATAATTTTGAACTGATTGTAATTGATCTTGAGAAGTTATTGTTTTTTGACTATTTAAAAATAAAATTACCCCTGAGACTGCCAAAATTAAAATTCCAATTATTATGAAGATGGTCACCTGTCCTTTTTTCATTGATTATAATAATATATTATATTATATAAACATTGTTATGGAGGTGCTTTAGTTATGTTCTTATTTTATAGCCTTTTTTGAAAAGGTAAAGACACCAGACGAAGAAGAATAAGGTTAGAAATCCTAAAAGAGCCATTGAGAAATAAATGTTGATATCGCTTATTCCAATAAAGCCGAATCTAAATCCATCTACCATGTAAAGAATTGGATTGAATTTGGCAATGTTTTGCCAAAATGGTGGTAGCATGTTAATTGAGTAGAATACTCCACCCAAGTATGTTAGGGGTGTTATTAAAAATACACTAAAGACATTCATTTTATCAAAACTCTCTGCCCAAAGGCCTGTTATTATTCCTGCGAATGAGAATAGGAAAGATGTTAAGGTTATGAAGTAAATTAGGATTGGGGCGTTGGAGATTGTTATTGGAGTTGCTATTAAACTGATTATTAATATTCCTGCACCTACCAAAAGTGCTCTTAGAACTCCTGCTAAAGTTAGAGCCATTACAATTTGCCAATATGATAGGGGAGCTACTAAATATTCTTGAATGCTTTTTTGAAATTTTGCAATAAATAAGGAAGATGAAGTATTTGCATAGGCGCTAATAATTACTCCCATCATTAGAAGTCCGGGAATTATATATGCAATGTATGATATTCCTTGGATGTTTGAAATTCTTGATCCTAAGGAGTAGCCGAAAATTAAGATGAATAATAAAGAAGTTACTACTGGCGGCACTATTGTTTGTGACCAGACTCTTAAAAATCTTGATATTTCTCTTTTTAGAAGAGTTAGCATTCCTGTGTAATTTGATTTTGGTTCTTGCATTTTTGTTTGTAGTAGTTATTTTTTATGGTTGTTGTTTGATTGGCTTGTTAGGTAAATGAAGATGTCTTCTAATTTGCTTTTGTTGATACTTATGTCTTGAATGTTTAAATTGGAGTTGTTTATGTCTTTTAGAATTGTTTGCCAATTTTCTTTTTTTACGTTAAAGCAGAGGTTGTTATTATTGATTGTTGGGTTGTATTTTTTTAATTCTTTTGGGATTGTTGTTAGATTTGTTTTTGTTGATATTTCTACTTGTTGTGAATCTAAGATGTTTAGAAGATTTTGTTTTTTGTCTATTTTGATTATTTTTCCTTGATTAATTATGGCAATTGTTTCGCAGAGTTCTTGTGCTTCTTCTAGATAATGCGTTGTTAGCAGAATTGTTGTTCCTTCTTTGTTGATTTTTTTTAGAAATTTCCACATTTGTTGCCTTGTTTCGACATCTACTCCTGCCGTTGGTTCGTCAAGTATTAGGATTTTTGGTTTGTGAATTAGGGCTCTTGCGATCATCAATTTTCTTTTCATGCCGCCAGAGAGAGTTAAGGCTTTTTGGTTTCTTTTTTCGTAAAGGCCAAGTTGTTTTAGTAAATGTTCTACTCTTTTATTTGCTTGCTCTTTTTTTATTCCGTAGTAACCTGCGTTAAATTGTAGAATTTTTTCGACTTTTTCAAATATGTCAAAGTTGAATTCTTGAGGAACTAGACCAATTTGTTCTCTTGCTAATTTGTAATCTTGCTCTACATCAAAATCGAATAATTTTACTTCGCCGCTTGATTTGTTTGTAAGGCCAGTTAGAATTCCGATTGTTGTTGTTTTTCCTGCGCCATTTTGTCCTAAAAGTCCGAAGAATTCTCCTTTTTTGATTTCTAGGTTGATATTGTCAAGAGCTTTAAAGGATTTATATGATTTTTCTAGATTTTTGATAGTGATTGCGTTCATTGTTTTTTCTTGAGATTAGATTATTTATAAAGGTAATTGATATGCTTTTATTGGGAAAATGTTTTAAAGAAGTGCTTATTTTTTATTTTATGACAATTTATACTGAAGGCATTCTTTTTTATTTGTTTTTAGTTGATAGTTTGGTATATTTTGTGTATGCGTTCTTTTTGGATAAAAAAGAGCATTGGTTATCCTCGTATTTTAAGGTTAATAAGTTTTATTCGATATTTTATCTGTTTATTATGGTTTGGTTAGGATTTGCTTTATATAGAATGCAGATTATTACTTTTTGGCGATGAGGCATTTTTTGATAAGAAGATATAAATATAACTTTTCTTTACTTTAGTTATATGAAAAGGAAATTGATTCAATTGTCAACTTCAACTAGTGTTATTTCACTTCCTAGGGCTTGGGTTTTGAAAAATAAACTGGTTAAGGGAGAAGATTTGAATGTTGAGGAGACTAATAATGTTTTGAGTATTAGTTGCTCAAGAGAGAGGCAAATTGAGAGTTCTAAGGAAATTGATATTAGTGAATTAGAAGGGAGAATGATGTGGATTACAATTGATGCCGCTTATACTGCCGGGTATGATTCGATTGTAATTAATACGAAGGATAGGAAACAGTCTGCTAGTTTGCGAGATGTTGTTAGGTTTTTTCCTGGAATGATTATTCATGAAGAGAGGCTTGAGAGGGTTGTTTTTAAGGATCTTTCCAAGGGAAGCCGAGGGGACGTTGATAAAATATTGAATCGAATTTTTAATTTGACGATTAATTTGTTTGAGGATAGTTTGGATTTTTTGGGAAAAAAAGAGTGGGATTCTTTATGTAAGGTTAAGGAGTTGGACCACAATATTAATGCTTATGTTAGTTATTGTTTGAGGCAAATTAATAAATTTGGGTATGAGAGATTTACTAAGATTGGGACTATTCACACTTATACTAAAGTTTTAGAGATTATGGCAGATAAAATCTGTTGTTTGTTTTTGGGGATTTGTGAGGATAGGAAAATTGGATCTAAGGAGATGGAATTGCTTGGGAAATTGCTTGATTTGTATGGGATGGCTCAGAAGTTACATTTTAAATTTAGTGTTAAGAGTATGGTGGAATTAGAAAAAAAAAGGCAGAAATTGCTTGAATCTTTAGCCGGGATTAATGATCATGTTAAGTTATATATGACCGAAGTTATTGAGTTGTTTTTTGATTTAGAACAAGTTGAAATGCAGCTTCATAAATGAGGTGAGTTTTTTTGTATGTGGTTTTTGTTTGTTTATTTTTATTTTTTTGTTGTTGTTGTGTATATAAATATTAATAAAGATTTGTTTGTGATTTATTTTTATGATTTTAGGAAAGGTTTTTGGGAAGGTAAGTACTATTGATTTTTGTTTTAATGTTTCTAACCCAAGAGCTAAGAAATTTTCTTTTATTCAAATTAATCACAAGGAATATGGGTTTGTTTTATGTCAAATTGTGGAGTTATTTAGAGATAGTCAAGAGTTGATTGCTAAGTGTAATGTGATTGGTTATAAAGATGAAGAGGGGCGTCTTAAGTCAATTAGAATTCCTTTTGAAATTGGATGTGAGGTTTTAGAAGCCCAAGATGAATTTATTATTGATTTAATAAAGATTGATGAAAATGGAGCTTTGATTGGTACGCTTGAGGGAAAATCAATACCAGTTCATATGGATTTGCAAAAAATTTTAACTAAGCATCTTGCGATATTGGCAAAATCTGGCGCTGGGAAAAGTTATACAGTGGGATGTTTACTTGAAGAGATTATGGAGAAGAATGTTCCTCTTCTTGTTATTGATCCGCATGGTGAGTATCATTCTATGAAAAATGCTGATCCTTCTAATGCAGAAAAATTAGCTTTGTTAGGGTTATCTTCTAAGGGGTATTCTAATCAGATTGAAGAGTATGGTGATATTAGAATTAAGGGAGATGTGATTCCTTTGAAACTTAATGAGAAGATGAGCAGTTATGATTTGATGAAATTGCTTCCAGTAAATTTGAGTAATACGCAGGAGAGTATTTTATTTTCTGTTATTAAGGATTTGGACGAAGTTAATTTTGATAATATTTTGCTTGCTTTGGAAGATATGAATTCACCAACTAAGTGGTCAATTATGGATTTGGTTAGGCATCTGAGGGATTTGAAATTGTTTAGTTCGAATTTTACCCAATATAATGATTTGGTTAAGCCAGGAAAATGTTCTATTATTAATTTGAAAGGAATTGAGCCTCAAGTTCAAGGAATGATTGTTAGTAAGTTACTTAGTGATTTATTTATGGAGAGGAAGGCTGGAAGAATTCCTCCTTTTTTTTGTATACTTGAAGAAGCGCATAATTTTGTTCCTGAGAAAGGATTTGGAAAAGCTAAGAGTAGCCAAGTTATAAGGCTTATTAGTTCTGAGGGAAGGAAATTTGGATTGGGACTTTGTGTTATTTCTCAAAGACCTGCTTTGGTTGAGAAAACTGTTCTTGCGCAATGTACAACTCAAATTATTATGAAGATTACTAATCCAAATGATCTTAGAACTATTAATGGATCAGTTGAGGGAATTACTCCCGAGAGTGTTTTAGAGGTTCAAAATTTGCCTGTTGGTTCTGCTCTTGTTTGCGGTATTGTGGATAGACCTCTTTTTGTAAATATTAGAGCACGTAAGTCTATGCATGGGGGCGGTGCAATTGATATTATTAATTATGGGAAAGATAGTTTAGGTAAGGAGGATGTTGATGATGGTTCTAAGAGTAAGAGTAGTTCTTTGGTTAATAGTGAGAGTGTGAAGAGTATGGAGGGTGTTGGTGTTAGTTCTGGAGTTGCTCAAAAGAATCATTTTCCACAAGAAGAGCAGCAGGTCGATATTGCTAAAGAGGTTGAGAAGTTTAGTTCGCAAAATTTGATTAATGTGATTTTGCCAAAATTGAGTGTTAAGGAAATTAAATTAATGTCTTCAAGAGAAATTTCTAAAATAACTAATTATTTGATTCCTTGTGTTTATTTTACTTGTATTAAGGATAATAGGGTGTTTAATATTTTAGTTGATAGGATTAAGGGGAAAATCATTATTGATCCTGATGAGGATGTTAAAAAAGAATTATTTAATGTTGATGAGAGTTGTTCTTTTTTTAGAAAGCCGCAATTTTTGGCAATTGAGTATGATGTTAAAATTGAGGAATTTATTAAAACAAATAAGTTGTATGAAGATTTGAAGGAGTTTGTCGAAGTTGATAATTTTGTTGATTGCTATGTTTGTTTTCGAAAAGTAGATTATGTTAAATAAGTATTGGATAAGTAGTTTTTGGTTTCATTTAAAAGGGAATTTGAAATAAATAGGTAAGTATTTTAAATAAAAGGGTATTTTAGGGTTTAGATGGACAATAAGAAGATTGGATGGATATTGGTGGTATTTTCGATATTACTCTTTTCTATGTTTATTAGTACGTCTGTTTCTTTAAATCAAGAGAGTAATGATTTGGGTTGTTTTTCTTCTAAGGAATGTGCTAGTGTTGAAAAATCTCTTAATATTGTTAATATTACTTTTGGGGTTTTTGGGTTTATGATTGCTCTTGGTTTTTATTTGATTTTTTTTAGTTCAGATCAAGAAATTGTAACGCACCTTAAGAAAGAGAAGAAAAAGATGGGTTTTGATCAAAAGTTTGATATTTTACTTCTTGGTTTGGATGATTTTGAGAGGGAAGTTATTTTGAAAGTTAAAGAGCAAAATGGAATCACTCAAAGTACCTTGAAATTAAGAGTAAATATGTCTAAAGCTAAATTGAGTAGTGTGCTAGGTATGTTGGAAAATAAGGGTTTGATTAAACGTGAGAGTTTTAAGAAAACTTTGAAAGTTCATTTGAGTTTGAATTGGTAGCGTGAACGTTAATTCTGAAGATTATTGGAGTTTTAGGCTTTGTAGTGGTTTGTGTATGAATCATAATTTTTATATATGCGAGTAAATTTTTATTATTAATTAATAGGAGGTGTTTTTTATGCACGAAGAAAATAATAATCAGGCAAGTTCTTTGAATAGGCAAAGTGAGAGCGTTCACAAACCTAGTGTTCATCACAATGTTCACCATAGAGCAAGTCATGATTCTAAACCAAAAAAAACTTCAGGTGATGAAGTTAATATGAAGAAAGTTTTAGTAGGAGCTGCTGTTTTACAGGTAGTTTTGTTGATTTTTATATCATTTCAATTATCTAGTTTGGGTGATTTGAGTGGAGCTGCTGTAGGAGCTGCTATACGAGAACCTACTGCTGCTGCGCCTAGTCCATCACCTGCTGCGCCAAGTGTTGATATGAAAACGTTAATTGATGATGATTCTATTAAGGGAGATAAGGATGCACCAGTTACTATAGTTGAATTTAGTGATTATGAATGTCCTTTTTGCGCTAGATTCTATTCAGATACTTATGGACAAATTGTTGAGAAGTATATTGATACTGGAAAAGTAAATTTAGTTTATAGAGATTTTCCTTTGAGTTTCCATCCTAATGCTCAAAAAGCTGGTGAAGCTGCTGAGTGTGCTGGTGAACAAGGTAAATACTACGAAATGCATGATTTATTGTTTGAGAAAGGAGTTAGTGGCGGAGTTAGTGCCTATAAACAATATGCTAAGGAAATTGGTTTGAAAACATCTGATTTTGATAGCTGCTTAGATAGTGGAGAGATGGCAGGTGAAGTTAGAAAAGATTTTACTGATGGTCAAAGAGCTGGAGTTCAGGGTACACCTGCATTCTTTATTGATGGTAAACTAATTTCAGGAGCTCAACCGTTCCCTGCTTTTGAAGCTGCAATTGAAGCTGCTTTAAATTAATTTTTTTTTATTTTTTAATTAATTTTAAATATACTAAAAATTTGAGGTTTAATATGAGATTAAAAATAATTGTGTTTTTGGTTATTGGATTGTTTGTTCTTAGTGCTTGCGCTTCATCTCAAGCTAAAGTAGATCTTGGTAAATGTTTAACTGAAAATGGTGCTAAGATGTATGGTGCTTTTTGGTGTGGACATTGTAAATCGCAAAAGGATGCTTTTGGTAAGGATGCATTTGCTGAGGTTGATTACATTGAGTGTTCTTTACCTAATGGAGATGGTCAAACTGCTTTATGTGAGCAAGCTGGAATTAATAGTTATCCAACGTGGGAATTTCCGGATGGAAGTCGTCAAAGTGGACAGGTTGATTTAAAGGATCTGGCTTCTAGAAGTGGATGTGAGTATTCTGATTGATTTTTTTTTATTTTTTATATTGATGTTTTTAAATGAAAGATATAATTAAAAGAAAAAAAAATTATTCTACGATTAAGCTTCCTCTCATTGCGCCATGACCTGAGCCGCAAAATACGTTGCAAAAGAAACTATGAGTTCCCACTTTGTCTGCTATGAAGTTAATTTCTACTGTATTTCCGGATTTTAGTTGTTCGTTTACTCCGAAAGCAGGTAAATTTATTCCGTGGTCAACATCAACACTCGTTATTAGAAGTTTTACTTGATCGCCTTCTTTAACAGTTATTGTCGATGGTACGAAATCCCATTTCTTTGCTTCTATGTTGAATGTTTTTACACTTGATTCTTCTTGCATAGCTGCTGGTTCATCTTGAGTTGTTTCTTCAACTACTAGTTCTGGTGTTTCTGATTCTTCTTGAGTTGGCATTTCATTTGTTTCTTCTTCTTGTGTTTCTTGTGGTTGCGAAGTTGGTTCTACTTGATTAGAACATCCTACAATTGCAATTAAAGAAATTAAAAAAAAAATTAAAAAAAGTTTTTTCATTTTTTACACCTAAAATTTTTCTTTTTTTAGTAGCTTCTTCTCTAAACTCCAACTTCCTGCACCATGAGCCATAAAGCCAAGGAATAAGAATAGGTATAATAGAGCTAATTCGCCACCGTTTGCTAGAGGATTGAATCCTTGCGCTAAGTGAACTTTTCCATATGCTACTATCATGGTGATTGCTCCACCTAATGCTGCTAGTCTTGTGAAGAATCCTAAGAGTAATCCTAATCCTACTAATACTTCTACAATTCCTGCAATTCCCATCAAACTTACACTAAAACCATTTGCTAATTTTCCAAAGCCGTGCATGAAAAACATAAGACCTACTAATACTCTTACAAAAACATGGATACCTGCATGGTATTTATTTACTAATTTTCCTATTGTCATATTGACACCTCCTAATTTAAGAATTTAAAGGTAATAATTGAGAGGAGTATTAAAATGTTATGGATATGTTCTTGGTAATTTTGATTAAAATATTAATTAATAAGATAATTTAACAACATACCTGCCAATGGGGAAGATACTGTTACAAAAGATTCAACAGCTACTGCAGGTGATTTTTTAGGATTAAAAATATATTTTAATAAAGGTGTTTTTATTGCTATTAATGGAATTAATGTTGTAAGATTCAATAAAAGATTTGATTCTACTATTTGATGGAAATTAGGATCAACTGCATATTTATATCCTGCATAAATGCCAAGTGCAGTTAATTGAGAGTAAATCATGGCAGTAATAGGAAACTTAATATTAGTAGATTTAATTGAAGGGTTAGTAATTTCTTCTAAATTTGATGCAGGAGGAGCATAATAATTTATTTCTGGATCCATATTATCTTTTGTCGGCATTTTGTTACTTGAGAAGGGTTAATTTATAACTCTTTTGGTGATTTTAAAATAAATTTTCTATTTCTTTTTTTAGGTTTTTTATATCAATCCCTATGAAAATTAGTTTGTTGTTGTTTGTTTTATCTGATTTTTCGATATTGTATTTTGAACCCACGTAGTTTATCAGGTATGTTTCGTCCTTTATATCTATGTGGCCTTTGGCTCGAAAAATTTCTTTTGGTAGGTTACTTAGGGCTTTTTTTAATTTAGGGATTGTTAAGTTTGTGTTTGAGGTATTTATTGTGAAGCTTTGGTATGATTTTGTTTTTGTTTTTTTGAGGTTTTTGATTGGTTTGAATTCTATATCTAAGATTAGGTTTAGATCTATTTTGGCGTTTTTTGTTTCGATGATTGTTGCTTTGTTGTTTATTTGCTCGAGTTTTTGTTTTATTTCTTGTAAGTCTTGTTTTGTTACTAGGTCTGTTTTGTTTAGAAGAATAATGTTTGCTGCTTCAACTTGTTTTTCAAAGTTTCCGTGAGTTTGAGGATATCTTTTAGTGATATCTGCGTCTACTAGAGTTATTACTGATTCGAGTTTTACGAAGTTGATGTCTTTATCAATGTCAAGAACTAAGTTATTGCTTTCTGCGATTCCTGTTGTTTCTATGATAATGGTGTCTGGGTTGTATGATTTGATTAGTTCTTTTAGAGCTGGCTTTAGTTCAGATTGTAGTGAGCAGCATACGCAGCCTTCTAGGAGTTCTTTGATTTGAATGTTATCTCCTTGGATTGTTTTGGTGTCGATTCCTATTTCGCCAAATTCGTTCATGATTATTGCTATCTTTTTTTTTGTGTTTTTTAGAATGTGTTTTAGTAAGGTTGTTTTTCCTGCTCCAAGGTAGCCTGATATTATGATTAGTGGTGTTTTCATTTTGTTGATAGGATTTTATTTTTTATGATGGTACTTTTATTTGTTTCTTTTTTATATGGTTTTGCTCTTATTATTGATGGATTGTAGTTATTTTTTGAAAATTCTTTTTTTAAATCTTCTATTTTTACTTTATGATCGTATCCTAGGAAAATGATGTTTGGTTTGTTTTTATAAATTACTTTTAGATGATTTTTGGGATTGCCTAGGATTGCTTTATCTACTATTTTTAAGGATGAGATTAGTTTTAGGCGTTCATGTTGATTGAAAATGGATGGTTTTTTTTGATTGCTTTTTGTTTTGTCTAAAGCGATGATAACTGTTAAATGTGGCGCTAAGGATTTTGCTTGTTCTAAGTAACTTAAGTGTCCTAGATGAAGTAGGTCGAATGTTCCAAAGCACATTACTTTTGTTGGTTTTTTATTTTTCATTTTTTTATTAGTTTTGCTTTGGTTATTTCTAGGTAGCCTGAACAGATGGAGTCCATTACTTTTTTTGATTCTTCTATTTGAATCTTTTTTTCGAATAAGGGGCAATCTAGTACTAATGATTCAAACTCGCCGCCTTCGCCTGCGATGTTTAATTTGTTTGTTTTGTGAAGTTTTTTTAGTTGTTCTAGTTCTTTTAGAGTTATTTCTTTTTTAAGCCAAGATTTATCCAGGCCATCTGCTGCAATTGCTGTTATGATGAATTTGATGTTGTTGTTTATTGCTTCTAACATGTGTTGTTCTTGGGATTTGTGCCATAGTGGCGAGAATACTTTTAGGCCTAAGTCTTCTGCGATTTTTTCGATTCTGTCTCTTTGATATGTTGAGAAGAGTGCTCCTGTTACAATAGCGTCAATTTTGTATTGGTCTTTTGCTTTTTGGATTGCTTTTTTTAGATCTAGAAGTTCTAATTCTTTTTCTCCTTTGGTTTTTTGAATGATTAGAGGGATGTTCATGGCTTTGGCTTGTAGCTTTACCATGTTGATTCCTGCGCTTTGAAACATGTAGGAGTAGTTGTTTTTGGATTGCATGGTTATTAGGCAAGAGAGATTGTAGTTTTGCTTTTTCATAATTAGAGCGGCACTTGTTGAGTCTTTTCCTGATGAATAGAGGATACCTAGGTTTAGGTTATGAGTTGGATAGAATTGTTTTACATATTGTGATTTGGTTTGTTTGTTTTTTCTTGCTAATCTAGTTAGGGCGTTATCTAATCTTGAGCCGTATTGAGCTGCTTGTTTTTTTCTTGTGGCAAATTCTTTATTTAGTCCAATGTCTAAGGCGATGTCTCTTAGGATGAATTTGGTTAGGTTGTCTTTGATTTTGTATTTGTCTGGGATTTTAAGGGCGTATTTTACTAGACTGATGTCAAGTAGGGGAACTCTTAGTTCTAGGTTGTTATCCATGGTTAGAACGTCGTCTCTGTACAAGTCTCTTTCGTACATTTTTCTAAGGCCGGCTAAGCATTCTTGATTGATGTTTTGGGATTTTTTGTGTCTATCGTAACCTGCGAAGATTTCTTCTGAGCCTAGGCCTGAGAAAATTACTTTACAGCCATCTTTTTTAGCTAATTCACAGGCAAGGTAGAAGGTTAGGGCAACTCCAACTTTTACTACATTACTATCTTCAATTAAAGGTACCATTTTTTTTAGGTACGATGGCACTTCTTCAAGTTTGATTGTTTTGATTTTTAGATTTAGTCCTAATTCTTTGGCTACTTTTTTGGCTGACTCTAAATCTTTTGGTACTGCTGTATCT
>Ga0233439_10003306_pt1 | contig 16945 bp, 13 predicted proteins | sample SI_123_September_6_FD_182713 | JGI IMG/M metagenome (GOLD analysis project Ga0233439, IMG submission 182713) | Seawater microbial communities from Saanich Inlet, British Columbia, Canada - SI_123_September2016_100_MG | ecosystem: Environmental > Aquatic > Marine > Inlet | place: Canada: British... | reverse complement strand
CATCAACATCTGTTAGTTTGTCACCAAGATATCTTTCAGCCATTCCAATAACTACTGCCAGTAAGTCTTGAATCCCTTCACCTTGTTTTGCAGAGATTGGTACTAGAGCAATTTCTTTAGTGAAATCTTTGATCTTATCATATCGCTCAATATTGAATCCATGTTCAGCAAAAGAGCCGACTAAGTCCCAATATCTCTGATCGAAGTAACCCATAGTATCTTTTGTTTGTTCTCTTAGAGCTAGAGCCATAGGTCTATCGCGAACAGACTGCCAACCGTGAATCCTGTCGACTTTATTAGCAGCAATTACGAAAGGTGTTTTTGAATTCTTTAGGATACGTATTGATTCAACTGTTTGTGGCATACATCCATCGTGAATATCTACCATTAAGATTGCAACATCTGCCAAAGACCCACCTCTCGAACGCAGAGTTGAGAAAGAGTGATGACCCGGAGTATCGATGAATAGAAGTCCTGGAGAATCGAATGATTTTCCACCCATTAGTGGTGAACATAATTCATTCAACAAATCTGCTGGAACTTCTGTTGCTCCAATGTGTTGCGTTATTCCACCTGCTTCCCTGTCCATTACAGAAGCCTGTCTGCCTGAACCGAGGGAGCGAATGTGGTCTAGTAGACTGGTTTTACCGTGATCTACATGGCCTAATACAGAAACAATTGGCTGTCTACGGTTTTCCATCGTGACCACCTCATATTCCTTCCTCAATTAGTTTAATTGTTTTATTCGTAGATTTGTGATTCTGCATCACGTGCCCAGTCGCATAGTCCGTCTGGGAACCATAGTCCAAGTTCGAATGCTGCAGTGTCTTCTCCATCGCTACCGTGAATGATGTTGTGGCCAATATCCATCGCCCAGTCTCCACGGATTGTCCCAGGTGCAGCATCTCTTCCGTTCGTAGGGCCGATGATGTTACGTGCGACTGAAATTGCATCTACCCCGGTCCAAGCCATAGCTACTACAGGTCCTGAAGTAATGAATTCGATAAGTCCAGAGTAGAAAGGTCTCTCTGAGTGAACTGCATAGTGAGCTTCTGCTAATTTCATTGAAGGAGTTAGTTGTCGAAGACCAACCATACGAAGTCCTTTACGCTCAAATCTATTGATTATTTCACCAACAAGTCCTCTTTGTACGCCATCAGGTTTGATCATTATGTAGGTTGTCTGCATATCTGCCATGTTTCCGCCGACCCACCATCCCTATTTCAATCAAAGGGATAATTTCTGAGTCACCCTTTAGGGTGATTGCTTTACTATTTCTTTCTAAACATAAATGAAAAGAAGCTTTTTCGTTTTTCAGTATAATCGATTAAACTTTTTTGTTTATATGTGAGATCATCACTTTTTATGTTATTTTGCACACGTTTGTCGACATTATCTAGATATTGTAAATTCAATCGATGATCGGAACCTGTTACATGCCCCCCCTGATCTTCGAATCCCAATAATTCTTTAGCCATCAGAAAATCAATAGCAAAACCAGACCAATAGTCTTGTTTTCCTTCTTTAAATTCTGGATACTTGATCCAATCCATACCCATTTTTCGAACATGTAGTATTCCCGACTTTTTCCTATTGTGTTGATTCTCCCATCTGGCCATATTATTATCATAGAATCCCCTCTTTCCTCCTTTATTTGAGTGATCTTTCCATAACATAAATTCACATCCGAGCATTTTGTCAAGTTCAGGAGATAATATATTCCTTACATAAATTGGACATTTAGGTAGCTTCGAATAATTTGTTACCTTATATTGTAATCTTAGCTTTTTTCCATTTTTAAAACTTAATTGAAAATTAATAGGTCTTTGATGGTATTTTTCATTGAGCCTCTTCCCCTTTTCTTTTAATTCTAATAGCCATTCTTCCGTCCAATTTTTTTTGACTAGTTCCCTATGTATTGGCGTTTCTTCCCATGGAACTATACATTTATCTTCTTCAGTAATCAGATAAATCTCATAACTCTTCACTGTTGCCTTAATATCTCTCTTCTTAGAAAACTTTCCAGGTCTACTAATACTAGGAAATGCGTCGCTAGATATTTTTTCGAAAGTCCAAACAATTAGTAACTTAGGTAACTTTTCAATACTCCAACCTTCAATTGAAGATAATCGTAAACCTTTACCTGTTTTGATACCTCTAGATTTATTTTCCGACTTTTTAAGTCGTTCAAGCCAATCAACTTCTTCGGGCATCTCTCGTTAATCCAGAGAAGGTTCTATGGTATAACCTCGTAGTGCCGACATATCATATTTCAATGAATTAGTTTTGCATTCAAAGATTCTTGAATGCGGAACCATTCCAATCGACTTTAACAACAATTGATCTATTTCTTGCAAAATATCTTGTCTTTTGTTATAATTAATATTTGGTATATCTTTTCCTGCATTTCTTTTGTAAACTGTGCATTCATCTGCACAAGAAATTAATTTCTTGCTAAGTTTTTCCGCCTCTGATTTTGAAATCGGAATCCATGGAAATGATAAGACATTTTTAGTATCAATTTGGAATCCATTACCAAAAACTCTCCACCACCAATAAAATAGATTACTGTTCAATATTACATGTGCTATTGGAAAGTCATCTTCATTGAAGCTTAATTCAATAGTATTCTTCCTTTCTAAATCATAATGTGATGCAGTATTGAAGTATCTTATTGCCTTTGGAATCCAAATATTTGTATCCTTTTTGTGAACATGGTCTCCGATTTTTTTTTCGATTTTGATAAGTCTCTTCAATAATTTTTTATCTTCAGTATTCTCAATCATTGGTATTGAAAATATTGTTGCCAAACTTTTGTCAATTTTACAATTCTTGACATAATTGAATAAAACGGATCTTTCTTCAGTTCTTCTCCATCTAAGCAATGGCGAAGTTTTTACTTCTTTCTTTTTAGATAAGTTTAGAGTAATAATTGTAGTTCTTTGATTAATATTAGTATTAGTATTATTTTCTATCTTTCCTTGATCAAATAGAAAATCAGGAACGCTATCAAAATTTTGGAATGCCAAACTTCCATCTTTGGACAACAAAAATTCTCTCAAAGCGCGCCCATCATTAGAATTCACCACCGCTAATGGAACAATCATACAGAATATTCCATTTTCTGATAGCAAATTTATTCCTAGTTCGACAAAATATGAATATAGATTATTTACAGTTGAGGTTTCGAAATTAGAATCACCTTTGACTCTAACATAGGGAGGATTGCCAATTACAATATCGAACCCTCTTTTTGCTGGCTCTAGGCCTTTATTTTCCCATCTTTTAGTATTACTTCCATTCCCATATGCGAGGCTATCGGCATTTATCAGATTTAAATTTAGACCATTTTTTGGTGAATCACAGACTAACCATAATACGGCTTTTGTGAGATTTAATGCTAGGGGGTCAATATCAATCCCATAAATCATTTTTTCACAAATTTTCTTCCGTAAATCTTTTGTTTTTGTAAATTTTCTCTTTTTATTAATTTCATTATCTAAATTTCTAACAAATTGTGCTAAGAAAGCACCGGATCCAACCGCTGGATCAAGGACATTAAGTTCTAAAACACCAGAAATATTTTCACATTTATTTATCATTTCATTAATACAATTATTAGTCATATAATCTGTTACATCATATGGCGTGTATATTTTCCCAGCATCTCTTCTATGAGGGTCATGAACTAATGAAATTTCATCATCATTCCAAATTGCTTTATGGCCTGAAAATACTTCATGTATTCCTCCAATATCTTCAGGATGGAGGTGTTGAAGACCTAATTTTTCTCCCATTATTTCTGGACCTTTATTTTCAATAAGATTGATAATTATTTTCCTAATTAGTGGAGCCCAAATAGTTTGTTTAATTTTCTTGAAATCAGATTCTAGATTAGAGAAAATTTCCAGGCATTCATTTTTTTTCCTAAGTGAGATGGGTAAACTATTTTCAATCCACTTTTGTATTTCTTCATTTTCAAATGATTCAATACTAATGTCTTGATTTCTTCTGGAGAACAGTGATGTCAATGATGAGATGGTTATATTTGTGGCAGATTTATAGAAATGTTTCATTTTTTCCTCTGTAAATTTTGAGTTTGTACAGTCATCTAAAATTTGTTTAATTGCCTCTGCACAGCTTGATGCCAACCATTTCCTAGCCCTGCTTCTTTGAAGCTGTGACGTCATTGACATAGTGCAACTGTGATGTCGAAGGTTATTAAGCTCATCTATTTGTCGTAATAAGTTTCATATGCCTCCAATCATTAGAATTAATGTGTCCGGTGGAGATGATGAAACAGATAATAATATCTTTATTCAGGGATCATCTCTTATTGCGAAATCTCCTAGAATGAAAAATGAAGATGGAAAAGATAAAATTGATAAAACAAAGATTAAGCATTTCGCCCATAGGCAAAAAACAATCGATGGAGGGACAAGTTGGACTCCTAGTTCAGTAATCCATTTAGCCGGATGTCCTTGCGGAAATGGAGACAAACTCTGGAATGCATCTCAATATGAGGAATTATGCTGGCAGCCAAGATTTAATACCCAAAATGAATCGTTTGATGTTAAAAGACTGGACGATAACCAATTATATTATTGGGGTAAGAATGCTACTAAAATCAAGCATCCGATAGTTTGTCGCTACGCATATGATCAATTAGATTCAAACGGTGTTTCATCATTTGAATCTAATGGCGACAAAATACCTCAATGTGATTGTAGACGATTTGATCAACGTTGGGTGCAAGATTTTGACACAGGTCTCCGTTTATTACTTGATTATTCGATTGAGTTAACAGAGGGCCGTTTCTCTAGTCTTGAATCTTTAGTGGTTGACGACATAGTTATTCCTACGCTTAATTATAATGATAAAATGGAGGTTATGAATTTACAAATAGATGAATATGATTTTGAAGGAATCATCTTACAAAGAGAGAAAGATGGAGACTCTAGTTTTGGAGGCGTATCTTCTTGGGTGGTTCTCAGAGATAATGATTTTGATAATAATTCAGACCATATTCTTCTTGTTGAAGATGAAGAATCTCTACATAGGGGGATTTCTAAACCTAAAAATATAATGAAGTATAAGAGATACCTGAATTACGGTGAATTTGAGATATTGATTAATCAAAAATCATATTTTCCTATTTTTCTAAAGAGTAAAAGTAGGAGTTGGGTTACAGCACTACCTCTGAGCATGGAGGATATATCGATTAATGGTTCGCCTTTCACCGGTATTCAAACATCTACAGGGTCTAGAAATAACAAAAAACATAATTTCGAGATTGCTATATTTTATGATGATGGGAAATTATATTCCGGAGATACAGTCTATCCGCTAGGTACAAGTATGTGGCTACAGATTATTTTCATTAATCGTTGGCGTCCTTCATTAGATGAGGGGACAAAAGTAAAACTTCAATCAGTTAATGATGTTAATGGCATAGATCCAAAAAAGGATTTGAATGGAGAATCCATACTTGATGAAGAATGGACAACACTTCAGAGCACTGCGCATATCTGGGTTGAAATCCCCGGGGGGCTGCCCTCAGGTAAGCATAGAATTCGTGTCATTGGCACGGACCCATATGGCAATCATATCGGTGAAGGTTGTAGAATAATTAGAATTGGAGAATAAATAATGAAAAATAGCTACTTTTTCCTTCCTGGTCATCACTCAAATCTTGGTTTAATAAAGATTAAAAGAAGTATTCCCAGAGATTCTATGATTCTAATTAATAAAGAAGATATCAATGAGTCATTCCAAGTAGATTGGAATAATCTAATGTTCTTTAGAAAACCAGGAACTAATGAAGAATGGACGCATAAGGTATTTGTAAATGGTAGTCATAATATTTCAGATAAAGTTTCAGTTTTATGGAAAGATAATCAATTAGAATTATCTTCTGAACATTATTTCTCTAATGAAGGTCTGACAAAATTACAAATACAATCATCAACAAAGATTCTGCCATGGCCCTTAACTCTAGATGTTGAGATAAATCTCAATCTAACTGGCAGCCCTATTGAAGTTACAAGAAAAGAATTTTATTCTGATAACGAACTTATTGAAGTTAAAATTGAGATTATGGTTAATAGTACATGGTTGAACCATTATAAAGCCATACAGATATTTGATAATCTTAGTAAGAGTTGGATCCCTTTGGAATTTGAAATCAATACTTTTGATGATTCCATTATCCAAAATAGAAAACACTGTTGGAATCGGGTAACTAATCATAGAGGTTACACCCAACTTAGAGAAGAACAAGAGGAAATGGTTAATTTTTACTTCATTCGTCTTGGTGACTTGCCTTCATCAGAAACTCTGTTTCTAGTCCAGAATCCTCCTTCGAAGATGATTGATACAAATTGCAGAGAGTTCCTTTGTACATTTAATGCTCCAAATTGGAAGGAACCATTTATTCTACACGATAAAAAATATATCTGGATGCCTCCAGGTGATATTTTTCAGGCTTATGAAGGCGTAACAAGGCTTGAATTAGACAATGAAAATCTGAACCATTTATTTTTAAAAACGGATCATGAATCAAGATATAAACTAGATAAGCCGAAGAATGTATCATTCTCTGATGGTAGTTATGTAGCATCTTGGTTTATGGCAATTGATGATTGGAAAGAGGATATAATTAACTTAGGTGAAGAAGAATGAATAAGGCAGTATTTTATGAAAAAACTCCACCTAACTTTTTATTGCAAGATATCGAAGTTAATAGTGCCTCAATTCATAAATTAATTCGGCAAGTCATAAGGGAATCGTACAATGAAATCTTTACCATAAATAGTATCCAAAACATGGTCTATGAGAAATTAATTCGGTCGCCAAATCTTACCCAAATACATGACTTCTTTGTAGATAATACTCCCCCCGATAAAAACTTCCAGAGTTATCGTAAATCTTTGACTCCCTTCATACGTAGCAATCTTTCGTTAGAGAGGTTAGACTCTAATAATCTAAAGGCCGTCTCAAGTCGTTTGATTAGTTTTGGTAATTCTGATTGGTTTCTTTGTGCCGACATTAGTGATGAGGATTTACTCAATGAGCTGTATAAGGAGGTAATAATTGTGAAGGATACGAATTTCTTAGATTTAAGATTAGTAAAAGTTAGTAATCAAGAAGTAGATTCTGTTTCATGGCGTGACTTGTTAGACTGTCCAGATTCTATTTTCGATTCTCCCACTCTCTTACTTGATGAGATTTGGAAAGAAAATAATATCTCAATTAGTGATGATAATTTAAACCCTGAATTTTTCCAGCATTATCATCCAACTAGTTATAAAGATGAAAATAAATTCGAAACTCGGCTTAAAAATAGTTTTGACCAAAACCAACATGATCACTGGAAATATGCCCGTGCTCTTCTTATTAAGACTGAGACAGGAAATATTTTTGGATTATGTAAGTATAAGATGACAAGTCAGAAAAATATGAATTATTGGCATCTTAGTAGATGGACTTTTGATGATGGAAAGTTTGAATCTTTAGAAATGCGAAGAATCTCTAAAATTAAAAATCAAACAATTAAGTATTTCTATGATCCAGCTATTATCTATACCTTAATGCGCGCCTTCCGTTGCCATTCATACACAATTTCCATAGATTCATATTCTGTAGAGTTGCCTTATGACCAAATAAACCCGTCTCAATCTCTCCAATTATGGGCCACTATCGCAAGAAAAATTCTCTTTTCTGATTATAATAATGATCTGAAAGCTGCGGCCAATAATTTTTTATCCTCTGTTTATCGAGAGGCAGGTTGGGTGGTTGAGTGAGAGTAGCAGATGTTCGTGAACGCCTATCTTCAACTATTTCCAGAGAAATTAGGAGACAGTCACCATTAGACGATAGAAGAATTCAGGATTGGTATGATAAAAGGGTCTCAGGAGAGTTTATTGAAGGAAATCATATTCAAGAACCTTGGATTGAAAGATTACCAATGTACAAGGCATTTGAAGAAGGTCTTGAAGGAATGAAGAAAGTTATTGAAGATGACTCAGAATGGTCCGATTTTATAGATTTTTTAATTGATTTGAGAGATTCGGAGGGAATTAATCAAATTTTTGACCCATATAGTCATCAACAGGAGGCTGTTAAAAATTGGTGGCTGGGTAAAGATGTAGTTGTTAGTACTGGCACTGGTTCCGGTAAAACAGAATGTTTTCTTTGGCCTATCTTAGGGCATTTTTGGAAATCACGAATCCGTAATCAATCTCAGAAACGCGGAGTTAAAGCAATTATTCTCTATCCAATGAATGCCTTAGCAACGGATCAATTGAAAAGAGTTAGGAAGATATTTGGAGACGATGAAATCGCAGAGAAACTATCTGCACGCCAATCTGAAGAATTTTTCATGAATCGTCTTTTCCAATTTATGCTTTACACAGGTCGTACACATCAACATGGCCCTTATTCTACTTTAGAACAAGATAATTCTACTAAAGGTACATGGGCAGATTACATCAAACAGGGTGGAAAAATAAAAAATACTATGGAAACTTATGAAAATTTACAATATAATGATCTAATAGGGGCTGCGAATTCTGATGGCCTATTTATAAATCTATATGATAGCGGATTTTTGCCTAGAACAGGTACACCACAACTTAATCCTGATGGTAAGAAGTATAGGGATTATAGTGGTAGAATTACAAGCAAAGAGATGAATAATAGACTGACAACAATGACAGAGTTTGATACTGAGTTAGTTTTTAGACATGAAGCTCATAATGTTGGTTATGTAAATGAGAAGAAATCCGATGGTGATGAGGTAATATCTGTTCCTAATCACTACGGTGGGACTCCTGATTTATTGATTACAAATTATTCAATGCTAGATTATATGATAAATAGACCCTTAGAAGATGGTATTTGGGAAGATACCAAGGATTGGTTAAACGAGCACGAAGAGAATAAATTATTATTTGTTCTAGATGAAGCCCATCTATATGACGGAATGAAAGGACTTCAGATATCGCATCTATTACGTAGATTATATTTAACCCTAGATTTAAATCATGAAAATGTAGAAAAGAAAATACAGTTTATTCTTACTTCCGCATCATTAGGTGAATCAGGCGTCACATCGGAAAAAAATAAATTTCATCAATCCTTAACTTCAAGAAGATCGAATTTTAGCCCTGTTCATTTTTGTGATGGAGACGAATGGGTACCTGATTGTGAAGAGAATGAATTTGATAAGTTAATTTCAATGGATATTATCCAGAACTTGTCTAAAAAAGAAGAGATATCTCCGACAAATGATGAGTTTCGAAGAAACATATTGCAAGAACTGAATACTTTTTCTAACTCGGATTTCTCAGAATCAGAATGGTTTGACTTAATTCGGAAATCACTTTTCTTTGAAAGGTTCTATGAGATTACTAGGGAACCAATATCCTTATCAGAGCTTGAAAAAGAACTCTTTCCCGGAGGTCCGGATGATGATTGCATGTTCTCACAATATACTCTTGATTTTCTTACTTCACTGAGGGGCCCCCACCCGGGCACTAACCAAGAATCTCCGATGGTATCCGTACGTTCCCATATTTTGACAAGAGGGTTACCCAAATTACATCTACAGATTGCTAGTGATAATTGGAAAATTCTTGATGGTCCTAATCCTATAATAAACTGGAATGAAAGTAATAATTATTCAATGAATCCTTTGGTTTTACTTGGTTGTAGGAGTTGCGGTGCAACATATGTTAGAATTTGGTTAAGAAACGATTATTTGTTTGAAGATGGTAATGGAACTCGCCTGCCTTTGAGGGACGGTATCGATAATAATTGGGTTAAGAGACAAAGAATTGATGGAGGTAATTGGCTTAACGGAATTAATTATGAGACTACCGATGAAATCACTAACTCTTTTGGATTCGATTTACATTTACTAAAACAAAATTCGGATAATACATTTTCCATAGTTTCAGGTAAGAATGAAGAAACCGATATTCCAACATCTCGTATCTATAATATAGATACAGTACATGGTTGGTTGAATCCCGAAACTTGTCAAATTTTCCCTCCCTGGTATGTTAATAATGATCAGTTCCTAGTCCCATTTCTATTTCCTACCAAATCAGATAATCGTACTGATTTAGTAGATTATGATTCTCAGTCTCAAGGAGATGGAGAAATGTCTGATGGTTCTTTATTTACATTTAATCATGGGGGCTTCTGCGTTAGGTGTAGAAGAGATTACCATCGTCAAATGAAATCAGATCAGATAATTAATTATGAGACTAGAGGAGATAATATTTTTGCCTATCTTACTACCGAATTAATGGATTTACAGAAAGAAAATTCTAAAATCCGCCAGCCAAATTTAGGTAAAAAAGTCTTAGCGTTTTCAGATTCTGTTACCCGTGCGTCAAATTTGGCAAAAGAGCTTCAAAGGTTATCGAATACGGATCAATTTAGAAAAATATTGATTAGTTTGTTACATCATCCTTGGTACAATAGATTGCATTCAGACAAATTTTATTCTCATAAAAGTTTGGCAAATTTATACTACCATTTTGTGTTACATTCAGCAGCACTTGGAAAAGAACCTATGGAACATAGACCGGACAGAACTGATTCAGGAACCTTTTCAACCCATCGTGCTAAAGTAATTGCTGCCCATCTTCTATGCTTAGATGACCCTGATGGCATAATAGGAGATAAGTTTCTTGATGATTTAATTAATTCTATACAGGAAAGAAATTCAAATGGGTATTCAATCAAAGAAAAATTATCTAATTTCAAGAAAGAGATGTATAACGATCCAGATGAGGATGTATTAGATCGTGTATTTACAACTTGGTATATGAATGAATTTATTAGAGAAGACCCATATAACATGTTAGAAGACTGGAGAAATGATGAAAACAATTATTGTAGCAACCATATCAGAAATCAGGCCAAAACAAGTACACCAGTAAATACAGTTAAAAAGCACGAGTTCAAATACGTATTTGACAAGGTTTGGAGAGATTTATCTAAAAATCCACTTTTCTCAAATATTTCACTAAGGCCTACACAGTTCGTTAATCGTTTTATAAGATATGAGATTTCTAACGATGTAATTCATAATGATGAATATGAAGTGCTTTTCCAGTCAATAAGGGATAATAATAACAATGCTGAACATAGACTATTTAAAAAATTCATAGAGGTATTGAAACGTGAAATCAACATTGATGATTATGAGATAATTAAAAAACAAAGAGCTCCTCATGAAAAGTTACAGAATGATTTAAAATCTTTGGATGCATTGATTTTAAGTGATGTATCTCGTGCCTTAATTGATTTTTATGTCAATTTCGAAGACAAACATCTCCCCCTTCTTTTTTATGAAATTGAAAAATTTACCGACCCTAAACTGATTCGCCCTAGCTCTTCTTTTGTGGGTTCAATAACTAGAATAATCAGCGATACTTTCCTTTCTATTGATCAATTAGGTATGGGTTATATTGTTTTGACACCTAAAGCGAAACAAAGTATTAAGGACAATTTAAGGCAGAAATTTAACAACAATCCCCCACATTCAGTTGAAGTGAGGTGTATGAAACAAATCGGTCTCGATTTTAATGATGAAGCCTCCGTTAATTCATTTTTTGAAGATTTTAACAAAATACTCGATGGTATAATCCAGGCAATGGTGAGGATAGGTAATAGTCAATCTCACGCCTCATCCTTCTCATTATATGGAAGAAATTCAGGTTTTACCAAATCGAATATGAGTTCAAGAATGCCATTCTCTCCATCTCATAATACTAATATGAGTCGGCTAAAAGATATTCTTAAGCTTGTAAATCATACAGGAAATAATTACTCTACATTAGTTGAGAGTTGTTTAATCCCGGATTCTCAAGTTTTCAAAAATACGTCTGAGATCCCAGGAACTGATAACCCTGATTGTTATACAATTCATCCACAAGATATCTCGATAAAGGTATTTAATTCGTCAGATGAAAAAATTCAAGTTTGTCCAATATGTATTCGCCCTCATCCTCACCCTCAAGACATACTTCTCAATACTTGTAGATGGTGCAGAGGTGAACACCTACGAGATATGGACAAAAATAATCCTGTTGATAATCAAAGAATATTCCGTCCTTGGCTGGAACCTTTAGAAAAGCTTAATTTGGGTAAAACCGAGTTGCCTGTAAACGAATTAAGAATAATTAGAGCCGAAGAGCATACTAGTCAGATTGGCAGCCATGTCCGTGAAGGTGAACTTTTATCATCTGCCATAAAATTTGAACTTTTATTCCAAGATATTCCTTTTGTCATGCCAAGAGCCGATGGAGGGACTTCAGATCCTGAGCCAGTTATAGATATTCTATCTTCTACAACTACTATGGAAGTTGGAATAGATATTGGTGATTTAGTTGCAGTCGCTTTGAGAACTATACCAAGAAATGCTTCGAATTATCAGCAGAGAGTCGGCAGGGCTGGAAGAAAAGCTTCAGAAGTCTGTGTTGCTTTGTCCTGGTTTGATCAATCTCATTATGCTCAAAGTCATTACAACGAACCAAAGAAATTATTAATGCACTCAAAAAATCCACCCCTAACCTATAAATTTAATCAGCATGTAACAAAACAGCATCTTTGTTATGCTATATTAGGACTTTACACAAAAAGGGGGGATTTCAATCCAAGAACTCGCATGCGAAGTGGTTTAGATCCTAAAACGAATCTCATGGAATCTCATGGTTCAATTGAAAATTTCTTTGACCCTCTTGAAGAAAATTCATTTAGGAATTCATTTTTACCCTGGATTGATAAAGATTTAGATAGAGATAAATTACTTGTTATTTTACCTTGTGATTTATCTGAGATTAATTCAGATGAATTAATACGAGACGCAATAATCAATCTTAAAAATAATTTAGAAGAATTAGAATCCCAGGAGCATAATATCGGAGGTCAAGATTGATGACAGAAGGGAATAGTGATACTCGTAGTTTGATACAAGTTTTGGTGGATAAAGGCACACTTCCAAGCTTTGATCTTCCTCTAGATGTTGCAGTTTTTGAAGCACAAAGAATCAGTAAAAAGTCTTTTTCAGTTATTTCTGACCACTCGGTACCCAAATCACTTTCTTCAGCACTAAATACCTGGACTCCTAATCGTAAACATGTTATTGAGAAGACAGATTACAAGATTTCTGGAATTTTAGTTCCCTATGTTGATAAATTTGAGAGTAATGATATTCAAGAAACCCGTCAAATAAATGCAGAAAGAAGAAAAGATAGATTTGCATGGTGGCTCTCAGAACCAGGAAATAGGAAGTATATTCATGTTTGTGTGGAATGTCGTCATGTTCTTGAATCAGATTTAATTGAAACAGATCTTGATACTTACCAAAGAGGAATTTTATCAGGTGAAAGTCCTTGTCCGACCTGTGATAATAAAGAGATTAATCCAGAGAGGTATCCTTCTGGGACTACTTTTATTTCATTGCAATGGATTCAACCGCCGGGTTATGGCCCAGCAATGGACGATAGCGGTAGGAAGCCAATGAAAAAATCGGGAGGATATTCATCATCTAATAGGTCTGGATTTGGACAAAGAACTATATGGCCAATTCAATATTCTGAAGATGATACAGAAACACCACTTACAACCGAAAACGGCATTAAAATCACATCAAGTAAAGAGGTGAGTAAATTAAGACAAATTGTAGGAAGAGACATTATACCTGACCAGTACAATCCTGATGAACCAGTTTCTTCCACTACAGGTTTTTCAATATGTGAATCATGTGGAATTTTTAATCCTAATGGGAGTCATAGCCGTCCTTATCCATTTGGCAAAGAATTGTATCATGATACTACTATTATTTATTCAGATAATGAGAGGAAACAGTGTTCTGGCTCTCCAATTTCATTACTACTTGGAAGGAGTTTCACATCGACAATTTTATCTCTTAAAATTCCTTTAGGAGAGTTCCTAATAGACCCTATTGCTTCTGGTAATTCTAGAAGTTTTAAGAATTTAGAAAATGCCGGTTTCACACTAGGTAGAGTATTAATCGATGAGTTATGTCAAAAAAATTCATTTAATATCGATGAGTTTGATTGCGATGTCAGAATATCTGGAGAGCAAGGTTCAGATACAGAAAAAATAAGATATCTAGAGATATTCTTTTTCGAAAATACAAGTGGTGGTTCCGGCAATCTCCCCCATATTCATAAAAGCTTACTTAATTTACTGAACCCAGAATCATCATCTGAGACGAAATCCATTGAAGATAGATTATCAGGTAAGAAATGCCTGATAATGGTTCCTAATGAAAAGAAGAATGGCCGATACTCTCCTGCCCAACATCCTTGTAATAAAGCATGTAATGGCTGTCTTCTTGACTATCGAAATTCAAATTTCGCTCATAGATTAGATAGGGAATTATCATGGCATTTGTGGCGTTTTATTAAGTATGGTCGTTCAGATTTTGATGACAAATCCTTGTTTAATCATGAACAATATCTTATTAAGATTAAGAACTATATTGAAAATAAGTCGATTACAAAACATCTCCAGATTACTCCTAATTGTGTAAATGATAAGATAATCTCGGCTGAAATACAGAATCAAGATAACGATGAAAATATCACTGTTCAAATCATTTCGCCTCTAAGAAATACTCCTCCCGATGAGAATGGTTTATTTTTATTCAGTTCTGATGATATTAAATTCATCTTAGATGATATATTAAATCAGATAGTGGATGAACTAGATTGATTTTTAGGGGGGATTGACATAGTATCTGTTACAAAACTGAAAGAAATTGTAATATGTCCGGCGAGTATTCCTTATCCTAATGAATCTGATATTACCAAAGATAACAAAAGAATTCAAAAGAAATTTGAAAATTCTAAGCCATCTAATTCTAAAATTGAACAACCTGCTCCTGAGCTTTTAACGGATTCTCCAACAGCAGAGGGAACTCACAGACATAAGTTACTAGAACTTTTTTTCAAAAGAATACCTGAAAGTGATTACTCAGATACTAAACTTTGGCTCACAAACACTAAGGAAAAAAGAGCAGGTCTTGAAGGGCCGATTAATAATGTTAAAAGAATTGTAAATAAATTAGTAAGAAAAGGACACAAATTAGTGAATATTTTACCAGAGGAAGATATTTTTGATCTTCAAAATAAAATTTTTATTGTTGGTGAAATCGATTTATTACTGGAATTTAATATTGAAGAGCAATCAAAATATGTTCTAATTGACTGGAAAAGAAGTTTGCATCGTGACAGCGACCATAAAAACGAAAACCAACTTAAAATATATGCACAAATATTGAAAAATCAGGGATATAATATTCACAAGCATGGATGGATTATATCTCATAAAAAGAATAATCAGTCTAAAAAATTGAATTTAGAACACGGAGAGAATCTCTTGAAGCACTTGTCTGATTGGGAGCAACAGACTTTCAGATCAAGTATTAGGTCCTGTGGACTTTGTAAAAGGTCAGATAGCAAATTAAATCCATGTCCTCAATCAGCTTGTATGGATATATTCGATATTAAGCACGATGGTAGTCCCGTCACATTCCGAGAAACTGGAGTGACAAAATCCGAATGGAAATCCCTATTAAAAAATAAAACAATTACTATCAAAAAAAACAATCATCGGTACGAAATTTGTTTAGATGAAAATTTTGATACATCTATTGAACATAGTGTTGACTGGAATCATGAGTCATTTGATGTACGTGGCAAGATTAAAAAACGAACACATATAATGTCTTTTGATGTCATAAATATAATTATTAATCCCAGAGTATTCATTGGTTTGAATTGAAATTTGTTCAAAATTTCAAGAAAGTCCAATGAATACTCTTTTTATTTTCTTTACGAATTATCTTATAGTCATTTTTACCAATTCCAAAATTAACTTTTATTTTTGTAATTGCGTCATCTTCTATAGTTTCCTTATTTATATTGGCCGTGATTATTTGTGTGTTCCACCCATTATCTATCGATGATGCTATCCATCCATTACCTTTCAACACCCTTTTATGCATAGTTTGCCATTAACTTACCACACTTAATATTAATCCCTACAAAATCCCGCTTTATGTAAAATTTTGTAGGTTTTATGCCTTAAATATGTAAAATTTTGCTCTTTTGTGACCTTTTAAAGTACTTTTGTGACCTTTAGAAAAAGAGTTTCTTCCAGAAAACTTATTCCCATTCACATTTGAACTCTTCTTTGAAGTGGTAATATTCGTCAAAAGGGTACTGCTCTTTGTATAACTCATACTCTTCATTTTCTATTCTTCTTTCTTGGCCTTCATTGACATATATTTCTAGAGCTCTCTTCAAGAGCAGTGCTAACTCGAGAAAGTTTACACTATATTCATTATTTCTATTTTCTTTTTCCATAAAATCGATCGGAAAAGAATTAGTTTATTCCACCCTTAACATATCGGCGTGTCCACTTCATTCTACGTGGGTTTCGGCCAAGCTTCAGCATGTTCTTTCGAGCCTTACTGTCCTTGAACCAAAGTACTGAACCATCCCTCTTAACAAACATAATGCCTGTTCCAGGTTCAATCTCTTCATGTGAGAAACTGCATATTCTACGTTCTGGCATAATTATTCACCTCAGCGTCCTAAACGTCGTGCTTCACGACCTGTATCCCTTAACATCAAAATATCTCCAACACGGACAGGTCCAACTACGTTACGAGAAATAATACGTCCAATGTCACGTGGGTTATTTGAGTCATCAACTCTAACCTTAACTTGAGTTGCTTCACCAGTCATACCGGTTCGGCCGACAATTTCAACGACCTCTGCTGGCCATGATTCTACTGCCATATTTTTTTCCTCCAGTTATCCTTTAGAAAATTCACGCAGTCATTGTCTCGTAGTGAGACTTGACTTCATTGAATCTGTCCATTCCATCTTTTTCT
>Ga0233439_10003304_pt1 | contig 16955 bp, 9 predicted proteins | sample SI_123_September_6_FD_182713 | JGI IMG/M metagenome (GOLD analysis project Ga0233439, IMG submission 182713) | Seawater microbial communities from Saanich Inlet, British Columbia, Canada - SI_123_September2016_100_MG | ecosystem: Environmental > Aquatic > Marine > Inlet | place: Canada: British... | reverse complement strand
AGATGTTTCCAGCAGAGTCCACATCTAGGCCTCTAGGAGAATCAAATGTGCCAGTAATGGTTGTAACCACACCATCAGTTGTAATCTTTTTTATTGTATTACTCCCAGTATCTGCGACATAGATGTTTCCAGTAGAGTCCACAGCTAGGCCACTAGGAAAATTAAATGTGCCAGTAATGGTTGTAACCACACCATCAGTTGTAATCTTTTTTATTTTATGATTATCAGTATCTGCGACATAGATGTTTCCAGTAGAGTCCACAGCTACGTCTTTAGGATAATTAAATGTACCAGGAATGGTTGTAACTATTTCATGAGTTGATGCATATGCAAAAAACTCATCACCAACAGATAATAGTAAAACCATAACAAACATACCAAGTAAAACACTGACTTTGTGAGACATGATTACAGACGGGATAATACCACAATTAAAATCAATCAAAGTTATAAAATAAACATAAAAGGTGATAAATAAATGGTTAGAAATTGCTTTATTAACTCATCTTAAAACTGATCATTTAGACAAATTATGATGATCATTTGGATCTATGAATGATATAATTTACAATAATTCTATGCAATTTATAGAACTAAATAACAAACAATGGAATATGATAGAACAACACATTCCAAAACCAGCACACACAGGACGTCCAAAAAGTAATGACAGAATGATAATTAATGGAATCATCTATGTTTTGATTTCTGGGTGCAGATGGGCTGAGATGCCAAAAATATATGGTGATGATTCAACTGCCAATTTAAGATTACATAAATGGCAAGAGATTGCCGTATGGAAAAAGATTCTCAAATGTGCAATAAAATCTGCACACAAATCAGGCAAGATTAATCTACAGAAAATATCTATAGATTCATCATCAATTCCTGCTAAAAAAGGGGCGATATAACTGGATATGATGGATTCAAGGCTGTGGCTGTAGGCCACTATAATTCAGGCACAAAAATACATGTTGCCGTAGAGAGTAATGGATTACCAATATCTATGTGATGAGTCCAGCCAATGAACATGACAGTACAAAATTCATTGACGTTATAGAAAATATTTCAAATTTTCTTGACGATGTTATGATGGATGAAATTGTAACAGTTTATGCAGATAAAGGTTATGATGCAAAATACATTAGAAATTATCTGAGAAACAATGGAATTAGTTGTTGCATTCCATACAAGAGTAATTCTAAATTTATTGTATCAAAAAATACTCAAAATAAATATAACAAGACAAGATTTGTTGTAGAGCGATTCTTTGCATGGCTCAAAAATGGGTTTCATAGAACAAGAATTAGATATGAAAGAAATTCTGAAAACTATCTTGGATTAATCAATATTACATCATTTCTGATGTATTGTAGGGTTTTAAGATGAGTTGATCATACCTGAAATAGAAACGTCTCTTAATGGTTTTCAAGTAGAGTGGATTACAGAAGGAGGAGAAGTAAGAAGTATAGATTCTGAAACAAACTCAGAAGGAATTGCCATACTTAACATCATGGAAAATGATAAAGACACAGTCTCAATTGAAGCCAAAGTGACAGGTAATGGACTTAGTGGGGCTTCAACCTCAAAAACAGTTAAAATTCTGAATATGCCAATTCTCGAAGAGGCAAATATTGAAACATCTACAGAAATGTCATTAGACATTGGCACACTATTGTTAATCATCATCCCTGTTGCGATTGGAGAGGCATTATTTTTCTTAAAGTGTATTGACAAATTAGAATTAATCACAGATAAAATACCAATTGGTGACAAAGTTGAAGAAATCAAAGAGAAGATAATGGATATCCGTAATCGTTAATCTGAATGAAATAATATGACTAAAAATGCAGAATGCCTTATGCACCATATTTCAAATATTATTTTAGAAAAATGATGTAGTATGTTAGAATCAATTTCCAATTATGATATGCTAGGAATTGGACTAGCATTAATTATGTGAGACCTGGGCATAACTAATCCATAAAAACAAAACCGATTCTTATTCTAAACATTCAACAACAAAGCATTCTCTTTACAATTCTGGGATTCCCTACTTTTGTTATGCAATTATAATACACTGCCAACTGATACACAAGTACACAAATCAACACAAATGATTTCACATTGTACAATCCTTTCACTGGCACAGTTCTAATGTTGAACATGTCCTTGAATGTTTGAAACAATGGTTCAATTGAAATTTTTCTATCTGCATACAACTCTTGACCCATCACAGAATTGTAAAATTCTACGAGTTTGATTCTTTCTGGGGGTGTACGTGGATACTGTTTGATTGGTGTAATCAACCTGAGATGTAACTTGTTGCTAAAATAATACAGTGAACCATCATCATATGCAGGATCTGCCAAAACATTCTCAACGAACCCTGCAAGTGATTCCACTAGTGTTTCAAACATTTTGCTGTCATGAACATTTGCAGTGCTAACATCAGCAGACAGTGGAATTATTAATTTGCCCGTACTGCAACTCATGTGTAACTTGTATCCAAATATCCGACCTTTGAGTTTGAGAATCCCCATTTTGCACCAGTGTCAATTCCTGAAATTGGTAGACGATTATTCTTCATGTCTGATTTGTGCCATACTGGACCTGCTGCTTTTAACATGGAACTATCCACTGATGCCAGATGTATCATCAGCTAATTTCTCTGAGATGAATCTATTTCCCATTGTACCAATAATTTGTGAAATTGGCAAGTTTGCAAATCTTCTGTCAATGGTACGTCTGTCTGGGATTTGAGTCAATCTGCAAACCTTGAGTAGTTTGTCATTGGTACATTTGATTGATAGAAAATAATGAAATGTGTTATTGCTCGGTATTCTCATCCAAGATTTTATGATAAATAGTTGCACCATTAGAATGGTTGAATAGATATACGGTCTTCCAGGTCTGAGTATTTCCTCATACAAAGATAACACTCCAACCAAATACAAAACACCAATAAGAAATGATTCAGATAGAATCTTGCTTGGGATTTCCATATTTTTCATGTTGCAATGAGATATCAATATGGAGATCCTTAGCTTTTTCCATTTGAATAATTTGAGAAATAACTTAAAAATTAGAATTAGTTATGCCCATGTCTCAGTTACATTAGATGAAGATTATTTGGACAAGGTTATAGTTTCATCCACTGAAATTACTAACTGATTCCACAGATAAGTTAGGATATCACCATTTGCATCTGAACTATCAGCTTAGTTAAAAAAAGATAATTTTTGTAAAAGACAAAGATCAAGATAAATATGATAAATTTTTAGACAAAATTGTGAATAAAAAATACTCTATTTTACCTGTTGGGGTAGGTTTGGCAGTAATTTTCACAGTTGTTATGTTTTTAGGGTTTTTAGATAATGATGGAGTGGTTTTAGAGCAAAATAATGTACCACAATATATTCCATCAAATATCACAAAGGCTAATCCAAATATTTTAGTTGGTGGTGGTGACACATCATACTCTACAATTAAGATAGAAGATGTGAAAGATGATGTAAAATATACAATTGAGGGCACTATATTATCCATTGGAGATCCTATTGATTGGTATGAAAGTGATTCAGCATTATCGGGTCATGGCTCTATCCCTGTAACAATGTCTGTTGAAAATGTTTACAAAGGTAGTATTGATTCCAAAACATTCACATTTTTCTTACGTTCATTTATTCATTATACTGACATAGCCCTTACAACTACCATCTCTGAGGCATATGGAAAAAATAAAACATATTATCTGTGGTCTTTTGAACCACAGTTTGAAATTGGAGAAAAAGTTCTAGTTCACATTTATGAATCATATGTTAACGAAGAATATTTTGTTGATTCAGAGGATAGAAAGACTATGACTCCTCACCCCATAATAAAACTTGGAAAATATGGAGCATATCATATACAAGAGGGCATGGCATTTAATGAAAAATATTCTGATGGGATTTCAGTTAACCAATCAATTCAGGAATCACAACCCTGAAATGAATATTCTAAAAAGTAAAAATAGCAATAGATTAGCATATGTTGTTTTATTTGTATTTTTATTTTCTAATTCTTTTTTGTTATTTTTGGATGTAAATGCGGTACCTGAAAATAATCCTTTTGATGATCCGAATCAATCAATATGTTATTTTTTAGAAGAACTTGACGTATTATTTATTGATGGAGAACAGGGAAAATCTACCATTATACGAGATGAAGTAAATGAATCTGCACATATGTTCACTAACAAAACTAACATGAAAATTTCTGATGAATCATGCAATACATCGGAAACAAATATGATTAGAGTTGCTAATTTTCAAGATAAAGATGTAGACGGTCAAGTTGACACATTTCCATCTGATTCAAATTTCGCATACAAGTACCTTCGCTTTAACACCTTTGATAACCATCCTTATTCAACTGAAACAACATGCTTTACTTTGTCTCAAAATCCAAATTTACAATACATTGCAAATCATGAGTTTGGTCATTTTGCAGGGCTAGATCATATTACTGAAAACAAGGATTCCAATAATGATTTCATGTCAAGAAATTGCAATCCAGCATATGCAACATTGCCACAAAACTATGCAAACCAAATAAATTCTCTATACCCAGTTACTAAAAATACAATTCCATCTCACCACAAATCCACTGCAACACAATGGTCTGTATCTCAAATTACAGATAACGCATATGGCAACTCTATTAGTAATTTAATAAAACGTAACATTATCTCAGTTAATGCAACTCAAGGAACAGGTACAAACAGCACAATTCCTTCTTGGATTAAAGATATTGCCACACTTTGGCATACTGGAGAAATATCAGATGACCAATATTTTTACGCATTAGAGTGGCTCATTAATAATGGTGTAATAAAACTAGGAGAATACAAAGACCGTTCTGTAAATGGTATAACTCCAAGCTTTGAGGTACTATCAGACTCTTACACCATTACAATGTCAACTGATTCAGGTACTCCTGCATGTACTCCAAACTGCTTTTTACCCTCTACAAACAATATTGACATTGGAGATTCTGTACGATTTTGGAACAATGATAACATATTTCATGTCATATCCTCAGGTAATGCTGAATCAGGCTCTGATGGTAAATTTGCCAGTAATCCAATTCCTCCAAACACCGGATACACTGTAACATTTACAGAGTCTGGTGTGTACAATTACTTTTCACACATATCTCCATGGATGGAGGGAACAATAACTGTTGGAACTGTACCAACTAACAATCCACCAACATCAAATGCTGGAGATAATCAATCAGTAACATCAGGGAGTACAGTAATACTATCAGGTTCTGGTGCAGACCCTGAAGGTGGTATACTATACTATACCTGGAAACAAACCTCAGGGGATCTTACATTATTGTCTGGTTCATCATATGCTGGCGGTTCTTCTCGTAGTCAATCTGTATACTTTACTGCACCTACTGTATCATCACCGGTTACACTACAATTCTCACTAACAGTAAAAGATGACATACAGCAAAGTACAACTGATGTTACATCAATCACAATAAACCCTATACAACAGGATAATCGTTCACCTACAGCAAACGCTGGAGCAGACCAGACCATACAAGAAGGAAACACTGCAACTCTACATGGTGAATCATCCTCTGATATAGATGGGGACACATTATCATATTTGTGGGAACAGCTAGGTTCTAGCTATACTGTTACACTCTCTGATAGTACCATATCAAATCCGACATTTGTATCACCTGCAGTAAATATAGACAGGCAACTAACATTCAAGCTAACTATACATGATACATCAGGATTATCCTCAGTTGATTACACTACAGTAATAGTACAGGATAATTCTGCACCGGCACCTGATGTTAACACCAGACCAATATCTAATGCAGGTGAGGATAGGGCAGTAAATGAAAATAATCTGGTCACCTTAGTTGGTACTGGTAGTTCAGATGCTGATGGTGATTCTCTAACCTATACTTGGGACCAATTATTAACACCTGGGGATACAACTGTAACCCTATCTAGCAGTACAGTGCAATCCCCAACATTTACAGCCCCTGATATTACTGCCAGTGTAATACTAGAATTTCGATTAATAGTAAATGATGGTATCATAAACAGCAGAGCATCAGTTGTTGCCATAACTATACATCCAATAGTGATTGGACCTGCACCAAACATCCCACATGTACCAAATCCTGATAGTATCAGAAAGGCAGAATTTGGTAGTTCCGTATCAGGAGGTACTAGTACCATAGCAGTTGGTGCACCAAACAAAGATGTCATTGTACTATCTACAAATGCACAAATAGAATCTCTATACCCAGAATTGTACTCTTTTATTTTACAAAACGGCACTTCAAACTTGGATGTCATCATACACAATAACACCAATACTGCCCAGATAATCTCTGAGCAATCACAGTTACTATTAGAGATTCCACAAATCATATCCTTTGATTCTGCAAACAGTATTCCAGCACAAAGTGCACAAATAGGAATTCTATCTTTGGTAACTGACCAATCAGAGACATCATATCTTTTTGATAAAAATGGAATTCTAATACTAACTGAATATGGTAAAGCCGGAGGAATGTATCTTTTAGATAGTACCACAGGTAATAAAATTCACACGATAAACAATCCAGATCCTGCAAGCAGGGAATATTTTGGCTCTGCAGTATCAATTAATGACAATATCATTGCAGTATCAGCCTCTGATGAATCCTCTGCAGTTAGTAGAGGTGGGGCAGTATACCTGTATGATAGTGCAGCTAATTTAATTAGAAAAATAGCAAATCCAACTCCCATAGAATATGATTCCTTTGGCAGTGAGATACATCTGGGGGATAAATTACTAGTTGGGGTACAAGACAAGGACCCAAACGGTATAACTAGTGCAGGAATTGTGCATGTTTATTCAAATTCTGGCATACCATTACACACAATTAACAATCCAGAACCTGCATCATATGACAAGTTTGGCTCTGCAGTATCAATGAATGATAATGTTATCATAATTGGAGCAGAGGGAAATGATGTATCTAATACACCAGGTGGCTCTGCATACCTTTATGATGATTCATATAGTTTAATACAAAAAATTGACAATCCAACTCCTGACTATGATAGTTTCGGAAGAACAGCATCAGGGCATGGCAGTGATGTACTAATTGGCAATCCAGTACACAAAGAGTCAGGTGTATCTGCAGGGGTAGTATATCTATACCATACAAACGGTACACAACTATTACAAATTAACAATCCATATCCTGCATCAGGGGATAACTTTGGGGCATCACTTGCAAGCATAAACAATACCCACATACTGATAGGTGTACCAAGGGATGATGATGCCAATAGGGATTCTGGTGCAGCATATCTCTTTGATGGTACAGGTTTACTGGTAAAGTCCCTGACAAATCCTGACAGTATAGGGAGCGAAAGGTTTGGTGTATCAGTTGGTTCTTCAAATGACAATATCATAATTGGAGAGCCTGAAAATTCTGAATTTGAAAATGATGCAGGAGCAGTATGGATGTTTTCTCCATTGAGTTATCTTCCTGATAGTACCATACCAATTAGTAATGCTGGGATAGAACAAACCGTAACATCAGGGGGTATAGTACATTTGAATGGTAACAATTCAACAGATCATAATAATAGAACATTATTTTACCAATGGGTGCAGACCGATTCTACAGGACACTCTATAACACTAAATGATGCAGAAAACTCTACTACATCATTTGTAACACCTACCATATCATCAGATGTAACATTAAAGTTTGATTTAACAGTAAACAATGGAATAAAAAATAGTTCACCTGATAGTGTCAGTGTACTAGTTGTAGGAGTTCCAGTGATTAATAATATTCCAATAGCCAATGCTGGGGCAAATCAGACAGTATCCTCTGCAAGTATTGTACGATTAGATGCTGGAGGTTCATACGATGTTGATGGGGATGTCTTATCATCATATTTGTGGAACCAAACAAATGCAAATTATACCATTACACTAAATGATGTACATTCAAAGAATGCCACATTTATGGCACCCACAGTGAATAGTGATACAGTATTATTTTTTGATTTGACAGTAAATGATGGAATATCAAACAGCATTGCTGATACTGTAAACATTACCGTACTTGCACAAAACAATCCTCCTATAACACAAAATTATACTGTAACTACAAATGAGGATACATCACGTATCATAGTTTTACGTGGTGTAGATTCTGATGGGGACAATCTAACATTTAATATAATACAAACTCCGCTAAATGGAACACTATCTAGTATAACACAAATCAATTCTACTGCAGCATCTGTACCGTATAACCCTGCACCAAACTATCATGGTACTAACACTATAACATTTTACACTCATGATGGTACCACAAATAGCAACAATGGCACCATTACAATTATTGTAAACCAGATAAATGATGCACCAGTTGCAATAAATGATAATTATACCACTCTGGAGGATATTCCAATTATTCTAAATGTACTAAGTAATGACTATGATGTTGATTTTGTTAGTACCAGTACAGGTGCTACCAGTGCTGGTACTGATACTGGTATAGCAGGCTTTGTAAATAATCGGGGAACCTTTGTTGCATATTGGGATAATATGGCACAAATCCCTGACACCATGACACTACCTACCACATCAGAGAATACAGCATCGGCTCAAAGCAACAATGCCCTACTTGATAGTACTATACTAGTACATCAGGATAATCTCACATCATTACAGCAAAAACTAACAGATGCAAAACAAAATATCATAGATACAAAAGAATCACTCCAAGATGTAAAAAAATCATTCAAATCAAATGAAATAACTAAAAAAGAATTCCTAGATTACAAAAAGCAAAATAAAATAAAATTAGATATACTGCGAGATGATATCAAGGATACAAAAAAATCAATAAAGAATTTTAAAGGTATAATTAACGATTTGGTCTCTCAGCGAGAGTTAACAGTTACACTAGAAAAAATCCCAACTGCAAAAGAATTAAAGCAGATAAAAAATGATTTCAAAGCACAAAAGGCAGAGTTTCAAAATATCAAAAATTCATTTAAAGAAATAAAAGATAACTATAAAGTAGAAAAGGAAAGTTTCAAAAAAATACAAGAAAAATTTCAGAAAATAAAAGATGATTACAAAGATGGCACTATATCAAAAGAATTATTCAAGCAACATCAAAAACAGTTCAGAGAGGATAAAGATTTATTCCAAGATGTAAAAAAGACATTACAAAACACCAAAGAATCATTTCATAACGCAAAGTCTGAATTAAAAATATCAAAGAACATTAAAAATATTTTCAAAAATACACGCAACACAGAAAAACTTGCCATACAATTATCCTTGAATCAAAACTATACTGATTCTAGTGTGTTAGATGATATAATTTTAGAAAGTACAGATAAACATGGTATGACAGGTATTGCACATCTCACAGAATCAGAATTATCACAACTAACAAAATCAGGAATAATACAATCAGCTATTTTACCTCATACCCCAGAACTATACTCACATGGAGTGCAATCAAGTTTTGCAAATCTATTTCATGCCAAAAATGTTACAGGAAGTGACATTACAGTTGCAGTAATTGATGATAGTTTTCTATTAAATGATAATTCCATAAATAACAATGTAAAATATTCCGCACTATATGATTCAGGGAACAGATGTTCTGGGGATATATCTTGTGGCAAAACTGCAGGCAACTCTCACGGTACTGCAGTGGCAGAAATTATTTCAAATATGGCCCCTGATGTAAATTTACATGTATATGCCATTGGGAATAGTGTAGATTTTGCAAATGTCATTGATGATATAATTAGTAGAGGGGAGGTTGATATCATCTCAATATCTTTAGGGTTTCCAACTGCTGGTGGTGATGGGGTAACGGGATACTTTAGGGATGGTACAAGTGTAGTTGCCAAAAAAATAAACCAAGCAAGTGAATCAGGAATCATTCCAGTAATAGCTGTTGGAAATGATGCTAATAGACACTGGATGGGCACATATACTCCTAGTGTAATATCCCCTGATACCATAGGATTAACAAACTATGATAGTTTACATCAGTTTGATTCTACTGCAAGTGGCAATCTAAAAGCATGTCTTCCTGTTAATTCTGGTGCATACACCATACTATCATGGAATGCATGGAGTAGTACCATACAGGATTATGACTTGTTTCTATATGATAGTACCATGACTGCACTTTATGCCTCATCTGTGAGGGATCATGAAAACACACCATTATCTCCAATTGAACTGTTACAGTCAGGTAACACTGGATGTCTAGTTGTAGCATCTGATAGTTCCACTCAAAATCACAAACTGCACATATACACAGTTGGTGGTTCAGTTAATGGCGGATTGGCAATACCTGCAGGTTCCATATCAACTCCAGCTGATGCTATCTCCGCCATATCTGCAGGTGCAGTACATCACTCTACAAGTACTCTGGAATCATTCTCCTCATATGGCCCAACTGATGATGGTAGGGCAAAGCCTGATATCTGTGGGTACGATGGGGTAACATCCTCTCAAAGTGCAATTAACCCATTTTATGGAACATCAGCTGCTGCACCACATACATCTGGTGCTATTGCATTATACTTGGAGGCATACAAAACTAGTCCGGACACATTAGTTGATGATATCACCATTTCCTCACAGTATACCAATCAGTGCGGTGCTGGGATTTTATCTCTAAATGGTATAGCTGCACAGTACAACGGTACTGCAAACACTGAAAAACAGACTGGTACTAGTAATATCAATTCTGATAGCACTAGTCCCAATGATACAACTATGAATGGTGCAAGTAGTGCAGATAGCACCATAACAATCTCATCAGTTGGTTCTCCCTCATATGGAACTGTAATTGTAAATCAAAATGGAACAATAACATATTCTCCTAATACAGATTATTATGGTATGATTCATTCTCATATGGTGTAACTGATGGAATTTTATTTAACACTGGAGTAGTACATCTTAATGTTACATCAGTAAATGATACTCCAATAATATCTCCAATCTCAAACTATACAATTTCTGAAGGAGTTACTACAACATTACAAATTAATGCAACTGATATAGATGGAACCCCAACCATTGATATTACGGGTCTTGCATCATTCATGAGTTATAATGGTATAACTCAAATGATACAGTTATCCCCAACATACTCTGATGCAGGATTGTACCCAATTAGCATCAAGGCAACTGATGATACAGATTATTCATTGTCCTATGAGGAATCATTTTTAATCACCATACAGGATGCAGACAGGCCACCTGTACTATCAATTACAACACCACAAAATGACACAACCCATGATGATTCAGATGCTATAACATTTACTGGAACTGCAACTGATGCTGAAGATGGGAATATCTCAAATATATCATGGCACTCTAGTATAGATGGATTCTTGGGCAATGGCACAATAAACAAAACCATCAGTACAGGGAACCACACCATAACTGGTACCATACAGGATTCAGCAGGAAACACTGCATCCTCTAGTGTTACACTAGAAATTACAAATATCAAAGATGTCATATCTGCAGATTCTGGAGTTGTACATATCAGAACAGATTCAGGTAGACTCACTAATGTAACATCCTATGATATGCCTGACATTCAAAGACCTCCAATTATATTTAATCATGGATTATTCTCATGGAATATAGACAGACTAGAGCATGGGCAAAACAGCACTATCACCATAATCCTACCTGAATCACTTTCTGTAAATTCCCAGTACTGGAAGATAATTAATGGTACATGGATCGATGTTACATCTCTGATGGGTAGTAATGACGGTGATGATACAATCACCCTAACACTAACTGATGGGGGTACAGGTGATGCAGATGGAATAGCAAATGGTATAATTGTAGATCCAGGAGGCCCTGTAATTCCAAATGACATCCCAACAATTACACTACTTGGGGAGAATCCAGTAATTGTTGAGATTGAAGATATCTACATTGATGCTGGAGCCACATCACATGATGTGCAAGATGGAAACCTGACTAGTTCCATAAGTATAATCAATCCAGTTGATGTTGGTACCATAGCAGAATATACCATAACGTACAATGTGGCTGATTCCTTTGGAGTACCTGCAAATACTGTAAATAGAACTGTAACGGTACAAGATACCACACCACCTACCATTGCACCGCCAAATAATTTAACAATAGAGGCCACTGCAATATCTAGTGCAATAAATATCGGCAATGCAACTGCAACAGACCATACTAGTGTTACAATATCAAATGATATGCCACATCTATTCTCACTAGGTGATCATATTATAATCTGGAATGCAACTGACACGTCAGGTAATACTGTTACTGCCACACAGACAGTAACTGTACAAGATACCACACCTCCAAGCATTGCACCACCTGCAAATCAAATCTTTGAGGCAACAGGAGTAGATACTTTGCTAAACTCTACACAGTATGGAGCAGCTAGTGCAACTGATATTTTTGATATCACCATAACTAACAACGCACCAGAATCCTTTGGTATAGGAAACCACACCATAACATGGAATACAACGGATAGTAATGGAAATAATTCTACTACAACACATACTATAACCATTCAAGATACTACACCGCCAATAATTACTGCACCAGATGATGTAATAATAGAGGCTACAAATCTATCCACCATACTGACATCAAACAATTACGGTACAGCAACAGCTAGTGACATATTTGGTATTACCATAATTAACAACGCAACTGGCACATTATCACTAGGTAATCATACCATAATGTGGAATGTAACTGATTCAAACAACAATACTGCAACTGCCACACAAAACATTACACTGCAAGATACCACTATACCTACAATTAACATTTTAGGCCAATCATCATTACACCAAGAGTATGGTGTACCCTATGCAGATGCAACACCAACATCTATTGATGTAGTACATGGAAACCTGACTCATTCCATAATAACACAAAATTTGGTAAACTATGATACCATTGGAAATTACACCGTAACATATACTGTAACTGATCCAAGCAACAACACTGCAACTGCAATTAGAAATATTATGGTAACTGACACTAATACTCCAACAATCTCACTAACTGGCAATACTCATCAAACCATCCAGTATGGCTCAAACTATACAGATTCAGGAGCTATAGCATTTGATGTAATAGATGGCAATATCTCAGATAGAATAGTAACACAAAATCCAGTTGATACCAGAACAGTAGGAAATTACACTATAACATATACTGTAACTGACAAACATCGAAATCAGGCAGAATCTATTAGCAGAAACATAACTGTACATGATAGCGTACTGCCAATAATTAGCATAGCAAACTCTACTTTACAATTAGAGAGAGGAGCACCATACCACATACCAGTAACAGCATTTGACCCAATAGATGGTAATCTAACTAATTCCATCACAACTCATAACACAGTAGATATCAATACGGTTGGAAATTATACCATTCTCTATAACGTCAATGACACCAATGGCAATGCAGCAATACAACAAGAAATAACTGTAACAGTGCAGGATACCCTTCTACCAATTAGTAATGCAGGTGCAGATGTACCAATTGAGGAATTATCTGTAATATCCCTTGATGGTACTGCAAGTAATGATGGGATATATCCTGTATCTTACAAATGGGCAAATACATCAGAATTCCCAGTTATCCTCTCAAATGACACATCATCTACACCATCAATTACAATACCCAAATTAGATGTACCAAGAATTATCCCATTTGAGTTAACAGTAAATGATGGGGTGAATAATTCTACTGACACTGTAAATGTTTTGATACATACAAAGCCTAGAATAGTAATATCTGCTGAGAGGTACCACAATGGAGCCATATCTCAAATTAACAATGCCACATACACCATAACACCGCATCCTTACACCGGAATTGATTCACTTACCATACACCAAAATGATATAACTTCTTCTCAATACCCACTGGAGAAACTATACTCAAATTACACCAGTACTGATACATTCAAAAAATTATACTATACTGGAAATTTGGCAGCTGATGATGTGTTACCTGGAATGTACAATGTTACAATGTCAAACCATGATATTGCAAATATACTTGCAGATTCTGCAATATTATATGCTGCAAACTCTCATGTTTCTACTGCATATTTCACATCATACTCTAATGTGACAAGTGATGCAGACCAAACCATATCGGTTCGTGCACCTGACATTAACACAAATGCAACATCCACAGTTACCACACTAAACATGCTGGTAGGAAATAATACCGTATCATCATTACCGCCAATTACCATGGTTACAAACTATACCCAAAGTGTATCCTCTGACACTATAGTTGTCTCAGCAGGGTTGAATAAAATCTCAAACAGCACCATTCCAAAGGGTAATGACATTGTACAGTTATTATCGCTCCCATCATATACCCTACCTAAAATTTCAAATGTTACATCAGTTCTTCCCCCAATATCTATCTCTGATGATAATACAGATTTGATAATGAGTCCTAAAGTAGAGTCATGGGTGGCACAGCAGCAAATAGTAATTCCAATATCAAATGTAACACAAAACAATGCAGTCTCTGAGATTAGATTTTCATCATCTGCAGATTCAAATGGTGCATCTGAATGGCTTGGAGTGCAGCTGGATAAATCAATGCCTGAATCACTACCTTCCCTTCCAAATGATGACACATCACTATTCTTGGATATAAAATATCCACATGAGGAAGGCCTTGGGGGTATAGACTGGTCTATACCTGCAAACCATCACAGTACTCCCCAAATTACCATAAATGCTGCAAAGCCTGATGTTACATATACCATGGAGAAAAATAGTTCTGGATGTGCCATATATGATATGTATCTGTATGAGGATTCTGCAGATACATGGAGTCAAAACTCTGGTGCTAATATAATATCCAATGAACCAATAGATGAGGACACATGTAAAGTGGTAATATCATTTGAGCACTTTTCATCATATGGATTATCTCCAGGATCTTCTAGTGTATCATCTGGTACTAGTGTACAGTCTAGCTCATCTAGTGGCTCTTCTACAAGTTCCTCTGGCGGTGGAGGTAGAACAGGAGTAGATGTATCTAGTTCTAGTATTGGCTCTCCAACATCAGCTGAGGCAATAGCAAAAATGCAGGAGATTAAAAATAATGCAGTAGTGCAAAATGATGATAGTGATAAAGTAAATGAGTCTGATGTTTCAAAGCCAGATAAAGTCAACATTCAAAGCAACGACAGACTTGCAGTTGAATCTCCAAGAAAGCAAGTTGCCAATGGAGTATCTTATGATAAAGTTGTTTGTGCTAAAGACCTGGAATTGATATTCAAGTTATCTGATAGTTCACCAGCTTGCGTAAAACCCGAATCAATCCCAAAATTAGTACAACGAGGATGGGCAACTCAAATCATTTCAGAGACATCAAAAGACTTTGGAACTATCATTGAAAATAACTTTGATGAGCAGATCTCACAAAAAACTAATTCCATATGGGACTATACCATAACAAAAGAAGAGATAGAACCAGAAGAACAATACATTTCAGGTCCAACAGAGGATGGTTACCAAATTATATTTTATGATGTGTCAGGAGATGATATCATATTAAATGAATTGCCTGCATTACCATCTGATTTATTACATTGGCAACAAGACACACAAAAACATCAAACAATATGGAGTGCATTTACAAAACTAATTCCACAAAATTACAGAAATGTAAGCCAGTTTTACCTTACAACTGACGGAGTAGGCGAGATGGGAGGTGGAGTGGATAGAGACTCTAAAGACATTACCCAGTGGAAATTGTTCTATGATATTGCAGATGCCTATCTTGATGGTTCATTTGATGAAAAAGAGATATCATACACAACAATTCACGAGTTTGGTCATATCCTAATGTCTGGGAGCAATCAGATGGATGTTGATGTACAGTTGCTAGAGTCACATGATTCCCCAGAGTTTGAGATATTGTATGAGAAAAAACTAGAGCAATGCCTCCCAAGAGTTTTGGTAATAGATGGCTGTGCTAAATCCGACTCTTACATCAATCTGTTTTATGAGCAATTCTGGTCTGATATTATTTCAGAGTGGAATGAAATCCAATATACAGAAGATGATGATGAATTTTTCGAGCAATCTGATTTATTTTATGAGAAACATGAGAACAGGTTTGTCTCAGTGTATGCATCAACAAATATCGATGAGGACATTGCAGAATCATGGACTGCATTTGTGCTGTTAGACAAGCCATCATACGATACCAGCATCAAGGAGCAAAAGATTCTGTTCTTTTATGATTACACCGAACTAACAGAGTTACGTGAGCATATCAGAAATGGCTTGATGTAATGGTATGTGAAGAATCCAAATTCTAATCTGTCTATAAAATATATGGTCTGGACTGCTCTAGAATAGGATCATCACCTGCAGATATATTTGACAAAATTTTATTATCCATTAATCTGATTTATTCCATCATATGCCATTGGCATACAATTGGTGGAGTGGACCCCTGTTTTTAGTACCACTTTTTGCATAATTATACATACAGTCTCTTTCATTTATGTGTCATCTCCCATAAACTCATCAGGTGTTAGATATCCTAATGCAGAATGAATCCGATGTGTGTTGTAATCATTTCGAGCTTGTTCTAGAACAACTTCTGCTTGCTGATAATTTGCAAACTCGTGTGGCCAGATGTATTCCTTTTTGAGTGTCTTGTGAAACGATTCAATATGACCGTTTTGTTCTGGTGTATGGTGCCAGATGAATTCGTGTCTTATTCCAAGAAATGCAATTGCCTGTCTGAAATCTCGGCTATTGTATTGAGAACCATTGTCAGTTCTAAGAATTAGTTTTG
>Ga0233439_10003303_pt1 | contig 16960 bp, 16 predicted proteins | sample SI_123_September_6_FD_182713 | JGI IMG/M metagenome (GOLD analysis project Ga0233439, IMG submission 182713) | Seawater microbial communities from Saanich Inlet, British Columbia, Canada - SI_123_September2016_100_MG | ecosystem: Environmental > Aquatic > Marine > Inlet | place: Canada: British... | reverse complement strand
TTGAAGATCAGATCCTCCCGCTCATAAGAACGGGGGTGACGGGCGATCTCCTCACTGCCGCAGCCGATGATGACCTCATGGACATAGCCACGGATCCAGACCTCCTGATGGCCGAAGGCGACGGGTAGCCTACAAATTTTCCAGTTATTACGACGCTGCGACCGGGTTGAATGCGAATGTATATCAGCGTGAAATTCCTGGCAGTAACGGAGTGTTCGAATACGGGATTACGGTGACAGTTTACTTATCTCTGAAACCCGTAAATCATCTGTCGCGGTCTGGATGTGATGGGTCATGGCGGCTTGTGCGGCTTCGCCGTCTTTCCGTGCTATAGCGTCAAATATGGCCCGATGCTGGGTAAGGGAAATCTGGGACAGAGCCTCAACCCGGTTCGGTGCCAAGGCCATGCGTTCACCGATCCAGGTTTGGATCTGGCCGCGAATGACATTAATCAGGCGAAACAGGATCTTGTTCTGGGTGGCGCGGGCGATCTCAAAATGGAAATTGGCGTCAAATTCCTGAAAACGGGCCGGATCATCGATGAATTCCGCCATGCCGTGGACCGTTGCTTCAATCGCGCCCAGGTTTTCCGGTTGTGCCCGAAGTGCTGCCCACAGAGCGGCATTGGTTTCCAACATAGCCCGGGTTTCCACCAGATCGTCCTGGCCGTGCAGGTTCGACAACAGGCCCCATTCAAGGGATTTTTTGAATTGCGCCGCCTCTGCCGCTACATAGGTGCCACTACCGACCCGGCCTTCCAAAACCCCCATGGCAATCAAAGGCTTCAGCGCCTCCCGCACAGATGTGCGGCCAACCCCGAACCGTTTGCACAAATCACGCTCAGAGGGCAGTCGTTCGCCTGGCTTCAAAACATCTGTTGTGATCAGGTGCAGTAATTGATCGACGATGGCGTCACTCACCGTGGCCCGTTTGACCTGCTGATAGGGACCGGATGGGAAAGCATTTTGGACCATGATTTTTGCTCAGGGCTTCTATTTCATGTTTACAGGGCCGAACAAGTTAGCTTAAAATTGGTCTGACCAGCTGGCCAATTCTGTTCTTTTGGCCCCTTTGCGTCAAGCTTCCATTCCGGAGGCCATGTTTTTTTGCAGGAGGACGTTCATGGCAGACCCCTTTTCAGATCCTTTCGCAGATTTGGGTGTCCGTGTGGAGTTGGTCTCAACCGACAAGTATTTCCGTGACGTATCTATTGGCCTTTATGCCACTGAAAGTGACGGCATATGGTGCTATCGCATCCGCAGTTTTGCCAAATACGACGGCATAGCCGATCGCATCACCTACCTATTGGACGCGATGGTAAAGCTGGGTGGTATGGTGCCTGGTTCTGTCGAAGACAGCGTGCAATTTGTCTGCGGCGGGGAACATCTTGTGGCCGTGCGCCGGCTGTTCCTGCAGGCTTGCAAGGAAAAACCGGATGCAACGCCGACCGCACGAACACTGTCCATGTGGGACAAAAAGTCCGAACTGACCATCAATGCCGTCAACGCGGGGCAGGGGGTCTATGATCTAGCCTTAGAAAACGGCGAAAACGACCGTCGTCTCGGGGCTTTGCGCAATGCCATGGTGAAACTGGCGGATGCCAAGGCGGATGAAGCGGTGGCGGTGCGGTTTTGCTTTGACTGCGGCCACGACCATGACCCGCTGGTGGGACTGTTGCTTCAGGCAGCACCTAATGTGCGCGCGGTTATGCGGGAATACGAAATGAATGCAGCCCGCGGCGTTCTTGCCGCACCCGGCGCCCGGGAATAGGGAAAGAGGGGACGAATATCATGTCTGAAGTTCAAAGCATGACCAGTAGAGAGCGGGTTATGGCCGCATTGGCCGGTCAACCAGTGGACAGAACCCCGGTTTGCTGCCCCACATCGGTCGCGACCGTGGAATTGATGGATTTGGTGGATGCGCCCTTTCCTGACGCCAATCGACAGGCCGCCCCCATGGCGCGCCTGGCAGCCACGGCGCACACGATCCTTGGTTTTGACAGTGTGATGCCGGTTTTCTCCATCATTCAGGAATCCTCCGCCCTGGGCTGCAAAATGCAGTGGGAGGGCAAGGATAACTGGCCCACCGTCCGCATGAGTGAGCCGATCTGGGACAGCGTCGATGATATTTATATTCCCAACGATTTAACCTCACATCCCGATACCCAATGTGTTCTTGATGCGATCAAGCTGTTGCGGGAGGAACTTGGCCCTGATGTGGCGATTATCGGCAAAACCATGGGGCCCTGGTCCCTGGCCTATCATTGTTTCGGGGTTGAGAAATTCCTCCTCCTCTCCCTCGATGATCCAGAGGCTACGAAAGCTATCCTGGAAAAACTGAAAAAGGTCACTATAGATTTCGGCATTGCCCAGGTCGAAGCCGGCGTCGATGCCCTGACCCTGCCGGATCACGCCACGGGAGATCTGGTCAGCGGCGAATATTATCAACGTTACCTGCGGGATTTGCATATCGAATTCGCCGAGCGAATTCCCTGCCCCCTGATCCTGCATATTTGCGGGCGAACGGTGGACCGCATGGGCTTTATCTCTGAAACCGGCATGGCGGCCTTTCATTACGACTCCAAAAACGCCCCGGAGGAATCCATGCAGACGGTTGAAGGGCGCATTGCCCTGGTCGGCAATATCAATAACCCGGAAACCCTGTTCTCCAAGGGCCCTGAGGATGTGAAGGCAGAGGTTTTTGCCAATCTGGATGCAGGGGTGCAGATGATCGGGCCCGAATGCGCCGTGCCCCTGCAGACCTCCATCGCCAATCTGCGCGCCATACCAGAGGCCGTGCGTGAATGGCATGCAGCACATTAATTATTAGCCACTAACAGCTTCATTTTATTCATAGATTGGTATTCGACGTCATGGCCGAATTGAGTGATATCCAGAACCAAACCATTCAGGACGAGATTGAGGAATATCTTGAGCGTGCGGACGAGATTGAACGCTTTACAGAGCTTTTTGCCCGGGTCAAACCGGCCATGCAGGACATTGCCGCCGCTATTATCGAGGGCGATGATGATGAGGTCGACGCGCTGACCGCCAAGGCCCTGGAGAACGGCATCGATGCGATTGAAATCATGGATGATGGTCTGATCGCCGGCATGGGTATCGTTGGCATCAAATTTCGCGAAAACTTCGTCTTTGTCCCGGAAGTGCTAAGTTGTGCCCGTGCCATGCGGGCGGGTATGGCGCATATTGAACCGATTTTGTCCGCCTCCGGTATTGAAAGCCAGGGCAAGGTGATCATGGGCACGGTCAAGGGTGATTTGCACGATATCGGCAAGAACCTCTGCATTATGATGCTACGCGGTTCCGGCTTTGAGGTCATCGACCTGGGCGTTGATGTGGCCGAGGACACGTTCATTGATGCGGTTGAGGAAAGCGGGGCCAAAGTCTTGGGCATGTCTGCCCTGTTGACCACGACCATGCCCAACATGGGCAGAACCATCGAGGCATTCATTGATGCCGATGTACGCGATGATGTCCTGATCATGGTGGGTGGTGCGCCTGTTACCCAGGAATTCTCCGACGATATGGGGGCGGATGGCTATGGTGCCGATGCCTTGAGTTGTGTGGCCATGGCCAAGGAATTAATTGCCTCTGCGGCCTAACGTTTTGGTTATGAACAGGAATTCCTATCTGTGAGTGGTCCCAGTAAAAAAGACTATCAACAAAGCCTGGACAAGATGACGGATATCTTTGCCGATATTCTGTCCAACGCCCAAGATAAGATCCAGGATCAGGGCCGTTGCCCCTATCGCAGCGCAAAAGATATTTGCACGGCGAAATTTGGCTGCGCCAATCGGGCCGATCCTGGCTCAAAAGATCCCGGTTCAAAAGATCTGGGCACAAAGGAAGGCGAACCCATCTGTGCCCACGACGGCACCCTCGATTTCCGCGGTGCCTGGGAAAGCAAGCCCGAAAGCTATCAAAAAACCAAAGAGAAGATACAAAAAGTGCGAAAAAACGCTGCCGGTAAGCGCGCAGAACGCCCAGAACGCCCAGATCGCCCAGATCGTCGCGCCGGCATGGCGGGGCACACGGCGGAGGCGAGAACCCTGTTCGACCTGGCTGATGATCGGGGGATACGCCTGGCCAGTTCCTGCGGGCGCTATGGTGATTGCCACGAATGCATCGTTACCGTTGATAATACGACCGGGGCCATGGACGCCCTAATTCCACGTACTGAATTTGAAGAATTCCTAAACGATAACTATCGCTTAGCCTGCCAGGCTGAAATTTTAGATGAAGGCGTGGAGATTTCTTTTGAACCCTTGATCCGGGCGCCGCGTATCCTTGAAACACCCCTGGAAAAACAAATAGCCCTTGTACCTTCCATCACAAGGGTTGATGGCGATGTTCTGCGCAACGGCGATGTCATCGATAAATATCGCGGCCATATCTATGGCCTGGCAATCGATCTGGGAACAACAACCGTTGCCGCCAATCTGTTTGATCTGGAAACGGGAAAGTCGATTGCCATCGCATCCTTTGAAAATCCGCAACGCTTTGGTGGTAGCGACGTCATGCATCGGATCTCCTACGACGGTGGGGTCAATCAGGGAGAATTGCACAAGGTGATTATCAATGCCCTGAACAGGGAGATTGAGGCACTTTGCACCCAGTTTAACTTCAAACGCCGGGAAATCTACGAAATCGTGGTGGCGGGCAATGCCACCATGCGGGATCTGTTCTTTAAGGGCGATGTCCAGCCCATTGGCCAGCGCCCCTACAAAAGCCCTTTCGAACTGGCGGTTTTGGACGGCAAACGGGACAGCACCACGTTAGAGGTGGAGGCGCGCAAGCTGGGCCTGCGGGCGCATCCGAAATGCCAGGTTATCGGCTTGCCTCTGATCGCCTCTCATGTCGGGGGTGATGCTGCGGCCTCGCTATTGGCCCTGGGTGTTTCTCCCGACGACGACGACGTCATTATGCTGGTGGACATGGGCACGAATACGGAGATTGTGCTGGCCGGGCAGGGACGTCTGATGGTCGCCTCCTGCCCCGCCGGACCTGCCTTCGAAGGTGGCCTGGTAGACTACGGCATGGCCAGTTATGACGGTGCGATTGAGGCGGTCAGCGAAGGTGAGGGGGATACCTTTGAAATTCGCACGATTGGCGATACCAGCCCCCTCGGTTTATGCGGTTCCGGTCTGATCGATCTGCTGGCGGTGCTGCGCCGGAACGACCGCATCAATGAAAAAGGTGCCCTGGCCCGTGTTGATGGTGCGCGGATCAAGGTCATACCGGTAGTGCCGGGTTCTGATATTTGCCTTTCCGGGCTTGATATCAGTCACTTAGCACAAGCAAAGGCGGCCTCAAATGCCGGGCAAACCATACTTATGGAACGCTTTGGCGTCGGTGTAAAAGACATTCAAAAGCTATATTTAGCTGGCGGTTTTGCCTCCCACGTGAACTTTACCAACGCGGTCGATATTGGCCTGTTGGCCGCGGTCCCTGAAGAACGGATGGTCAAGGCGGGGAATACGTCCTTATTGGGCGCGGCGGAGGCTTTATTAAACCTGGATCGCCGGGCCCATCTGGAGCAATTGGTAAGACGTGCCGAACATGTGGAATTGGAAAGCGAAGCGAATTTCTTCAATATTTTTGTTGAGGCCTGCTTTTTTAAACCAATGCCAGTGAACTAAATCCGGTGAACTAGAGGAAACGAGATGAAAATCAACGGCATGGACCGGGCTTTCATGGTCATTGGCGAGAACGTGCATACCACCCGGGCGCTCATCAAGCGCAACAAACGGGTAAATCTGGACGAAAATGGCGGTGGGACAATTTCTTATGTCAGCCGTGACGGAACGGATGGGCAATTGCCCATTCCCGAAAACATCACCGCGACCCAGGATTTCCAGGAAGGCCGGGTCAAACATGTGAAGGCCGCCCTGCATCAGGCCATGCATGGGGCCGGTGATCTGGCCGACATTGGCCTGAACTATATCCGCGCCATTGTCGAACATCAGGAGGATGCGGGCGCAGATTTCCTGGACATCAACGTGGATGAAGTCTCTTTGAAGAAAGAAGAACAAATAGAGGCCATGCAATGGTTGACGGATAAGGTCCAGGGCATGGCGACGCGGCCGTTGTCTATCGATTCCTCCGATATTGACGTCATTGCCGCCGGTTTGGCAGTCTATGACGGGTGCAACGGCCCGCCCATGTTGAACTCAGCCTCCATGGAGCGGCCATCGGCCCTTGATCTGGCAGCCGACTGCAAGGCTGCCGTGATCGTTACAGCGGCCGGCGAGAGTGCGATGCCTGATGGCACCGAAGGCCGGGTCAAAAACGCCACCACGATGATTGAGGCAGCCATGGAAAAAGGTATAGCCGCCAATGACATATACCTTGACCCGCTGGTCTTTCCCGTTGCCGTGGATCCCGAATATGGCCGCGACTGCTTGAACGCCATACGCCAGATCAGAGAGCGCTTTGGCCCTGAAATTCACATTACAGGCGGCATATCCAATGCCTCGTTCGGCGTGCCGGGGCGAAAATTCATCAACGAAGCCTTCCTGCGCCTGGCAGTGGAGGCGGGGGGCGACAGCGGCATCATGGATCCGGTGCAAAATGATCCGGCAGCCGCCCTGGCACCCATAGCACCGGGCGCCCCCTCACAGGGTGTTGCAATGGCTATGGAGGTGGTTTTAGGGCAGGATAAGGACTGCGCCGCCTACATCAAAGCCTGGCGCAAGAAAGTCATACGATAAGTCTTCGTAATATCAAGGCTCGGGGAGATGTTTCTGCTCACGACAGTCAATAGAATAGGCGTCCTGGCTGAAGACGATAAAGGCCTGCGCCTGCGCAAAAACCTGCTCGTGCAATCGACCATTATGATGGCCATTGCGGCGGTCTTTTGGGGCGGCATTTATCTCTATTACGAGGAACCATGGGCGGCAGCCATTCCAATTGGTTATTCAATGGCTTCGATAATTTCCGTGCTGTTGTTTGCCAGAATTCGCGTCTACCGAATATTCCGCTTCAGCCAATTCACTTTTAGCATTCTTCTGCCGTTTTTCCTGATGCTTGTGCTGGGTGGGTTTATCCCATCCTCCGGTGTTATCATCTGGTCCGTAGTGGCACCGTTCACGGCCCTATTATTTGCCGACAGGCGTCAGTCCATGGCCTGGATGGTGGGTTTGGTCTGCCTGTTGATCCTGGCGGCATTTTTGGAAAGCCAAGGTGTTGTCGGCACGTCCAATTTACCGCCTGATATTATCAGGGTATTTTTTGCCCTCAATATCATGGGCTTAGGCAGTGTCTCATTTGTTTTGATGTACTATTTCGTCGGCCAGAAGGATGCCGCAATGGAACTGGTGGCTGAGGAGCGGCAAAAATCAGATATGGTATTGGCCAATATTTTACCCGATAGCATTGCCCGACGGCTGAAATCTAACGATCGGCCCATCGCTGATGGCCTGGACGACGTCACCATCATGTTCGCCGATATTGTAGGCTTCACGGAATTCGCCAATCGCCGCAGTCCGGAAAAGGTTGTCTCTCTGTTGGATGAAGTTTTTTCAGCCCTGGATGATTTGACGGGTCGTCACGGCGTGGAAAAGATCAAAACCGTGGGTGATGCCTATATGGCCGCAGCCGGTATGCCAACCGCTGATCCCGATCATGCCAGCCGAATGGCCGATTTCTCCCTCGATTTGATGGTTTATCTGGCCAAATTGCGTCGCGAAAACATCCATGATGTCAGTATGAGAATTGGTATCCATTCCGGACCGGTTGTCGCCGGCGTGATCGGAAAACGGAAATATTCCTATGACGTTTGGGGCGATACGGTAAATGTCGCGGCCAAGCTTGAACAATGCGGTCGTGCCGGGCATATCCTGATCACGGAGCAGACCAGAGCCCACCTCGGCCCGGAATATGATTGCAGGCCCCACGACCCGGTGGAAATTTCCGGCCACGGGCCCATGACAGTTTTCGAATTAATCGGACGGAAATAGGAAATAATGGTCAGCAGACTGCAATGGACTGTTGCCATTCATAACATCGTGCGCCATGTTGCCCACGTTGAGTACAGGTTTCTTACACGGCCCGTATTCACAGCATAATACCCTGGGACGACCTGGGGGCGGTTAGCTCAGATGGTAGAGCGTCTCGTTTACACCGAGGATGTCGGCGGTTCGATCCCGTCACCGCCCACCAAACCCCAACTCTGCATTAATGCAATGTCTTAGGCGCTGTAATTGTACCGATAAATCAGTATATTATTTGTCATAATATACATTATCGGATTTAGCATATAGAATTACAGTGCGCGGCAGCCACCGAAACCGGTTACAATAACCCTATGTCAAAAGACCTCGAATCCCTCCCTCCGATGGATAAACTACTGGCCATCATGGCCCGCTTAAGAGATCCCGATGACGGTTGCCCGTGGGACCTGGCCCAGGACTTTGCGTCGATCGCACCCTATACAATAGAAGAAGCCTACGAAGTCGCTGATGCGATTGAGAAAAATGATCTCAACCATCTGCGTGATGAGCTTGGCGATCTGTTGTTGCAAGTGGTGTTCCATGCCCAGATGGCATCGGAACAGGATGCTTTTGACTTCAATGCGGTGGCAGATGCCATTTCTGACAAGATGATCAAACGGCATCCCCACATATTTGACACGAGCCAATATCGTAACGCCAAGACGCAAACCATTGCCTGGGAAGAACAAAAGGCGATTGAAAGAGCTGAACTGGCAGCAAAAGAATCGCGCGCGGTATCCGCCCTGCCCGCTTTAACCCGCGCCCTGAAATTACAGAAACGTGCGGCACGGATTGGTTTTGACTGGCCTGATGCAGCACCCGTGATGGACAAGATTCGCGAAGAAACCGCAGAATTACAGGTGGAAATGGATGCCGGCAATGGCCCGGGCATGGTTGATGAGTTAGGCGACCTATTGTTCAGCGTGGTCAATCTGGCCCGTCATCTGGATATTGATCCCGAGGCCGCATTACGCGCCGGCAACGCCAAATTCGAACGCCGTTTTCGCCATTTGGAAGCCGATCTGGCCGATCAGGGCCTCGATCCCAAAGACCTTGACATCACGGCCTTGGAGGCGGCGTGGAAAAATTCTAAAACACACGATAATTCAACAGATTAGACTTAATATCTAAACTCAAATAGTCGCTCATGCAGTCCCTGCCAAGACTCCTTACCTATCGTCGCAAGTAAGGGTGATGAGTGATTGATTATATTAACATTATATGGGCTGCCATCAAGGCGCGCCGTATATCCGCCCGCCTCCTCCAAAATCAACAAACCCGGCGCGTGGTCCCAAGGGTTGGTGGATTGATAAAGGGCATAATGGAGACGCCCGCGCAACATGGTTTGATATTCCAGGCCGGCGCAATGGAGAACCAACAACGGGCCTACCTGGTCGAAATTCCGGGCTGCCGTCGCCACCAATTCCCTGTCCGTTCCGCCCAGATGCAGAACACCTGATAGGGCCGATAGTTCTTTCGACTGATCAAACCTGACCTGTGCCTGGTCCAGATAGGCCCCCCCGCCCTTCTCCGCCATCGCCATTGCGTCATGCACCGGATCATAGATCCAACCGCCCACGACCTCGCCACGGACCACCAAGGCGACCATGGTGGCAAACAGAGGTACCCCATGGGCATAGTTGATGGTGCCGTCGATGGGATCGATGATCCAACAGGTATCTTCAACGCTCTGTAAAGCGTCGAGAAGCCCGGGATTGTCCGCAACCGCCTCCTCCCCCACCATAACGGAACCGGGCAAGAGGGCCTCCAGCGCAGCGTTCAGGGCGCGTTCCGTCTCCAGATCCGCGATGGTGACCAGATCACCAGGTGATTTCTCTGATATTTCATGCGCTTGCAGGCTTTGAAAGCGGCTTAGCGCCTCCGCCCGCGAAACCTCCCGGATCACCTCGGCCACCGTGGCAACATCGGGTGTTTGGCGCATTTGGGGATATCTTCCTATGCGGATGGTTGGTCCATGGCACAGGCGGCAACCACAGAATCAAAGATGCCCGCCACTATACAATGGCGGGCATCAATTGTGTCGAAAGGATAAATCCGGCGAGGCCCTAGGACTAAACAACTACGCGGCCAATTCAGCCTTCGTTTGGACGTTTTTGCGTTTCTTGCGCCAGCCGGCAAAACCCATCAGCGCCAAGCCACTACCGAATAAGGGCAGCGCAGCAGGAACGGGTACCGGATAAGTTTCCAAGCCAGCGAGATAAATCTGCTGGTCATCGTACATGATGTGAACGAACGTGCTCGCAGTCAGGGTCAATAGCGGTAAGCCGACCAACTCGGCACCGAGTGTACCGTCATTCGGTATGTTTGCCTGAAGGAGATACTGGTCAAAGTCACTGATATCCAGGTTGGCCATTCCATCACTCGTTGCAATCAACACATGCTTGTTGGTTCCAAAGGTCGGCGTATGGCCATCATTGCGAAACAGGAGTTCAGAGATCTGGGCCCCTTCGTCGAATTTCAGGGATAGAATCTCTCGTTTAGATCCGTCCTTCATCGTGATGTTGTCGTCACTGGCTGGGGAACACTGGTCGGCGCCTTTTCCACTGATACCGTCTTCGAGTATCTGACAGACCCCAATACCCGCCCCGTTATCATCAAAATAGGCATAGGGAGCTGTCTCGAAGCTTCCCGTTGCCACGTTATAATTTGTCCCATGCGCAGTAACAGTGAGTTGTTCGGTGCCACCATTACCGGTTATTCTGAATTTTTCCGTAACCCCATGCTCGCCGCCACTATTATCGATGCCGGTACCACTTGGATTATCAATATAATTAACGAAATCATATGTTACGAACGACGCATTTGCGGGCGCGGCGACAAAAGCTGCGGCGGAAACTGCGACGACGAGGGCCGATGCGAAATGGCGGGTAATCATGGCGCGAACCTCTTCCTATTAAAATCACGAAAATCAGATCTTTTGCGATGAGCGCCCTATTCAAATCGCATAGATGGTTAACGCTTTGTTTATTAGTACTCGATTGTATGTAATAAAGCAATCACATTTCGCCCATTTGGGTCAAAAAAAGGGGCCGCCAAATGGCGACCCCTTTGCAACACTGTAATCTGTGTAACAACCTGTTTTAACGCAGGTTTTTACATCATGCCGCCCATGTCGGGCATGGCGGGCATGCCACCGGCGTCATCGTCGGCAGCATCAGCCACCATGACTTCGGTGGTGATCAACAGACCGGCCACGGAGGCCGCATCTTGAAGCGCCGCACGCACGACCTTGGTCGGATCAACGATACCGGCCTTGAACATGTCCACGTACTTCTCTGCCTGAGCATCAAAGCCGAGATTGGCATCCTTGCTTTCCAGCAGTTTGCCGGCAACAACGGCACCATCGACGCCGGCGTTCTCAACAATCTGACGGATCGGGGACTGCAGGGAACGGCGAACAATATCGACGCCAACATTCTGGTCGTCATTGCTGGTTTTGACCTTTTTCAAGGCAGAAACCGAACGCAACAGAGCGCAACCGCCGCCCATGACAACACCTTCTTCAACCGCGGCGCGGGTAGCGTTCAGGGCGTCATCGACGCGGTCTTTACGCTCTTTCACCTCAACTTCGGTAGCGCCGCCAACCTTGATCACGGCAACACCGCCGGCCAGTTTGGCCAGACGTTCCTGCAGTTTCTCGCGGTCGTATTCGGATGATGTTTCATCAACCTGAGCCCGGATTTGGCTGCAACGGCCTTCAACATCGGCTTTTTTGCCGTTGCCGTCGACGATTGTGGTCTCTTCCTTGGTGATGGAAATTCGCTTGGCACGGCCCAGCATCTCGGGCGTCACGCTTTCCAGCTTGATGCCCAAATCCTCGGAGATGACCTGACCACCGGTCAGAATGGCGATATCTTCCAGCATGGCTTTCCGACGGTCACCAAAACCCGGTGCCTTGACGGCAGCAACCTTAAGGCCGCCACGCAGTTTGTTCACAACCAGGGTAGCCAGGGCTTCGCCCTCAACATCCTCGGCAATGATCATCAGGGGACGACCGGATTGAGCCACAGTTTCCAACACCGGCAGCATGGGCTGCAGGGAGGAAAGCTTGCTCTCGTGAAGCAGGATGTAAGGATCTTCCAGTTCCGTGGTCATCTTGTCCGCATTGGTGATGAAATACGGGGAAAGATAGCCGCGATCGAACTGCATGCCTTCGACAACGTCCAACTCGGTCTCCAGGCCCTTGGCCTCTTCAACCGTGATAACGCCTTCTTTGCCGACTTTCTGCATGGCTTTGGCGATCATGTCGCCAATCTCGCTCTCGCCGTTGGCGGAAATGGTGCCGACCTGGCGCACTTCAGCTTCGGTAGAGATGGGCTTGGACTGCTTGGCCAGGTGGGCGACAACAGCCGATACACCCAAATCAATGCCACGACGCAGATCCATGGGGTTCATGCCGGCAGCAACGGACTTGCAACCTTCACGTACGATGGCCTGGGCCAGCACGGTAGCGGTGGTGGTGCCGTCACCGGCAACATCGTTGGTTTTCGAGGCGACTTCACGGACCATCTGGGCGCCCATGTTTTCGAACTTGTCGCTCAACTCAATTTCCTTGGCAACCGTGACACCGTCCTTGGTGATGCGCGGTGCGCCAAAGGATTTGTCCAGCACAACATTACGGCCTTTGGGGCCGAGGGTCACTTTCACCGCATCGGCGAGAGTGTCGACGCCACGCAGCATGCGCGCGCGGGCGTCTGTGTCAAAACGTACTTCTTTTGCCGCCATTTGTTGGGGCTCCTTTATTCAATAACTTTTGGGAAATCAGCGAAAATCCAGGATATTCCCAGATTATCCAATCACGCCCATGATGTCGGACTCTTTCATGATGATCAGCTCTTCACCATCAAGGGTCACTTCCGTCCCGGCCCATTTGCCGAACAGAACCCGGTCACCGGCTTTGACGTCAAGGGGATGAATTGCACCGTTCTCACCGCGGGCGCCTTCGCCTGCTGCCAGAATTTCTCCCTCCATGGGCTTTTCCTGTGCCGTGTCGGGGATGATGATGCCGCCTGCAGTTTTTTCTTCGCTGCCCAAACGACGGACAAGCACGCGGTCATGCAATGGTCTGATCTGCATCAGATACCTCCAATTATTTTCTATAAACCTTGGTTTATCAGGGTTTCTTGGGAATTGTTAGCACTCTAACTATGTGAGTGCCAAGTATATAGGGAGGCTGAATTAGGCTGTCAATACATCAGCCCTCATATGGCATGACGCCCTGGCCAAAATACGGGGATCAGACCATTCCGACAATCCCCATATGGGACGCTTGAGAGCCCAAATGGAGAATTTTGCGCCATGCACAACATTTATCAGTCGCTAACCTATTGATATTTAATACCAACATCGTTGGCATGGAAATTGCGAGTGAAGACACAAGAGCTGAACCAGAACTTAGGGATCTAAAAAATGCAGATGCAAAAAATTATCAATGCGATCGCCCTAACGGCCATAATCCTCCTCGCCGGCCTTGTCAGAGTGAACGCGGACGTGGCCATCACCCATATATTCTAAGCCTGCTTCTTACGACCAGGGCTTCCGCTTAAGAAACTGGACCCAGCCATTTTAACAGGCTTCAATGTACCCGATGCATTAAAGCAAAAAGGTGGGCGCGGTCATGGATATCGGGATTATGACGTTCAATACTGAATACGGCATTCGGGCCGATCATATGGCCCGGTTGCTGGAGGATGCGGGCTACGAATCCTTTTGGGTGCCCGAACATACCCATATCCCCGCCGACAGACGCTCCCCCTATCCGGGCGGTGGGGATCTGCCCCGGCCCTACTACCATATGTCCGATCCGTTTGTATCCCTTGGTGCGGCCGCCGCCGTGACAACGCGGTTGAAACTGGCTACCGGTATCTGCCTGGTGGTGGAGCATGATCCCATTACTTTGGCGAAACAGGTCGCAACCCTGGATATGATCTCGGACGGCCGTTTCCTCTTTGGCATTGGTGCTGGTTGGAATGCCGAGGAAATGGAAAATCATGGCACGGAATTCAAGACGCGTTTCAAGGTGATGCGCGAACGGGTGGAGGCCATGAAGGCCATTTGGGCCGACGAACAGGCCAGTTACCACGGTGATTTCGTTAATTTCGACAACATCATTTCCTACCCAAAGCCTGTGCAGCAACCTAATCCACCGATCATTTTTGGCGGTGCCACGCCGCTGGCCCGGCAACGGGTGGCGGATTTCTGTGATGGCTGGATGCCTATTGATGTGTTGTTGGATGATCTGCCCGACGCCATCGCCGACCTGCACCGACGGGCCGAGATTGCGGGCCGTGAGCCGAAATCCATTGATATTACCATGTTCGCTTTCGATGGTGCGGATGGCGACACCATATTGCGCTACAACGACCTGGATATTGACCGCCTGGTGCTGGTCGCACCCCGGGCAAAGGACGCGGCGTTGGATTTTGTCGAGCGATTTAGCGAAATGAATGCCCGGGTGGCCTAAATTTCTGCCACGGCGCGAAAAAACCCCTATGATGCGTTTTAATTCAAATAAGAAAATATTCGAACGATGATCTTAGGGGCCCAAGGTGGGGAACTGGGGTGACGAACAGGGGGGATGAAAATGACCAAACGGCTAATTGACACGACACTGGCAATTGTTGCGATGCTATCCATTGTGATGGTATGGAGCTTTCCGGCAATGGCGGCGGACGCCGAATTAAGTGGCGGTGACACGGCCTGGATACTGACGTCCACAGCCCTGGTGTTGTTCATGACACTACCCGGCCTGGCCCTGTTTTATGGTGGACTGGTCCGCGCCAATAACGTGCTGTCCGTGTTGATGCATTGCTTTGCAATTGCCTGTCTGGCGTCTGTCCTTTGGTTTATTGGTGTTTATGCCCTGGCATTCGGCGACGGCGGGGCTGCCCAACCGTGGATTGGCGGGACTGAAAAATGGTTCCTTCTTGGCATTGGGCCAGACACTTTGTCGGGCAGCATTCCTGAAACCCTGTTCGTGATGTTTCAGATGACCTTTGCCATCATCACCCCGGCCTTGATCGTCGGTGCCTATGTAGAACGGATCAAGTTTTCCGCCGTGATGGTGTTTTCCGGTCTGTGGCTGGTCTTTGTATATGCGCCCGTTTGCCATTGGGTCTGGGGCGGCGGTTGGCTGGCAGATATGGGCGTCATGGACTTTGCGGGCGGCATCGTGGTTCATGTCACCGCGGGTTCATCCGCCTTGCTGCTGGCGAAAATGCTGGGTGGCCGGCGTGGTTTTCCACAGACTTTGCGCCCACCCCATAATCCAGGCATGACCATGATCGGTGCCTCCATGTTGTGGGTGGGCTGGTTCGGCTTCAATGCAGGCAGCGCCCTGGCAGCCGACGGCAGTGCCACAATGGCCATGTTGGTGACCCATATATCGGCGGCAACGGCATCGATCACCTGGGCCTTTTTGGAATGGCGTCGCTTTGGCAAAGCTTCGCTGGTGGGCATTGTCACAGGCATGGTCGCCGGTCTGGCAACGATCACGCCCGCATCCGGCTTCGTGGGGCCTGTGGGGGCGTTTTTTCATCGGCCTCATGGCCGGCGTTCTCTGCCATTTCTGTGTTGAATGGATAAAGCAGAAGATACAGATCGACGATTCCCTGGATGTTTTCGCCGTGCATGGCGTCGGCGGTGCCTTAGGCACTTTGTTAACAGCCTTTTTCGCTGCTGCCTCCCTCGGTGGCATGGGCCTGGCGGAGGGCACCACAATGGGCTCTCAATTCGGCGTGCAGGTCATTGGCGTTTTAGCCGTCCTGGTCTGGTCCGTGGTGGTCAGCTATATCATCATCAAAATTGTCAGCGCCACGGTTGGTCTGCGTATAGCGGAAGAGGACGAGATTGAAGGTCTCGATCTGGTATCACATGGAGAACGTGGCTATGACCTGTAAGTTAAACCGACGGGGAGCGAACAAATGAAGATGATTGTTGCCGTAATTAAGCCCCATCGCCTGGATCAGGTCCGCGATGCCCTCACCGAGATCGGTGTGCTCGGGCTAACCGTATCGGAAGTCCGTGGTTATGGCCGCCAGGGTGGCCATACGGAAATCTATCGTGGCGCGGAATATCAGGTCAATTTTGTACCGAAACTAAAAATGGAAATTGCGGTACCGAACGAATTGGCTGAGCGCGTGGTAGAGGCCATACGCGTCGCCGCCAACAATGACCAAATCGGTGATGGCAAAATTTTTGTCCTGGATCTGGAACAGGCCATGCGCATTCGAACCGGGGAAACCGACGACGACGCCCTATAGACGAGTGTTTTAGCTGAACGGTTTTGGCCGGTTTGCCGTGCGAGGATTATTCGGCTGCCTTGATGGTTTTATCGACATCGCCCTCATTGGCCAGATCTTCGGCCAAATCTTCGGACCGGTCTTCGATTAGGTCTTTAGCCAAATCTTCCGACGGGGCTATTGCACGCCCCAGGCGCTTTTCCAGGCGACCGATATTGGCCGCATCCAGCCTGACCACCAGCCAGGCATTGCTTTCATCGTCCCGGCGTTCCATGACCTCCCCCACCTGATAGAGCCAGGCCAGGGTCGCGCCGTCTTCATGTGGCAAGGACAGGCGCACCGTGCGCTCATGGCGTCCGGCCTGTTGTCCGATTAAGGTCAACAGATCTTCCGTCCCCTCGCCGCTGATGGCGGACACGGCAGCCGAAAGCGGCGTCCGCGCGACCAGATTTGTTATGCGTTCGCGGGTATCCTGGTCCGCCAGATCGATTTTGTTGAAAACTTCGATCATGCCGTCACGTTTGTCATCCGGCACGCCGAGATCAGAGAGTACGGAGAGCACATCGTGTCGTTGCGCCTCTGTATCGGGATGCACGGCATCGCGCACATGGATGATAATATCGGCTCCTAAAACCTCTTCCAGGGTGGCCCGAAAAGCGGCCACCAATTGGGTCGGCAGGGCGGAAAT
>Ga0233439_10003301_pt1 | contig 16963 bp, 15 predicted proteins | sample SI_123_September_6_FD_182713 | JGI IMG/M metagenome (GOLD analysis project Ga0233439, IMG submission 182713) | Seawater microbial communities from Saanich Inlet, British Columbia, Canada - SI_123_September2016_100_MG | ecosystem: Environmental > Aquatic > Marine > Inlet | place: Canada: British... | reverse complement strand
AACGGACAGATCGCCATTCGCGCCATCCCCGATGATTTTACCCGCTGGGAAGCCTTGGGCTGTGCCGGCTGGGGTTGGGCGGATGTGCTGCCATATTTTTGCAAACTGGAGGATGACGTAGATTTCGGATCGGAGGTCTACCACGGCATCGGCGGACCAATCCCCGTTCATCGCGCCCCGGTGGCAGACTGGGGTCATGTTGACCGGGCCCTTATGCAGGCAGGCATGGCGCTGGGTTACGGCTGGTGCGATGATCACAATGCCCCAACCGGCACCGGGGTATCACCCTATGCCATCAACAGCCGCAATAATCGCCGGGTCTCTACCAACGACGGTTATCTGGAACCGGCCCGTGGCCGCAAGAACCTGACGATCATTGGCGAGGCTTTGGTTGAAGGCCTGACATTTGAAGGCAATCGCAATCGGGCGACCGGCGTCACCGCTGTCATAGATGGGCAACGACGGGCCTTTCGGGCGGAACAGGAAACCATTCTGGCCGCCGGTGCCATTCACAGCCCGGCCATCCTGCAACGATCTGGCATCGGCCCTGGCGATCTGTTGCGCGGCCTTGGCATACCGGTTCTGGCCGACCGGCCCGTGGGCCGGCATTTGCTGGATCACCCCATCGTTGCCATCAATCTAACTCTTCGCGCAGAGGCGCGGGCCACCACCCTGACCCATCGCCACACTAATTGTTGCCTACGCTATGGCTCCGGTCTGGAGGGTGGTAGCGACAACGACATGATCATGATCGCCGGCAATCTGCGGGCGCACGAAGATGGGGATTTCGATCTGGGGCGCATCGGCGTCTCAGTCTATGACAGTTACAGCGTTGGCGAAGTCGCAATTACCTCACCCGAAGCCACCATCGACCCCCGCGTGGACGAACGTATGCTGTCCGATGCGCGGGATTTCGCCCGAATTCGCGACGGCGTCGAGCGGTTGGTCGCCATGGGCAAGACTGATGCCCTGAAAGATATCAGCCATAGCATCGAATACGGCTATAGCGGGATGTCCATCACTGATAATATTTCGGCCCAGGAATTGGATGACTGGATCATGGCGGAATGTTCCGATGCCCAGCACGCCATCGGCACCTGCCGCATGGGCCCGAAAGAGGCCCCGGAAAGCGTCGTTGATCCCGAATGCCGCGTCATCGGGGCAGAAGGCCTGCGGGTAATCGATGCCTCTATCATGGCCGACAACGTGCGCGCCAATACCCACCTGACAACGGTCATGATCGCCGAGAAGATGGCAGACCGCTTATTGGGAAGAAATTAGCCTATCCAGCCCCGCACCGCCCTGACCAGTTTCATCGGTTCACTGGTATTGCACCAAAGGGCAGAGGCGTTTATTCAACTCATCAACAGATAAATCATCTGGTAAATTGAAAGGTCCGCTATCATGGCATTCATTGCTGACTCTCTGTCGCGCGTACAACCCTCCGCCACCATGGCGATCAGCGATCAGGCCCGCAATTTGAAAGCGGCGGGCAATGACATCATCTCGTTGAGCGCCGGCGAACCGGATTTTGATACTCCCGACAACATCAAAGCAGCCGCCATTCAGGCGATCCGGGATGGCGATACGAATTATACCGATGTGAGCGGTACCCCGGCCCTGAAAGCGGCCATCGTTGCCAAATTCAAACGCGACAACGGCCTGGAATACAGCACCGATCAAGTCATCGTCTGCACCGGCGGCAAGCAGGTTCTCTATAACGCCCTGATCGCGACCATCAATCCTGGTGACGAGGTGGTAATTCCGGCACCATTCTGGGTCTCCTACCCCGACATGGTGCATTTGGCGGGCGGCACCCCGGTGATCGTCGATGTCACGGCGGAAACTTCGTTCCGTATGACAGCCGAGGCCTTGGAAGCTGCCATTACGCCCAAGACCAAATGGTTGATTTTCAACTCCCCCTCCAACCCATCCGGTGCGGCCTATAGCCATGATGAGTTAAAGGCCCTGACGGATGTGTTGATGCGTCACCCACAAGTCTGGGTGATGACTGATGATATGTATGAGCATCTGGTCTATGACGATTTCACTTTCGCCACCCCGGCAGAGGTGGAGCCGGCCCTTTATGAGCGGACCCTGACCGTCAATGGCGTCTCCAAAGCTTATTGCATGACGGGCTGGCGCATAGGCTATGCGGCGGGGCCCGTGCCGTTGATTAAGGCCATGGCCAAGGTGCAATCACAAAGCACGTCCAATCCCTCATCCATCAGTCAGGCAGCAGCCGTTGAAGCCTTGAACGGTACACAGGACTTCATCGGCGAACACAATGAAGTCTTCAAGGAACGGCGGGATCTGGTCGTCTCCATGTTGAACCAGGCCAACGGCATGGAATGCCTGACGCCCGATGGTGCATTTTATGTCTATCCGTCATGTGCCGGCTGCATCGGCAAAAAAACACCATCTGGCAAAGTCATCGAGAATGATTTCGATTTCATCACGGCACTGCTGGATGCCGAAGGCGTGGCCGTGGTGCATGGCGCAGCTTTCGGTTTGTCGCCACATTTCCGTATTTCCTATGCGACGGCGACGGAAGCTTTGGAAGACGCCTGTCAGCGCATCCAGCGCTTTTGCGCCAGCCTGACATAATCATCAAAAAATTGGGGGGATAACGACAATGAAAATCGCGATCATGGGGGCGGGCGGTATTGGCGGCTATTACGGCGGTCGTCTGGCAGCCTCGGGCGCAGATGTCAGCTTCATCGCGCGCGGTGCGCATTTGGCCGCGATGCAGGCAAATGGCCTAAAAATTATCTCGCCCCTTGGTGATGCACATATCGCGAAAGTCACGGCAACGGATGACCCAAGCACGATCGGCCCCGTCGACATCGTGATGTTCTGCGTCAAGCTGTATGACCTGGAAGCCGCCTGCGAGGCGTGCAAGCCCATGATCGGGCCGGACACGGCGGTAATCTCGTTCCTGAACGGTATCGATTCGGAAGATCGCATGCGTGCAATTCTGGGTGATAAGGCGGTCGTCGGGGGCACGGCACAAATCCCCTCCAACATCATCGAACCCGGCGTGATCGAACATAAGGCACCTTTGGCGGCGCTAGAGTTTGGCGAACTGGATCGCAGTGACAGCCAACGGCTGCAGGCTTTTCACGATGTCTGTGTCAACGCCGGGATCGAGACATATCTGGTTGAGAATATCGAAACGGCGATCTGGCTGAAGTTCGCCATCCTGGTGCCCTTTGCCACCACCTGCTGCCTGACCCGTTTGCCCGGCAAAGTTCTGATCGAAGAACCGGTGGTCCAGGAGATTGCCGTCGGGGCCATGAAGGAAATCATTGCCCTGGCAGCCGCCAAGGGCGTGCAACTGCCGCCCGATGCCCTGGAAAGCCGGATGGCGTTGTTAAGTAATTTCGCCAATGCCATGCCGTCCATGCTGGTCGACCTGCTGGCCGAAAAACGCATCGAATTGGAGGGGCTGCAAGGCGCAGTCGTACGCCTGGCAAAGGAATTGGGCGTGCCGGCACCTGTTCACAACATCGCCTATGCGGCATTGAAACCGTTCGAGAACGGCCCACCCGACTATTGAGTTCCCAGCACTGTTGAAAAATAATTTGCGAAACCACTTGCGCCCTGCCCCTGCCCGTTGATTAAATTGGACCTAGGCATATCTACGGAGGCCGACATCCAGAATTCGGCCCCCTGATGGCCCTTTGGGATGGACAGTAGATTGGGAAGCAAGATGACAAACAGCATACCCACCGGCCCCCGCAGCGTCGCGATTATCGGCCCGTATCTCTCCGGCAAGACAACAGTGTTAGAGGGTATTCTGTATACCGCCGGTGCGACGGGGCGCAGAGGCTCGGTCAATGAAGGCAACACCGTCGGCGACAGCACGCCCGAAGCCCGCAATCGAAATATGAGCACCGAGGTCAATGTGGCCACGGCGACCTTCATGGATAGTGAATTCACCTTCCTGGATTGTCCCGGCTCGATAGAATTATTGCAGGAAAGCCTATTTGTGCTGTCCGGTGTCGATGCCGCCGTCGTGGTCTGTGAACCAGACAACGACAAAGCCCAGGCCCTCGCCCCCTTGCTGCACACGTTGGATGCCTTGGGCATCCCCCATATGCTGTTCGTGAACAAAATCGACAAGGCGACGATTACGGTTCAGGCCCTACTCGATGCCCTGCAGCCGATCTCCAACAAGCCGATGGTGTTGCGCCATATTCCCGTACAGGACGGCGACGATATCTCCGGCTATATCGATCTGGCTTCCGAGAGGGCCTATCACTATCAACCCGGCCAGGCTTCGGAAGTGGTCGAGCTGCCGGGCGGAGAGGAAGACGCCTTTGCCGAGGCCCGTTACGGCATGTTGGAAGCCTTGGCGGATTTCGATGATGATCTGATGGAAAAGGTGCTGGAAGACATCACCCCTGAAAAGGATGAATTGTATGCCAACCTGACCAAGGATTTTCAGGATGGCAAGATCATCCCCGTCCTGCTGGGTGCTGCGGAACAGGAAGGCGGCCTGTTCCGTCTTTTGAAGGCCCTGCGCCATGAAGTTCCCAGCGCCAGTGCCGCGGCCGCCCGCAATGGTACGGATAGCGCCACAGGTACAGTGGCGCAGGTATTGAAAACCTATCACACCCAGCATGGCGGCAAATTATCCATTGCCCGGGTCTGGGCAGGCGAGGTCAAGGACGGCATGACCCTGAATGGTCAACGGGTATCGGGCTTGTTCCACATGCTGGGGGCCGAACAGAAAAAAATATCCTCGGCATTGCCGGGCGACGTAATCGGTCTGGGCCGCATGGAAGATGTGATCACGGGTGAGACCCTGTCCGACAATGGTGCCGACGCCTTGCCGACACCGGACATATTGCCCCCTGTCTATTCTCTGGCCATTGCTGCCGTGCGTCGGGATGATGAGGTGAAGCTGTCGACGGCACTGGCCAAGGTACGGGATGAAGACCCTTCCGTCTTTGCCGGCCATGATGACGCCACCCATCAACTGGTGCTGCGCGGCCAAGGTGATATCCACCTGAAAATCACCATGGACCGCCTGAACAATAAATACGGCCTGGAGGTTACCTCCAGCCGACCGAAAGTCCCCTACATGGAGGCTATTCGAAAAACCATCGAACAGCACGGCCGGCACAAAAAACAATCGGGTGGTCATGGCCAGTTTGGGGATGTGCATATCGAGATCAAGCCCCTGCCGCGTGGCGCCGGTTTTGAATTCGTCGACAAGATCGTTGGCGGGGCCATACCCCGGCAATATATCCCGGCGGTCGAGGCGGGCGTGAAGGAATATCTCAACAAAGGGCCCTTGGGCTTTCCCGTGGTCGATGTGGCGGTGAAATTGTTCGACGGCCAGTATCATGCGGTCGATTCTTCTGAAATCGCCTTCAAGACCGCCGCCCGCATCGCCATGAACGAGGGTATGAAGCAATGCAACCCGGTTTTGCTGGAGCCGATTGCCCAGGTCGACATCGCCTCACCTTCGGAACATACACCGAAGATCAATGCCATTGTCTCCGGTCGCCGCGGGCAGATCCTGGGCTTTGACAACCGGGACGGCTGGGCCGGCTGGGATGTTGTCTCGGCCCATATGCCACAGTCGGAACTTCATGATCTGATTATAGAGCTACGTTCCGCGACCCAAGGCACGGGCAGCTACACAGCCAGTTTTGATCGCCTGCAGGAATTGACCGGGCGTCTGGCGGATGATGTTGTCGCAGCCCATAATGAAGAGGTGGCGGCCTGATCAAGCCGGCGCTACATTGAACATGAAAAATATAAATTGAGTTAGGGAGACCACATCTTGGACACATCAGCAGCCGCGGAAGCAGCGGAAATATTAGCCCAGGCACGGCGCACCGGCGTCAACATCGAAGGCTTACCGGAACACTTGCAACCGCAAAGCATTGATGATGCCTATCAGATCCAGGGCCTGCTGATCCCCCTGATCGAGGATTTATCGAACGGCAAACGCTTCGGCTATAAGGGAGGCGCAACGGCAGAGGGACCGCAGAAACTATTGGGCATTGAGCATCCCTTCATGGGCGTCCTGGTCTCATCCTACTGCCTGAACAGTGGCGATACGGTACCCAACGATGCCTGTAAGGCCAAATTGCTGGAGATGGAGTTCGCCTTCCGCATGTCCGAAGACCTGCGCCCCGCCGCCGCACCCTATGACGTGGGTGGTGTTCTGGCAGCCGTGGGCAGCTTTATGACCTCTATTGAAGTGGTTGATCTGCGTTACAGCGTCGGCATGGCGGCGGGTGGGGCGCAGGTCATCGCGGATAATTCGGCTGCCGGTTTCTGGGTTATGGGAGATGAATTCACCGACCTGAACATAGTGGATTTTGACGATCACGCGGCCTCTCTGTCCATCAATGGCGCATTCGTTGTGGAAGGAAATTGCTCCAACGTACTGGGCAACCCGCTGAATTCATTGACCTGGCTGGCCAATACCTTGTGTATGCGGGGGGAATATCTGAAAGCGGGTGAGATTGTCACCGCCGGTTCGTTCATCGCCCCCACACCGGCCCAGGCCGGCGACGAGGCGGTGGCCGACTTCGGCACCTTGGGCAAAGTATCGGTCCGGTTTGGGACTTAATAGGTGGTCGGAACCTAAGGCGATGGACAGCCAAGAATTAGACCGCGCTGCGACACTGTTAATGCAAGCCCGGTTGGACCGCCGTCGCATCGCCGCTCTGCCCGATGATTGCAGACCAACAGAAGGTCCCTGGGCCTACGACATACAGGACCGTTACGTGGACCTGATGCTGGATCACTACGGCGGCAGTATTGTCGGCTACAAGGTGGGTTGTACCAATGTGACGGCGCAACAACAGCTGGGTCTGTCATCACCCTTTGCCGGGCCCTTGCTGTCCCCCTTCGTGCTGACCAGCCCTGCGGTCATTTCAACAAATGACGGTTTCATGCGCATGATCGAGGCAGAGATCGGCTTTCGTCTGGGCCAGGACCTGCCCACAGCCGACACGCCTTATACCGCCGCCACGGTGCGTCCGACCCTGTCCACCGCGTTCGGGTCCATTGAAGTGGTCGATTCCCGATACGAGGATTGGACCACCGCCGGTGCACCGCAATTGATCGCTGATAATGTCTGCACGGGTTTTTGGGTTTACGGCACGGAAAGCAGCGATATCGAAGCACTGGATTTGGCCCGCCACCCTGTTCAGGTAAGGCGCAACGGCATCGCAGCGGAACAGGGCAGCAGCGCCAATGTGCTGGATAATCCCCTTAACGTGGTGGCCTGGTTGGCCAATCATCTGCTGGCCCGCGGCATCACTTTGAAGGCCGGGAATCTATTGACCACGGGTACCATGATTGCGGTAAACGCCGCAGAAAAGGGCGATATTGTTGAAGCCGACTTCGGCTCGTTAGGTCTCGTTTCCGTCTCGTTTACCTAAAGCCCGATCACGAGAGTTTGAGGTAACAAAGTCTTGTTATATTCTTGATATATCTGACATTAGTTCCGAGGCAGGAGCTAACGACCGGAACCAAACATTAGGGAAACAACAATGCTGATCAAAAATCCACCGTCCTGGCAAATACCAGAGCGTGAAGCCACGCCGGAGCATGTGTTTTTAAACCGCCGTCATTTCCTTGGTGCCATGGCGGGCGGTGCCACCAGCCTGATCGGCGGCAGTGCCTTTGCAGCGAAAAAGAAAACGCCGGATCCGACAGCGGATCTATATCCCGCCAAGCGCAACGAGGCGTTCGAACTTGACCGCCCGCTGACCAAGGAGTCCGATGCCTCCTCCTACAATAATTTTTATGAGTTCGGCTCCCACAAACGCATCGCAATGGAAGCGCGGAAGCTGAAAATCCGACCCTGGACGGTTTCCTTCGAAGGCATGGTGGAGCAGGAGCGCCAGGTTGATATTGATACCCTGATCCGGGCAATGCCCCTGCAAGAACGCCTGTACCGCATGCGTTGTGTTGAAGCCTGGTCCATGGCCGTACCCTGGTCCGGCTTTGCTTTGGCAGAGCTGGTGAAATATGCCCGGCCCTTATCCAGTGCGAAATACCTGGTCATGCAAACCTTCCTTGATCCGGAAATGGCACCGGGCCAGAAACAGGTTTGGTATCCCTGGCCCTATACGGAAGGCCTGACCATGGCCGAGGCCATGAACGATTTGTCCTTTATGGTGACAGGCGTTTACGGCAAGCCCCTGCCGAAACAATACGGCGCGCCCCTACGGTTGGCGGTGCCATGGAAATATGGCTTCAAATCCGTCAAATCCATCGTCCGCTTCAAATTCACTGACAAGCGTCCTGTGACCTATTGGGAACAAATTCTTCCGTCGGAATATGGTTTCTGGGCCAACGTCAATCCTGAGGTCGACCATCCGCGGTGGAGTCAGGCCAGCGAACGTGTCCTTGGCACCTCCAAACGGGTGCCGACCCTGATGTATAACGGCTATGGCGCGCAGGTGGCTGATCTGTACAAGGGCATGCAGGGCGAAAAGCTATTCATGTAGATGCACGTCCATTTGTTATGCCCTCGTAAATGCGCACTTAGATGTCCTATGAGTTGGTGATTTTCGATTGCGACGGTGTCCTGGTCGATAGCGAACCCTTGGCCAACCGGGTGTTGGCAAACTGTTTTCAGGCAGCTGGTTTCCCGATTACCTACGATATCTGCGTCGCGGAAATGGTCGGTCTGCCCCTCAGCCGCTGTTTTGAATTGGCCGCGGAATGGCATGGTCGTGCCGTGCCGGAAGATTTTTTTGATACGGTGCAAAGCCAAACCTATCGGGCCATCAGGGCAGAACTACAACCCATCCCCGGCATTGCGGATGCCATGCGCGCGATCCACCTGCCGCGATGTGTCGCCTCATCCTCCGAGACGGCCAAGATTAATCTGTCTTTGGCCATAACGGAGCTGGCGGCATTTTTTGGCGACGACGTATTTTCCGCCCAACAGGTCGCGCGCGGAAAACCATATCCGGATCTGTTTCTGTTTGCCGCCGAACAAATGGGCGTCGCGCCAAAGAACTGCGTTGTGATCGAAGACAGCTTTTATGGTGCGCGGGCCGGGCGGGCCGCGGGCATGGATGTCCTCGGCTATGCGGGCAGTGGTTTTGCCCGGCAATTGGCCGAAGAAGGCGCGCGGGTATTTGATGACATGGCGGCCCTTCCCCAGTTGCTCGGTTTCAGTGATAATAAGACCTGACGTTGATATGAGGAACATCCCATGAGCGAAAGCAAACTGCCCCTGGAAGGCATCCGCGTGCTTGATCTGACCCACGCCCGCGCCGGACCCACAGCCGTGCGCCAGTTGGCGGATTGGGGCGCTGACGCCATCAAAATCGAAGTCCCCGTTGACCCCGTGGCCAGTGACTCCGGTCAGGGCCTGGGCGGAGCGCGTCATGGGCCTGACTTTTTAAATTTGCATCGCAACAAACGCGCCATCAGCCTGAATTTGAAAAAGCCCGAGGGGCTGGAGATTTTCATGGCCCTGGCCAAGGACGCCGACATCATCGTCGAAAATTTCCGTATGGAAGTGAAGCATCGCCTTGGCATCGACTATGAAAGCGTCAAGGCGATCAACCCGCGCATCATCTATGGCTCCATCTCCGGCTTTGGCCAGACGGGACCGATTTCGAAACGTGCCGGCGTCGATCAGATTGCCCAGGGCATGGGTGGTTTGATGTCCATCACCGGCCTGCCGGGGCAAGGCCCGGTACGCGTCGGTATCCCCATCGCGGATCTGACGGCTGGCATGTACCTGGCCCAGGGTATTCTGCTGGCCTTGATCGAACGGGGCCAGTCGGGACAGGGCCAATGGGTCCATACATCGTTGTTGGAAGCGCAAATTTCCATGCTGGATTTCCAGGCCGCACGTTGGTTGATCGACCAAGATGTCCCCGGTCAGGCCGGCAACGATCACCCAACCAACATTCCCATGGGTGCATTTAAAACCCTGGATGGCGCGGTCAACATCGCAGCCTCCGGCGGACGACTTTGGATACGTTTCCTGGAAGTCGCGGGGGCGGAAGAGCTGGCGGAGCATCCCGACTACAACACAGCGAAATTACGCTCTGCCAACCGGGCGCAGTTGAACGAAGTGGTGGGTGAGATCATGGCCAAACGTACCAGCCAGGACTGGATTGAATCGTTGAGCGAGGCCGGCGTTCCCTGCGGCCCGATCAATTCCATCGATCAAACCTTCGCCGAACCGCAGGTCCAGCACCTCGGGATCGCCACGCCTATGCAGCATCCCGTCAAGGGAGAAGTCATGGTGGTTGGCCAACCCGTAAACCTGGAACGCACTCCACAGCCCGACCAGATCCGCCTACCCACCCCCGAAGCGGGTGGCAATACGGACGAAGTGCTGGCGGACCTGGGCTTTGACCAAGCCAAGATCGATGATCTGCGCAGTAGAGGTGTTGTTTAAGTGTGAGATTTCACGATGTCGTTTGTTCGATGCCAATCTGAAACGCGGACGTTGGCAACGAAAGAAACTTCGAACAACGGCCCGCGCCACATCAAAAGAACGAAGCAATTTACGCTGGTTCGTTAGACTGTGTGGCCTCTTAGTTTGCTCCGAAAATTAGCTAAGATCGGGTCTTGTTAAGAAGCCGCTAACTAAAATTCTGTAGTCTTGCGCGGATATGATATCGGATAGATCGCATAGCCAAACATACCGCTTCGCCATAATTGCCGGCGTCTTAATTGTGGGTGCGTGTATCGCCTTAGCGGTCCTCAATCGGCAACTTTCGATTGCGGATCTGCGATCAATGGCCGAGGCGAACAATATTTCCCTGACGCGGGCATTCTCAAATGTAATCTGGCCGCGTTACGCCAATTTTATTGCCAAAGCTCATAAGCTTGATATTACGGCCCTCCGGCAACATCCCTTGATCACCGATTTGCGCCAGGACGTGTTGGCACAAATGCGCGGTCTATCGGTCTTGAAGGTAAAAATTTATGATCGTGGCGGGTTAACGACTTTTTCAACAGAACCGACACAGATTGGCCAAGACAAGCGCGACAACGCGGGATATCAAGCGGCCCGAGAAGGTCATGTGGCCAGCGAGCTGACACATCGCGACAGCTTTAGCGCATTTGAGAAGGTCATTGAGGACCGCGACGTGCTGTCAAGCTACATCCCAATTTACGGCGCGGCTGGAGACATCCAGGGTGTTTTTGAAATTTATCATGATGTGACCGGCCTGATGCTGCAAATGCGGCAATCTTTCGCCCTGCAAATCGGGATCGTTGGATCGACCTTCCTGGTGTTGTACTGCCTGCTGCTGTTCGCCGTTTGGCGAAGTGAAAGAGAGAGCCAACGACAGAATCGCGAAAACTTGCAGCTAACCAAGGCGGCCGCTGCTGCCGAAGCGGAAAGCAATTCAAAGTCTGAAATATTGGCCAATATGAGCCATGAATTTAGAACCCCCTTGAATGCCATAATAGGTTTTTCTGAAGCCCTGGAATTGCAGATGTACGGTCCAATCGGGTCACCGAAATACCGGGAATATGCCAGTGACATTCTGGCGAGTGGCCGGCATCTACTGGCAATTATTATCGACGTCCTGGACATGTCGAAGCTGGAATCGGGCGGCGTAGGACTGGACGAAACCGAGTTTGCGATCGAGGACGTGATTGTTGCGAGCCTGCGTCTGATCGAGGGCGATGCCCGGCAAAACGATGTGCAGCTGATGAGCGAATATGATACGCCCCTGCCACGTCTCTGGGGGGACGAATTGCGGTTAAAGCAGGCCATCATTAATGGCCTGTCCAACGCCGTTAAATTTACGCCTGCGGGCGGTGAAGTTGTTGTTCGGGCGGCTCAAAACGACGCGTCTGAACTCGAAATATCCATCATCGATAACGGACCGGGCATTGCCGCCAAAGACATTGACCTTGCCTTGACCCCATTTGGCCGGGTGGAAAGTTCGGAAACCAGCCAATCAGGAGGGACCGGCCTGGGCCTGCCGATCAGCAAGGCCTATTTAGAATTGCACAATGGTTCCCTGGCTCTAAATAGTACCATCGGTCAAGGCACCACGTTGCAGATTACCTTGCCAAAGGAGCGTATCGTCCAAGTCCCAGGCAACAGTGGGAACATGCAGATTACGGCGGCAGGTTAGGAACGGTGCCGTTGGCGAACATGACGCACAGCGACACGGCTGCAGAATTACAGTGGAACTGCCGCAACACGTCGTAATGCGTCACAATTCAATACGGGGACACAATGAGCTATCCCGGCTTTGACGGAGACTAATTGCGACTATAGATGCTCATAACTGCCCCTGTAGGGCAGATATCCGATTCTATCAATTTCAGATTTTTAGGCGCGCGCCCATTGCCAAACAGACGTTTCCCGGAACCGATGATGATCGGAAAAGTCCATAACCGATATTCATCAATGAGATCATGCGCAAGTAACGTTTGAATAAGCTGCCAACTACCATGTACTTGCAATAAATCCCCTTCCTGTTTTTTTAGTCGGGTAATTTCTGTGGCAATATCACCGGTGATAGCTATTGAATTGTTCCATTCGAGCTCGCTTAATGTCGATGTCACAACATATTTTGTGGCGTTGTTCAGCTTCATCGCTACGGGGTTATCATCCGCCGCATTTAACCAATTCGGCGCGAACAATTCGTAGGTTTTTCTGCCTAGTAACAAATCATAAGGTTCAGACATAGCCTCCCGCATTACCTGTTCCATAACTTCATCCCAGCATGTGGTAGCCCAACCGCCGTCCGTAAAGCCATCTGATGGGTCTTCTTCAGGGCTGGTTGGCGATTGCATAATTCCGTCTAATGTCTGGAATGTTAAAATTGCTAGTTTTCTCATCGCATTTCCTATGCTTGTTATCCCTCGCAAACAATGTCACAGCACCATATTTATCGCAGCCATCCGTCTGTGATCGCTGATTTCGCATAAATAATCAGTCCAGTGTCTATCGACATTGCAATTAGCGGCGTCACGATCACCAACAACCAACCACAGTGGTTTATTTAGAGAAGAATTATCTATACGTCGTCCACCAGAGCCACCTCTTGCAAGGCAGATACAATTGACCTACGACGAATTCAACGCCTACTGCGGCGCCCTCCCGGCCACGACTTATGTGGTCCAGTGGCGTGGCTCGCATGTCTGGAAGGTCGGCGGCAAGGTGTTCGCCATCGGCGGCTGGGCGAACGAAGGGCCAGGGTTTACCTTCAAAACGACGGAACTCTCTTTTGAGATTCTAAAAGATCAGCCGGGGTTGCGCCCGGCACCGTACTTTGCATCACGCGGCATGAAATGGATCCAGCATTATGCAGAGCCCGGATTGCCGGATGACGACCTGGGACACTATCTCCAAGAATCCCATCGTATTGTTGGGCTCGGCCTTTCGAAAAAGAAACAGAAGGCGCTGGGACTTGGCTAATCGTGTAATAATGCGGGAACGCATTACTTTTATAAAAAAAGTTCCTGCTGTAAATCGGATATACATATTGTGTCCCCGTATTAGAAAATGGGCCACGCCAGAGGATATACGGAATGGAAAAGCGAAATTTCGGCAACACCGGTCTCGACGTCTCCCGCTTGACCTTTGGCTGCGGTGCGGTCGGTGGCCTGATGACCAAAGGTGACGCCGCCGATCAGGACCGCGCGGTCGCCTGGGCACGGGACAATGGCATCAATTTTTTCGACACGGCGGCAAGCTATGGCGACGGCACATCTGAGGCAAACCTCGGCCGTGCCCTCAACGGCAATACGGACGGCATCGTGGTCAGTACCAAGGTCGGCCTGGGCGTTGACGATTTGGCCGACGTTGCGGGCGCTGTGTCCAGATCGCTTGATGCCAGCCTGACGCGGCTGAAACTCGACCACGTGGATATCTTCCAGCTACACAACACGCTGGGCCGCGCGGATCGTCGCGGCACATTAGACGTCAGCCAGGTATTGGACGACGTTATCCCGGCCTTTGAAAAGCTGAAGGATGCAGGCAAGACGCGCTTCCTGGGTTTTACCGCCAAGGGCGAGGCGGATGATTTGCACAAACTGGTTAAATGCGGTGCTTTTAGCAGCGCGCAGATTTTCTATAACCTGCTTGTCCCGTCAGCCGGCGCGGCGCTGCCGGCCAATTATCCAGCCGATGACTTTCGCCAACTGCTTGATGTTGCGTTGGACAACGGCGTCGGTTCAATTGGTGTGCGCGTGCTAGCCGGTGGTGCATTGTCGGGCAGTGAGGCGCGCCACCCGCTCGGGATGCAGTCTGTCGATCCTATTGGTTCGGAAACCGACTACGCAACAGACGTACAGCGCGCCCGTCAGTTCCTGCCCCTGGTTGAGGCTGGCCACGCCGCCAGCCTGCCGGAACTGGCGATACGCTATGTCATTTCCAATCCGGCACTTTCAACAACCGAGATTGGCATCGCGACGCTTGAAGAATTGCAGCAGGCGACCGCAGCCGTAAACAAAGGACCACTGTCGGACGATGCCTTGGCGCAAATCAAATCGGTGCAGGCAGGATTTGCAGCCTGATCAGACCGGCGATAATTGGTAGTGATAAATCGAATTATTCTGCCGCCTTTAATTCAGAGTTTTGCCATTGAGCTCCGACAACTGTAATTATCCAAGCTCGGCCATGATCTTGTTATAGATCTCCTCGATCTTCCCCATATCGCCGGGCGCATGGCCCCAATTCAACAACGCGCCGTCGTTCAGGCGGCGGGGGAAGATGTGGCTGTGGTAATGGTAGACGGTTTGTCCGGCTGCCGGGCCGTTGGCCTGGATGATGTTGATGCCTTCAGGCTCCAACGCCGTCTCAATCGCGCGGGCGATGATTTGGGCGGCGGGCAGCACGGCGGCCAGGTCGGCCGGGTCGGCATCCAAAAGATTGATGGAATGGGCCTTTGTGATGACCAGGCAATGGCCGTCGTTGAATGGATTGATATCCATCATGGCATAGGTTCGCGCATCCTCGTACAGCTTGAACGAGGGGATTTCCCCGGCGATTATGTTGCAGAAAATGCAATCTGTTTCGGCCACGTTTATGCTCCTTTAATGGCAATGCAGATCTGGATAGGTCCCATTTAAAAATTATCGGAAAAGCGCTATTATTGCCCTGCTTGCAGTACATTGCAGTACCCTTGGAATTTTGGGGACAAGGATACGCTATGTCCAGGGACAGCATATTGGTAATGTTGCTTGCCGCGCAATTCCTTGCGCCGTTCCTGTTGGCCTTTTTGTTCAGCCGCCGTTCCAACCCGCCCTCTAACGCGCTTTTGTCAAAGAGGAACCCCGACATGGCCGGAAAAGACATATCCGGAAAAGATAGGGCCAGAAAAGATATGGCCCCGCCACAGCGCGGCGACTGGCCCCTGATCACCGAATTCGCCTATCGCCGGGACTATTGCAGTCGCTGGGTAATAGCCGGGGTCTTTGGTGCCGTCGTCTTGGGCCTGGCGGGGATGCATCTGTCCGCCATCGGCGTCCTGCTCCTCTGCCCTCTATACGGTGCCTTGAGGCATCTACGCTGCCCCGGTTGCGATGCCACCACGACCTTAAAAGGCGTCACCGACGGCCACCATTGCCAACGCTGTGGACAGCTATTGCGTCTTTAGAGCATGTTTCTTTTAAACATGCCCAAGGCGCTGGGACTCTAAGAATCGAGCAATTGAACCAATCACTTAGATCGCGCACGCGATTCCAGTTAATTGAAAATTGCTCTCAGGCCTAGTCCAACGACTGCCGCTCACCTTTACGAAACGGGCCGCGTTCGGCCAGGTATTCGATGTTGTCGATAACCTCGGCCCGCTCGTGCTCCAGATAGTTGGCCACGGCCTCGCGAAAGCTGGGATCGCGGATATAGTGGGAGCTGTGGGTCTCGGTGGGGCGATAGCCGCGGGCGATTTTATGGGGGCCTTGGGCACCGGCCTCAACGCGGGCCAGGCCGTGCTGTATGGCATAGTCGATAGCCTGGTAATAACAGACTTCAAAATGCAGGAACGGGTGGTCTTCGATACAGCCCCAATAGCGCCCGAATAAAGCCTCCTCCCCGATCAGGTTCAGGGCCCCGGCGACATAGCGGCCTTCCCGTTTGCACATCACCAGCAAAATCCGGTCCGCCATGCTTTCCGTGATCAGGCTGAAAAACCGCCGGTTCAAATAGGGCTCCCCCCACTTGCGGCTGCCGGTGTCCGTGTAGAATTGATAGAAAGCATCCCAATGGTCATCGGTCAGATCAGCACCGGTGATCCATTCAATCTCGACCCCGGTTTCAAGAGCCCCGCGACGTTCCCGTCGGATGGTCTTGCGTTTGCGCGACGACAGGTCGTCGAGGAAATCATCAAAGCTGCTATAGCCTTGATTATACCAATGGAATTGCTGATCGGCGCGCTTGAGGTAATCAGCGTCCTCCAACAGTTCCCACTCATCCTCCGGCAAAAAATTAACACTGATGGTCGCGATATTCAGATGCTCTGCCGCGCTGATTAACCCTGCCGCTAACTGCCGCTGGACGGTGACCTTGTCCAAGCCTTCCCGGACCAAAAGGCGCGGTCCGGTAGCGGGCGTGAACGGCACTGCTGCCAGTAACTTTGGGTAATAGCGCCCGCCTGCCCGCTCGTAGGCATCGGCCCAGCCGTAATCAAAAATGAACTCCCCCCGGCTGTGGCTTTTCACATACAGGGGTACGCAACCCAACGGCCCACCACCATCAGGATCATCCAGCAGCAAATGCACCGGGCCCCAACCGTTGCGGCCATGAACACAGCCGCTTTCTTCTAACGCCAACAGAAATGCATGCGAGAGAAATGGATCGGAGGTTCCTGCACAGGCATCCCAATGGTGCGCCGGTATCTCCCCCATTGATTGCACAATCCGCGCAACCACGCCCTCTTCTTTCTGTTCCGACATACTTATCCTTGTATAGCCCCCGCACAAGATCAGGGACGAAACCCCTCAAAAATCACGTTATCCGTACAGCTGGCCAGGCGTCGCATCTCAA
>Ga0233439_10003300_pt1 | contig 16970 bp, 13 predicted proteins | sample SI_123_September_6_FD_182713 | JGI IMG/M metagenome (GOLD analysis project Ga0233439, IMG submission 182713) | Seawater microbial communities from Saanich Inlet, British Columbia, Canada - SI_123_September2016_100_MG | ecosystem: Environmental > Aquatic > Marine > Inlet | place: Canada: British... | reverse complement strand
TAGAATGGGGAGCAGCCGGGGCCTTGTCAACGGGCAGCGCTGTCGCTTAACGGATGATTGTCTGTCAATTGGCGGGTTGGGTAGGTTGGGCAGGTTGGATTGTGTATTTGGTTTTCAATGAGGTAGGATTGGGGCCATACCTATGTAGTAATTGTGTGTATACAGTCTGCGCAGTACAATAAACTTTCCGAGCAAACTTTCCAGGGCCTAAACCGGGTATTTCCAAGGGGATTTTTCAAATTGAGTGCAAATAATAAGGATGCGGTAGTGCCGTCATTGGATGTAGAGAAGGCCTATTCCATTCTTCGTCTCATTCGACGTGCCGAAGAGAAAATCGCAGAAATTTATCCCAGCGATAAAATTAAAAGTCCTGTCCATTTGTCAATTGGTCAGGAATCCGTCGCGGTTGGTATTTGCCAGGCCCTTCGCGCAGATGATGCAGCATCGGGCACCTATAGAGGGCACGCGACCTATCTCGCCAAGGGTGGCAACCTTAATCGCATGATCGCAGAGCTGTATGGAAAGTCTGGCGGCATCACTGGCGGCAAGGGTGGTTCCATGCATCTGATTGACATGGAACACATGGTTTTGGGAACGTCTGCCGTGGTCGGGACGACCGTCCCCATTGCACTTGGGTATGCACTGGCCTTTCAAAAAGAAGGAAAGGGCCGGGTGGTTGCGGCCTTTTTTGGTGACGGTGCCACAGAAGAAGGCGTGTTTTCAGAAAGCCTCAATTTTGCGGCATTGCATAAATTGCCTGTGCTGTTCGTTTGTGAAAACAATGGATATGCCATTCACACACCTTCAACGCGCCGTTGGGCACAAGATAAACTATCTGAACGCGTCGAAACCTATGGGATTCCCACAACGATCATCGAAGATTCTGATGTTTTTGCCATTCATGGGGCAGCAGAAAAAATGATTGCAGCCATGCGCAAAGGTGGCGGCCCGGGATTTCTGGAATGCAAAACCTATCGTTGGTACGAACATGTTGGTCCGAATAAGGATTATGATGCGGGGTATCGTTCTGAAAAAGATATGGAAAAATGGCGTGCAGCGGACCAAGTCGAAAAAGTGGGTGCAATGTTGCCCGCAGTGGATCGGACACGGATAGACGCAGAGGTTGAGGCGCTTGTTGCAGAAGCCATCGACTTTGCAGAGACCAGCCCGTTTCCAGAATTGGAACGGGTCTTTGATAACATCTATTCGGATTAAGCGATGAGCCGTTCTCTACAGTATGTTGATGCCCTTCAAGAAGCCTTCGCTCAGGAAATGGCGCTTGATCCCAGCGTTTTCATCTTTGGCCTTGATGTTGATGACCATAAGGCGATCCAGGGCTCGACCCGGGGGCTTTTGGAACAGTTCGGTCCAGAACGTGTGTTTGGCACGCCGTTGTCTGAAGATGCAATGACGGGTGTGGCGATCGGCGCCGCAATGGCTGGCATGCGGCCGATCCATGTTCATATTCGAATGGATTTTTTGATGCTGGCCATGAACCAATTGGTCAATATTGCGGCAAAGGCCCATTATATGTACGATGGTCAGGTTAAGGTGCCGTTGGTCGTGCGCAGTATGATTGGGAAATCCTGGGGCCAGGGTGCGCAACATTCCCAAGGTCTATATTCCATGTTTATGCATGTGCCGGGGCTGAAGGTTGTTGCCCCCTCCAATGCCTATGATGCCAAGGGCTGCATGATTGCTGCAATCCGTGACAACAATCCGGTTATTTTTGTCGAGCACCGGTTGCTCTATAACACTGATGCGGAAGTGCCAGAAGAAAGTTATACGGTGCCGTTTGGCAAAGCCCGAATTGCGCGGCCGGGAAGTGATGTTACCATTGTTGGCATTTCGAACATGTTCATGGAATGTGTTCGGGCGGCAGAAATTCTGGCTGATGCGGGGATTGATGCCGAAATCATAGATCCGATATCGTTGGTGCCGCTGGACCTGGAGACGATTTCAAAATCGGCGTTCCGTACAGGGAAACTGCTTGTCGTTGATAATTCCTGGACCACCTGTGGCGCCGGTGCGGAAATCGTCGCCGGTGTTGTCGAACGGCCCGATAGCGTACCCATTAAGGTAAAACGAATGGGGTATGCCCCAACGACCTGTCCGACGACCCCGGTTTTGGAAGATGTGTTCTATCCCAATCCCGGAACCATTGCCCAAGCGGCCTATCAGATGGTCAATGGCCCCAGTGATTGGGGGCCAGATCCTGAACGGGCCAAACTGACCTATCAAACCCAATTTCGGGGGCCTTTTTAAACGCGCTTTTCGTGTGGCATTTGGGCTCTTTTTCATTAAAAGGGGCCATCTGCGGCGGAAAAAAATGTGTTTGAGGGCGTGCCTTGTATGATACATTTAGCCAATCCATAACCAATTATATGACGTGATAGCCTTGAAAAAACTTGACGTTCTTTTTGTCACCCCGCCGAGCAGACTTGAGGTTTATCAAGGCTTGGCCACCGATTTGGCAGCGATTGAGCCGCCGGTATGGTCGGGTTTGATGGCTGAATTTTTGAAAAACCGGGGGTTTGGTGTTGGCATCATCGATGCCGAGGCTGAGGGCTATACCCATGAGCAAACTGCCAAGGCAGCCGCTGATTTTGATGCCAGTCTTGTGGTTTTTGTCATCTATGGGCAACAGCCTTCGGCATCAACCCAATGTATGCCGGGGGGGACAAAAACGTGTCGCGCATTTAATGAAATTTCAGATACCCCGACCTTGGTCATGGGGACCCATCCTTCGGCTTTGCCAAAACGAACCCTTGAAGAAGAGCCCTATACCTATGTTTGCCAGGGGGAAGGGCCTCTGACCGTAGAGGTGCTTGTGACTGTTTTGAAAAAAGGTGGGGATCTTTCAGCGGTGCCTGGGTTGTGGTACCGCGATGGTGATGGCGATGTTGCCTCCAATCCCCAAGCGGAAAAACTTAAAGACCTTGATGCCTTGCTGCCACGTCAGGCCTGGGAACTGCTGGATATGTCCCGGTATCGGGCACATAACTGGCATTCATTCCATGATCTTGATAGCCGGGGCAGTTACGCCTCGCTGCAAACCAGCCTTGGCTGTCCCTACAAATGTTCATTTTGCTGTATCAATACGCCTTTTGGCGGGGCAGGAATCCGGTATTGGAGTCCGGAAAATGTCATTGCACAGATTGATGAACTGGTCACCAAATTCGGTGTTCGGAATATCAAGATTCCCGATGAAATGTTTGTTTTGAACAAGAACCACGTTATCGGAATTTGTGATCATGTCATTGAACGGGGTTACGATCTTAATTTCTGGGCTTATGCCCGGATAGACACCATTCAGGACAAGTTTCTGGAGAAGCTGAAAAAGGCTGGTTTCAATTGGCTGGCTGTGGGTATCGAGTCGGCCAGCAAACATGTGCGCGATGATGTGACCAAAGGGCGCTTTGGTGATCATGATATCATCGCCAGGGTCGAAAGAGTGCGTGAACATGGCATTGCGGTCAACGCAAATTATATCTTTGGCCTGCCTGAGGATGACGAAGCAAGCATGCGCGAAACCCTAGATATGGCACTTCACCTCAATACGGAATGGGCTAATTTTTATTCTGCTATGGCTTATCCCGGGTCCGAACTTTATGAGGTTGCTTGCGATAAAAAATGGCATTTGCCCAGTGATCAGGGTGGTCCGGGCTGGATCGGCTATTCGCAGCATGCCTATGAATGCCAGCCTTTGCCGACCAATCATTTAAGGGCGGAAGAGGTCCTTGATTTCAGAGATCGAGCCTTCGATGAATATTTTAACAATCCCGCTTATCTTGCCATGATTGACAAGACCTATGGGCCAAAGGCTTCAGAGCATGTCACAGGAATGGCATCCCATACCCTCAAACGCAAACATCATGGATAACACCGTAATTGGTCTAGTGATCGGCCGGGTTCGATGGGCCTTAAAGGGTAGCTCAATTGGGTTTTAGGGGGATTTAGAAGAGATTTGTGGCGCGATTAGGCTGCGAATAGTTATTATATGCAAATAGTTTTTCTGTGCTAGAAGGGTGCTTGGAATAGGTGTAATAGAGCGGGTCTTCTTAATGGTCTTTTGTGTCGGTTGTTATGTGCCAAGCACATCAAAGGAGTATCGGGCGTGAAAATTGGGTTTCTTTATCCTTCCTGGACAAAATCCTACGGTTTGTTTGGCTATTTTGCCCGGAGCAATTCGAGCTGGCCGCCGATGAATCTTGCGCTTTTGGCAACCATTGCCAAGGATGCGGGCCATGATGCTTTCATCATTGATGGTGCCATTGATGATATGGACGTTGATGAATTGGTCGATGCGGTTTTGGCGGAAAAACCAGACATCATTGGGTTGACCACATACACGCCGTTTTTTCATGTTCAGGTCGAACTAGCCAAGGCGATCAAGGAAAAGGCGCCGGATATGCCGATCATTATCGGCGGGTCCCATGCCACCATCGTCAAGGAAAAGGCGATGTTGCCGTGCTTTGATTACGTTTATGCAGGCGAGGCCGAACAACATTTGGCAACGTTCCTGGATTCGCTGGGAACCGGTGGTGATCTCAGCACGGTGTCGGGCCTTATCTGGCGTGATGGAGGCGAGATTAGGGTTAATGAAACGGCTGTGTTTACAGGCGAATTTGATGTCATGCCCATTCCGGATCGTTCTCTTATCAAGCATGAAAAGTATTTTCTGGGAACCCTGGAGGGTCGGCGGCATTTTTCATTGGTGCAAACCACGCGCGGGTGCCCCTGGAAGTGTATTTTTTGTGCATCAAAGGAATTGAACACAACCAGAATTCTGCGGCGTTCCCCGGAATCCGTGGTTGAGGAATTGAAAATTGCCGTTAATGACTATGGCATTGAACATATTTTCTTTGTCGATGACGTCTTGACGTTCCAGAAAGAACACATTCTCAAAGTTTGTGATTTGATTGAAAAAGAAGGGCTGAAGTTCACTTGGGAAAGCAGCACGCGCGCCAATTTGGTAGATGATCCAACCATTAAACGCATGGCCGAATGCGGATTGATCCGTTTGTCTCTTGGCCTTGAATCCGTGGACCCATCCATTCGCGATACCATGAACAAGAAGGTGCCCTTGAAATATTATACGGAAGCCAACCAAATCATGAACAAGCACGGCGTTGAGGTTCTCAATTCCGTCATGATCGGGCTTCCTGGGGAAAGTGCCAAAACAGTGCACAGCCTTTTGAAATTCTTGCGTGATTCAAAGGAGATCAAACAGGCCAATCTGGCTGTGGCCGTTCCTTATCCGGGCACAGAATTTCACCGCATGGCTGTTGCGGGTGAAAATGGCATCAAGTTGCATACAGATGATTTTTCAGAATACCGGCGTTATGGCTCTGCCGTGACCACCGTTGGCGACTTGACACCAGAAGATCTGGTTGAACTTCAAAACGAAGGCTTTGTCAGTATTTATTCCGTCCCCTGGCGGTGGAAACCCATGTACGGGAAGCACGGGGTTATTGGCTTCTTGCTGCTGGGTGTTCGGATCTGGCAGTTAATGAAGTGGAAAACAAAGAAGCTGTTCAGGGCGATTTTTGGGACCGGTTTGCCGCCGGCTTTGGTGGCCGAAGGCCATCACGGGGATCCCAAAAACCCCAACGGTTAGCATCAGATATTGGCAAACCCTGAATTTCGGATCATCTGATAGCCCTTGATCAATTCCGCGATGCCAATATCCAGACCAAAGGCTGGGGCATATCCGGTTTTTTCGATTTTTTCATTGGAAACAATGTAATCCCGTTTGTCCGGGTCTTCGCCAATTTCGGCCTCGACAATGGTGAAATCGGGGACCTGCGCCTTGATTCGGTCGCACAGTTCCAGCTTCGATAGATTGGCGTCAGAAAGGCCTAAATTGTAGGGCTCGCCCTTCATTGTTTCGAAATTCTCAAGGGCATGGAGGAACCCTCGTGCCACATCACGCACATGAATGAAGTTGCGTTTAAAATGTCCCTCAAAGATTACGATGAAGCGGTCATTCACGGCCCGGTAAACGAAATCATTGACCAATAAATCAAGCCGCATGCGTGGCGACATGCCAAACACCGTGGCCAGCCGCAGGCTGATGGTGTTGCCAAAGGCCAGGCCCGCTTCTTCGGCTTCAACCTTGGTCGTTCCATAAAGGGAGATCGGCCGAAGCGGCGTTTCTTCGGTGCAGAATTGGCCTTCTTCCCCAATACCATAACCAGAATTGGTAATGGGCATGATGATGCGCTGATCTTTAGACAATAACTTGGTCAGGGTAATAATGGCATCACGGTTCGTGCTAATGGCGCCTAGGGTATCGCGATTGCACAGCGGGGCCCCAACCAGTGCCGCTAGGGGGATGACAATATCCGCTTTGGCAATCAAGGGTTTTAGGGTGCTTTCATCCCGGGCATCGCCACGGATCAGGTAAAAATCCGGGTGGTGACAGACATGGGACAGGCTGTCTTGGCGGAACATGAAATTATCGAGCGCCGTGACGCCAAAGCCCTTTCCCAAAAGTGCAGGAACCAGGGTGGACCCAAGATAACCGGCACCACCCGTGACGAGAATATTTTCATTTTGTGCCATAAGTTGTCGTTCCTTTAAGCGCAGGTTTTAGTCAGAACTTCATGAAGCCGTGTGATTTGCGGCGTCAGGTCAAATGGATGATTGCCAACAAAAAATCCATGATCATGGGCCCGGTTGGCATTGGGAAGATCATCGAGACAATCATAGTCGAAATATTTAATGACGTCGTGGCGGGGGAAACAGCCGCCCGTGATCATTCTAAATCCGATATCAGCTTCTTTCAATGCGACCATGACGGTATCGCGTGATGGGGTTACGTCAGTATTGAGAATGACCGTAAAGCAGAAGCTGGAACTGGCGCCATTTTCGCGCTGGATTTCAAAGCGATTGTCACCGGAAAAAAGCTTTTGAAACAGGGCCAGATTTTTACGTCGCCTGGATGTCATTGCGGGCAGCTTTTTGATTTGCTCTAACCCGATGGCGGCGGAAAGCTCAAGGGGGCGGACATTATAGCCAGGTAGAATGAAGCGATAGGCTTCGGAAAAGTCATCTTGTTTCGGCGGGCAAATGGGGCTGTTTTCCGGGATATCCCGTGTCCACCCATGGGATCTCAGAGATTTGCACAGATGAAAGAGTTCTTCATCATCGGTGGTGATCATGCCGCCTTCCATGGTCGAAATATGGTGGGAAAAAAAGGTCGAAAACGTACTGATATCACCGAAGGTTCCCGCTTTTTTGCCATCCAGTTCGGCATCCATGGATTCGCAATTGTCTTCGAAAAAATGAAGGTCATGGGCATCACAAAACTGCCGCATCGTATCGAGCGCCGCTGGATTGCCAAGGATAGAAACCCCCATGACCATTCGGGTTTTAGGCGTCAGCGCCTTTTCCAGTTGTGAAACGTCCATGTTGAGGGTGTCGCTTTCAACATCCACAAAACGAAGACGCAGCCCATATTGCAAAAGCGGGTAATACGTGGTGGCCCAGGCAATGGCAGGCACGATAACTTCATCACCGGGTTTTAGGGGGTGGCCTTGTTTAAAGGCTAGGGCGGCGATGCCGACAAGATTGGCCGATGATCCGGAATTGACCATGACGCAATGGCGGCGGCCGTGGTAGGCGGCGAATTCTTCTTCGAAGTTGGCGACGTTTTGACCAATGGTAAAGCGGTCACTTGCAATGACCCGCTGGATTGCATCCAGTTCTTCTTCACCCCAGGAACTGGCGGCTAATTCGTAAAACATTTTTTTACCTTTACTGATTGCCGGGTAAAGAGACCGGAATATACGCCGGCAAATGCATTCAACCCAGCCTGTGAAGGACGCCATTTTAGGGCGAATTCTAGCCAGTTATGTGGATGTATGTCATGATATAAATGAAATGACCAGAGCATTGGGCTAGGAATATGGACGAGCAGCAAGGTTGTTTGGCTGGGATTGATACTGTCATCCTTGCTGGAGGCAAAGGAACCCGAATTCGGTCGGTTGTTTCTGATCGCCCGAAAATTTTGGCACCTGTTGGCGGGCGTCCGATTTTAGAATGGATGCTGGATTGGCTGAAAATCTATGGGGCACGGCGCATCGTGCTTTCCCTTGGGTTTATGGCTGACAAGGTTGAGGAATATCTCGATAAACGGGCTGATGATGGCCTTGAAATTGTGCCCGTTATTGAAACGTCCCCTCTGGGAACGGGTGGGGCGCTTCGCTTCGCCGGAAACGCATGTGGGTCTGATCCAGTGCTTGTGATCAATGGCGATACACTGGTCGATGCAGATTTGTGTGGCGCGCTTGACCTTTATAAAGGTACCAGCGTTCCGGTATTGATTGTCTGTGCCAATGTCGATGACGCGCACCGCTTTGGCCGGGTAGAGGTTGAAAAGGCACGCATCCTGTCTTTCCACGAAAAAGATCCTACATGGGATAAACCTGCCTTTGTCAGCGCCGGCGTTTATCTGTTTTCCCGTGCAGCAATTCAGGAAATTCCAGAAAATCAGGCATTGTCTCTGGAAATTGATATTCTGGCATCCACTGGCCCGGGGACAATTGGCGCATATTCAAAGGATGTGACATTCCTTGACATTGGCACGCCCAGCAGTTTCTCTATGGCCCACAAAGCTTTGGAGAAAGGGGCTTTTCAGCGGGGAGACACGTAAACAATGATCATTAGTCGTACACCATTTCGCATTTCACTTTTTGGTGGCGGGACCGATTATCCCGAATGGTTTCTTGAACACGGCGGCGCTGTTTTGGGGATGGCCATAGATAAATATTGCTATTTGACGGTGCGTTCGTTGCCCCCTTTCTTTGCCCATAAACATCGGATTGTTTATTCCAATGTTGAGCTGGTCCAGGAAATCTCGGAAATACAACATCCAGCGGTTCGGGCCATTCTTGGCGAACTGAATGTAACGGGTGGGGTCGAAATTCATCACGATGCGGATCTGCCGGCGCGTTCGGGGCTGGGGTCCAGTTCTTCTTTCTCTGTCGGGTTGCTTCATGACATTCATGCGTCCCGGGGAAAATTGGTTACCAAACGGGCATTGTGCGAAGAAGCCATGAAAATTGAGCAGAAGGTGCTTAATGAATGTGTGGGTTGCCAGGACCAGATATGGGCAGCGTATGGGGGGCTCAATCGCATCGATTTCAGGCAAGATGGCAGTTTCTCAGTTAATCCTCTTGTTATGGGGATGGCCCGTCGTCAGGAATTGGTTGGCTCTATCATGTTGTTTTTTACTGGTTTTTCGAGGTTTGCATCAGAAGTGGCGAAAGAACAAATCGCCCAGATTGATGACAGCATGAGCGAACGCCACAAGATGCAGGAACTGGTGGATGAGGCATCCTCAATCATTTCAGGTGAGACCTTTTCCATCCCGGAGTTGGGTCAGCTGCTCCATGACTCCTGGACCCTGAAAAAGCAATTTTCTGACAATGTTTCTAACGATAAAATTGATGAAATCTATGATGCAGCATGCGATGCGGGTGCTCTAGGGGGGAAACTTCTGGGTGCCGGAGGCGGGGGCTTCATCGTTTTTGTTGCCGAGCCTGAAAAACAAGCCGCAATACGCGAACGCCTGAAGAATCTGGTCTATGTCGATTTCGACATTGATAACGACGGCAGTAAAATTGTCGTTTACGAACCAGGCGGGCTCAATAATGTCTGATCAGGGTTCAGACAGTGAGAAACCCGCTAAAAAATCCGCCCCTAATCCAGTTCGTTTGCTGAACAGGGATATTGGATGTCAAAACAGCAAATGGAATGTCTACCTTGACCATATCAGCGATGATCATGGGAACGAGGTTCGCGATTTTATCGTCCTTGGTGGCCAGGTTCGCCGGGATGATCTGATTGGGGGTGTTTGTATTTTACCAATCCTTGATGGGGCGATCGGGTTGCAGCAGTATTTCCGACATGCCGTAGCTGAAACCCTGTGGGAGGTTCCAAGAGGCTTTATTGATGAGGGCGAAACGCCGGTTGAAGCGGCTTTGCGCGAATTGAAGGAAGAAACAGGCCTGTCTTGTGATCTCGGCGATGTTGTTTCGCTTGGCTTTTATCTCCCTGAACCCAGCACCATTGGCGTTCGGGGGGCCGTTTTTGCAGCACCAAGCTGTCGATTGGGGGAAGCCCAGGGTGATCCTGAAATTGGTCTTGGGGGGGTATCTTATTTTTCAATAGATGAAGTCAGTGACATGGCACATACCTCAAAAATTCAGGATGCCGCCACTTTGATCGCATTTTACCGCTACGTTGATTGGTGCCAAAGATCAAGATAGCCCCGGATTAAGTTTTGTCTTTCATGATTTCTATGAGCGCTTGAATGGCCGTTGGGCCATCGGCCAGAATCATGTCTGGTTGGGGGCCTTGCGTTCCAATGCGCGCAAATTCTTTTTTGCCATGGCCGGTCAAGACAAGAACCGTGGTGCCAACCCCGGCATTGTGCGCTGCTTCTATATCCGTCAGGGCATCGCCGATGAAGGCACTATTGGCCAGATCAATCTCCAGGTCGGTGGCCGCCTGCAAGATCATACCCGGGGCCGGTTTGCGGCATGAACAAGCCGCACGATAGGGCGGTTCTCCAACATCGGGGTGATGGGGGCAATAATAGATGGCATCCAGGGATGCGCCGGTTTGGGCCAATTGGTCACGCATCACCCCATGAAGTTCTGACAAGGCATCCTCGTTCAATATCCCCCGAGCCACGGCGGATTGATTGGTGATGACGATGACAGGAATTCCCAAGGCGTTCAGAGAAGCAATTTCGCGTTCCATGCCAGCTATGATGGCCATGTCTTCTTCTCGGTGCAGGTAATCCACCGGTTCCAAAATGACCCCATCGCGGTCCAAAAATATGGCTGGTTTCATGGAAGTGTTCGCCAATCTTGCTAATTGATCTATCTTTACCTTCTATAGCACCTATAACACCGAGGCTTAACCCGCATCATGGATGTAAAAATGCTGGGGATTGTACTGGGGATTAGTTCCAGATAAGGATTGGCAGATGAAATCAATTTGGTCAGAACGGAAATCACGCGCGTATATCGCACGCTACCATAAAAAAGGCGTGAACAAGGACTTGGCACTCAGGGTCTATACCACGCGCCTTTTAGGGCGTGACCCGGCCTTGGTTCTGCACGGTGGCGGCAATACTTCGGTCAAGACACAGGTCAATGATCGGATGGGCAATCGCGTGGATGTGCTTTGCGTCAAAGGCTCTGGCTGGGATATGGGCGATATTGAGCCCGAGGGCCTGCCTGCGGTTCGCCTTGATGCCATTTTGGACTTGAAAACCCTTGATGCGCTCAGCGATGAGGACATGGTCAATGCCCAACGGTGCGCTCTTTTGGATGCGACCTCGCCAAACCCGTCCGTGGAAACATTGCTTCATGCTTTTTTGCCTCACAAATTTGTAGACCATACCCATTCCACAGCCATTCTTTCAGTTTCCGATCAAAAAAATGGCGTGAAAATATGTCGCGATCTCTATGGCGATCGTATGGGGATCGTTCCCTACATCATGCCGGGCTTTGATTTGGCAAAAAAAGCTGCCGAAGTGTTTGAACAAGACCCAAGTGTTGATGGGTTAATTCTGGATAAGCACGGGATTTTCACGTTTGGGGATACGGCCCGCGAAGCCTATGAACGGATGATCGAAAAGGTGTCCATGGCAGAGGCGCATATCAAGGGCCACCGGAAAAACCGTCTGGTTCCTGCCCGCTTGCCAGCATCGAAGGCGACCGTTGCCGAGGTTGCCCCCATCATACGTGGGTTTCTTGCCGATCAAACAGCCGGGGATGGGGGGTTGATTAAACGCCAAGTCCTCGATTTTAGAACCAGCCCCGCCATCCGTGCTTATGTCGGTGGGCAAAATCTTGCGCGGTATGCCCAGACCGGGGTGGTGACGCCGGATCATACCATCCGCACCAAGAATTGGCCGTTGATCGTGCCAGCTCCGGCCAAGGGTGGGATTGAGGCATTCAGCGTAGGCGTAAAGGGCGCGGTGAATGACTTTGTTAAGCGCTACCACGATTATTTTCGCACGAATAATCGTCGTCTTGGCGGGATCAAAAAAGAACTCGATCCCATGCCGCGCGTCGTACTGGTGCCGGGCCTTGGTTTGTTTGGGGCGGGAGCATCAAAAGGGGCTGCAAAAATTGCCGCCGATATTGCGACCAATACGGTGGGCACCATTTTAGATGCCCAATCCATTGGCCGCTATCACTGTGTTGGCGAAGCGGACATGTTTGATCTTGAATATTGGTCTCTTGAACAGGCCAAACTTGGCAATGCCGTTGAAAAGCCTCTGGCCCGCCATGTGGTTGCGATCACCGGTGGCGCATCGGGTATTGGTCTTGCTACGGCCCGAGCGTTCAAGGCCCAAGGCGCTGAAGTGGCGATCCTGGACTTTAATCAAAAAATGCTGGACCAGGCGGTTAAGGCGACAGGGGCATTTGGTGTGATTTGTGATGTGACCAGCAAGACTTCGGTGAAGGCAGCATTCGGGGCCGTTTGCAAACATTTTGGGGGGCTTGATATTCTGGTTTCCAATGCCGGGCGTGCTTGGCAGGGAAAAATTGGGGACGTCGATGAAAAAGTGCTTCGCGATAGTTTCGAGCTGAATTTCTATGGTCATCAAAGGGTGGCACAGGCCGGCGTTGCCATAATGCGGCAGCAGGGAACCGGTGGCGTGCTTCTTTTCAATACGTCAAAACAAGCCGTTAATCCCGGCGCTGATTTTGGTCCCTATGGACTTCCTAAAGCGGCAACGCTTTTTCTCATGCGCCAATATGCAGTGGACCATGGTGCCGATGGCATTCGATCCAATGCCGTAAATGCGGATCGTATCCGTTCTGGCCTTTTAACCGATGACATGATTAAAACTCGCGCGCGTGCCCGTGGTGTTGATACACGCAACTATATGAGCGGAAATTTACTGGGTCGTGAGGTGAATGCCGATGATGTCGCCAAGGCCTTTGTCGATCTGGCTTGCGCAGAAAAAACCACCGCAGCGGTGTTGACCGTTGATGGTGGCAATATTGCCGCTGCGCTGCGTTAGGTGAGGCCGTGAATAAAAATTTGGAAACTGAAAACCCGCAATCAGGGGATAAAACAGGATCTTTGGGGAAATCTACAACCAGACAGTGGTTGGGGTATTTTTTAAAGATGTTGGTTGCGGGGGGGCTTCTCTTCGCACTTTACAAGCTGGAGATTATCTCTATTTCAGAGATGGCCCGCGCCGTATCAGATCCGGTTAATATCTTTTCTGTTGGTGTTTCTGTCTTCTCCATGAGCCTGGTGACAGTGTATCGCTGGCGGATGCTGCTTGCATCCCAGGGTTTGGTGCTTCCATTTTTTAGCTTGTTTCAAGTCTATTATATAAGCCTTGCCTATACGCCCATTCTTCCCGGCGGCATTGGTGGTGATGCCATGCGCATCGCCTATACGGTACGCCTTTCGTCTGGAAACGAGGTCAAGGCCGTCGTCTCCATTTTTGTTGACCGACTGGCTTCCTTGTCGGGCCTGTTATTGGCATCTTTTATTATGGTAATCCCCTATATTCCCAGAGCCATGGAAGGCAGCACCACCTTGTTGCTTGGGGCATTGTTTCTCGGCGGAGTGGTCTTGGGCAGTACGTTATTTTTTGCATTGGCTTTGAAGTCAAACCGACGCTTTGGGTTGACCGATTGGATGCGCAATCGATTTACGAACCGGCTGGCGCAGTTTGTCATCAGGGGGTTTGATTCCCTTGCAAGCTATCGCGGTCACCCGAAGGTGATTGTAGCAGCCATTTTGCTAAGCACGATCAATCAGCTCTTCGTCATTTTTGCGATTGTGATTATTGCGGCGCGATTGGGGTTTTCCGGGCCGGGCATTACCGATATAGGCATTGCGACAACCCTAACCCAGATTGCTAATGTATTGCCTTTGACCCCCGGTGGCATCGGGGTCGGAGAAGCCGCGTTCAATCAGTTGTTAGCAATATTGACGGCTGAAAATGTTGCGCTCGGTTATGGCTCTATATTTTTAACCTATCGGCTTTTGAGCATTATTATGACCCTGCCCGGACTATTGTGTTATCTGATGTTTAGCACCGTGAAGAAGCCGGAATAAACTGGCTCGAATGTTCCGTAAGCGCTAGCTTTAGACAGCCCTTGCAAGGTCATTCAACAATTTGATATTGTGGCATCTGGAGACATTTGTTAGAGAACTTTGCAGCCCTGATTTGTTTTTTTATGCAAATAGATTGCACGGGAAATGGATGGTAAATGCCCCTGAAATTAGCTTCTAAGGTGGGGAAAATCAGAAATTCTCAAAGTTTTTCAAGTGGCTCTTTGGAGACTGCGTTATGAGCCTTGATATTGCGGAACAATTGCTCGCTCAATTGGAACCACAGCTGGATCAGGATAGAGCCAAATACCATGACGAAATCGATATCCCCTATATCGTCTTTGATGAATTTTTGGACAAAGATTTAGCCCAACAAGTTTCCAGCGATTTCCCTCCAATTGGAGATTCCAGATGGGATTTCAATTATCACTTCAATGAAAGAAAGCTGGGCTACAACATAGAGCATGCCTTGCCGCCATCGGTAGATTCTCTTGTTAAAGCATTATCATCAAAAGCATTCGTTGATTATCTGGAAAAGCTAACAAAGATTGACGGGTTAATCCCGGACTACAGTCATAGCAAGGCAATGCATTACGCGCCGTCAGGGGGGTTTATAAATTTACATATGGACCCCAACGTGCATCCGGACGACCGGCATTTGAAACGGCAAGTTAATTTGCTGTTATACCTTAATGAAAATTGGGAAAAATCTTTTGGGGGAGAACTTCAAATTTGGAACAAGCCAGTCACCAAATGTTATGCGAAGGCCCTTCCTATTTTAAACCGGTGCCTTATTTTCAATACAATGAAAGTAATGCACGGATTCCCAGACCCTATTACCTGTCCTGAAAAGGATGGAAGAAAAGCCATTGTCATGTACTATTTTACTAGGGAGGATAAGGAAATCCGGCAAAAAGTGACCGGCTATAAAGCCCGTCCCTCTGATCCACTTTCTGCCAAAATCAATGTATTTAGCGGGAAGGTGTTGCTTCGAATTTTCTATTTTTTAAGGGATCACTTTGGATTAACACAAGAGGTCGCTGGCCGGATAACCAGGTTTGTCGAAAATTTGCGATCCAAAAATAAGTGAGTATTTGCCGCCTTCAAGACTTTGCAGGTGCTGTTTTCGTGGGCCAAATGCGGGCTGTTAAGCCAAATGCGCTGTGGCAATTATCAAATTAGTCGATCGCCCCTGAAAAGTCCCATTTTTCGGAATTGGCATGAATACAAATTGTCGGGGCTGTTCTGGATATTTATGAATAAGGGCATTAGATTGGTGTGGTTGTGGTGAATCCATCTTTGTGATATTAGGTATTAGAACTATTCTATTTTTATTTTAGCATCTGGAATGCGGGTGCTCTAATTTTGAGGCAGGTATTTATATGAAAATTGCTTTCGTGTCCATTGATGCTGGTATCATCGCTGTCGGATTTCGGAAAATGGCTTCTTTAATAAGAAGTGTCCATCCTGACACGGAAATTTCTTATATCGTGCCGACCAACCAAATGTCAGTCATGTCTTTTCTGAAAGGCAGATGCACATCTGAAATTGAAGACGCAGATATGGATCGCATGGCCAAACATTATGCCGAGTTCGACATAGTAGCCAGTTCCTCCATGACCCCGTATGCGGAATTGAACAAAGACCTGTTTGCACGCATTAAAAAAATCAATCCAAATGTATTTATAATTTGGGGCGGGATCCATCCAATTGTTGATTCTGAAGATGCCATAAAACACGCTGATGCTATTTGTATCGGTGAAGGCGAAATTGCCTTTAGCCAATTTCTTACCGCATACAACGCCGGTGAAGACTTTACACAAACAAAGAATTTCTGGTTCCACAAAGATGATCAGATTGTTCGTAACGGATTTCTACCCCTGCAGACAGCAAGCGATTTTGAAAGTTTCCCAATCCCTTGCTATGCCGATAATGAGATCATTTTTAAAAATGGCCGGGGGTTTGTCCCATTGGACAATGACGAGTATCTCAAACTTAACGGCATTGCATTCCATACAGTTTGGTCGATTGGCTGCCCCTTTACCTGTACGTATTGCAGCAATTCCAAGTTTATTGACAATGATTCAGATTACCGAAAAATCCGCCATTCTTCGGTGGATAGAATTATTGCTGAGATTAAAAATGTTTTGGCCATACACCCCTATATCACTTCCATTACATTTCATGACGATAGCTTTATTGGGCTTCCCCTAGACGTTGTTAAAGAATTCTCAGAGCGGTGGCAGAAGGAAATCAATATCAGTTTCAGTGTCCTTGGCGCCTTGCCTGGTTTAATCAGAAAAGAAAAAGTGGAATTGCTTGTCAAAGCTGGCATGTACCGCATCAAGATGGGCATTCAGAGCCCCAGTGCGCGCATTCTAAAATTCTATAAGCGCCCGGCGACGGTCGCCTCTACGCGAAAGGCGATTGAAATTATTTCAGATTATACATCCTCGATGATTCCCCCAACCTATGATTTGATTTTGGATAACCCGGTCGAAAATCGAGAAGATGTTCTAGAATCACTGCGGTTTATTTATGATATGCCCCGGCCCTTTACGCTGAATATTTTCTCTCTCAGGCTCATGCCGAATACTGAACTTGCCAACCAATTAAAGGCACTTGATATCACCCATCCGACCATTGAGGAACTCAGCTACACGTTGGTGAAGCCCTCATTCGCCAACATTTTGGTCTACGCAATCGATATCGTGCGTCCGCCACGCAAATTTTTTGAATTCCTGTTGAAATACGTGAAACCCTACAGCGAACCACAAGGGGAATATCCGACGGCTCTATTTTTGATTAGAACCCTTTATATGGTCAAAAGGGGGCTTAACCATCTCCGTTTCCTGGATTTT
>Ga0233439_10003298_pt1 | contig 16985 bp, 7 predicted proteins | sample SI_123_September_6_FD_182713 | JGI IMG/M metagenome (GOLD analysis project Ga0233439, IMG submission 182713) | Seawater microbial communities from Saanich Inlet, British Columbia, Canada - SI_123_September2016_100_MG | ecosystem: Environmental > Aquatic > Marine > Inlet | place: Canada: British... | reverse complement strand
GCGCGCTTTGTGACGTTATTGATTTTCCCTAATAAGGCATCCTGTACCCATTTTTTAACATCAACAATATCATGTTTTAAAATCTGTTCATCAAATTCATCTAATTCTATTTCTAATATTTTCATAAGCCTAACCTACCAAATAACCCGTAAATAAACTAGCCCTAAGCCCAAAGTTTGTAGCCTGTATTGTTGTCGTTCCTGATACTCCGCCACCTTGTAGTATGCTTACGCTTGCAGTATCTGAAGCGTCCATATCTACTAATAAATGACCTTGCATTGTATAATAAGCAACGTTTGCATCAAAACCTCCTGCGTCTAATGAAACAAGAGAGTATGTTCTGTTTGATGTAACAAGAGTTAAATCATAATAAAAAACGGCACTCTGTATCGTGTTAAACCAAAGCAATACATTAAACAAATACTTGCCTGTTGATGGCGCAGTAAATGTATATGTTGAAGTATTAAAATCTGAGCCGATATCAAATTGTTCTGAATTAAATTGAACTGTTGCAGTTGAAGTTGTTACGCTTTGGTTTGAAGACATGTACGCTTGAAACCCACAAGTTAAACTACCTCCTCCGCTGCTAGGCAAATTACTTACTAAAACTTTTTTTGTTGAATTATCCGTTACATCTTCAATAACTACATAATCACTATTGTCTGCAGTAGCGCCGAGTGCCGTTAATTCTGAAACGTCAAGAGCCAAAGAAACAGCGCCTGATGATCCACCACCCGAAAGACCTGTTCCTGCAGTTACACCTTCAATATCACCAGCATTAGACGTCCATCCACGATCATTATTGAAATTACTAAGTTTAATTTCAGATGCAGCTTTGCGGGATTCGGTTGTACCATCTTGCAAAATAAATTCTGTTGCAGTAGTAATGTCTCCGGTCATATCTGTTAACTCAGAAAAATCCAGATCAAGTGTTACCGTACCAGATGTTCCGCCACCTGTAAGTCCATTGCCTGCAGTTACACCTTCAATATCGCCAGTGTTGTCTGTAAATCCTGAATCGTTATTGAACCCAGAGATATTAATATTTCTTTTAGTAAGTTTCTTTTGAGCACCGCCAGTATCAACAACAGCAAAATAATCACCATCACCATTAGATGTTGACGTTGTTAGATCATTTAAATCTAGTTCTAATTCTGGCTCCGCTGCAGTGCCACTATCTGAAAGACCTGTACCGGCAGTTACACTTTCTACTTCACCACCGCCAGACGCAGTTGATGCAATTGTAATAGAACCATTAGAATTTTTTGTAATTGTAACATTACTACCTGCTTGAAGATAATCTGTTGTTCCATCTGCAAGTTTTGTTAAAGATCCTGAAAATCCTGTTTTTGCAGTTACAGAATCAGATACTGTAATGCTTGATTTAAAAGCATTAGAACCAACTTGTAAATTAGAAGGTATTGTTACACTAGTTACTTTGTTTGTTTTGACATCTCGAGTAACAATTAAAGGTGATTTTTCAACTTCTATTTTTCTATTATGATGAGGCATTACTAAGACCTAAAATTTAAACCTATTAATTCATTTACCGTTCTTGCGCCAACAGTTACAGGTAAAGGTCCACGATTTCTTATTCTTTCGTAATCTGCACCGTCATCAAAATAAGGTAATGAAGATGTTGCTTCAAAATGTTGATTTGATGAATCTGTGCTTCCTGGCTTGACAATATTTCCTTCAGAATCAACAAACCTTATTTGTACTGGTGATGTGTTAACCGTGGCCTTGCCTAGAACATTCGGTAAATTAGTTTCATTTTTATAAAACTTTCCATCATGACGCTGTTCTAACATATCTCTGAACTGGCCATAACTGTTTCGTCTAAATACTGCATTTGTATTTTCGGGAAAGCCATTTTGAATGCCATATTTCCAGCCGCGAATTAAAATAGGTGCAACAGGATTTGTACCATTTGTACCGTAATGACGAGGGCAGTTCGTGTTTCCTTTTATATCCCAACTATTTCCTACAGAACCAGTAAGCTTATAGGCGCGCGAATATGTATTTTCATCTCCGAACCCATAAAAAAACTTTCGCCATATGTTAAAATCAAGAATGTCGTCTGTACCGCCGGGGCCGTTATCAAAATATGTATTTGTGTCAGTCCACCCTTCTTGAAAAACACGCAACGTTTTAACCTTAAAATTACCGTTGCTACCCGTGTTAGAAACTGGAATTCCATCAACACCAAGACCAAAAAAGCTAGAGAATGGATCTTGCACTCTTTTTAAATCATTAAACGGTTTTTCAAATGGAAATCTGTGATACCAATCATTTAATGGCCTAAATACATCTGAACCGTATTGTGCTTCAGCTGCTGAGGAATATGCTGAATTTCCTGCACCTTCGCTATGAACAGCAGAAAGAAATCCTATTCCGTTGTCAATATCATACAAGAAAATATTAGTGCCTAGTTTGTTCAACATTTTTTCAAATGAAGGCATTAATGTATCATAAAACTGTTCTGATTTATCATAAAATACACTATTTCTATGAGGTGTTCTTAGTGAACCCGTAAATCTAAAGCGTAAATGATAACTTGCGTTCGAAGTATGTCTAGGATCTGTTGCTGAATGTATATTGTCATGAAACCTTTGATCATTATAATTTGTATTACTGCCAATTACTTTTCTTTGATTTGCTGTTGTTGGCGTTGTATAGATTAATTTACCAGGGTCGCGACCCCTTGATACGTCGACCATACTTCCTGATATGATATTATCAATATATGTTCCTGATAAAATTAGAGTTCGCTCAACATCAAATTGATCAAGCACAGGCTCATCACCAATTACATGATGAACAGAAAGATTTGTTAAATGTTGATTTAACCCTGTAAATTTTTGACGTTTTTGTGATACGTATGAACCATATAGTGCAATTTCGATTTCACCTGTTTTTAACGTAAAATCATGTGATCCTGTAACTAGGTTTTTATAATCAGGAACAGGAGTCGTTCTTACTGGTCTTGTTTTTGAAACTGCAAGTATTATATTATCCGTAGGTAATAATAAATAAGGCGAATTAGTATATTCAAGGTATTGATAAACAGGGCTACTACCTCTTCTTGTTTTATAAAGAGGTAAGCCACCTTGGGAGGCATTGTATATTTCGCTGATTTCTAAAGGTGAAAGTGCTGCGTTGCTCCAATAAGCCAATTCATCCATATAAAGCTGCGCATATTCACCATCAGGTGAATGGGCAACGTATACTACGTCACCAGTACCTGTAGAATCAAATTTTACATCATAAAAAAGAGGAATACCTTGCACAACTCCATCAACATATAATCTTAGCTTTGATACTTTTGCATGTGAAAGATCACCAAAATCATTTGAAATACCATGCGTTTCAAGAGTAAGTGCAATATGATGCCATTGATTATCATCTATTTGTGAAGTTGTTTTTATTATTTCGACAAGTTCATCATTTGTATCATAAACATATAAGCTTATTGTTGCATCTGAATTTAATTTTAATCTCCAGCCGTATCTGCTTGATGCGGTTCCTGGAAAATATTCCCTACCTAATAACGAAACAGGTGATACTGGTGCACATTCAATTTTTGCAAAAAATGAAATGCTTCTTCCTCTTTTTACATTGTTTGCTATGTCGTCTGTTGCTCCATCAAAAAGAGAAAATATGTCATAATCAGCATCTGAATTTGTTGCACTTGGTCTAACTAATCCGTCTCCTGAACCTGATTGAAAATATATTGTATCACGGTCGGAAACTGTATGATTAAAAATACCAGTAGTTGATACTTCGCCACCCGAGCCTGTTGTTTCAAAAGAAGTAAAGCTTGATCCTGACATAAAATCAAGCACTGCAGTAAAACTACCGCCAGACTCAGCACCTTCATCAGGAGTAAATCTATAATAAACCCTTGGAGGATGATATAATCCATCTGATAGAGTTAAATTTTTTCCTGCTGAAAAATCATTATCTTTTTGATAGCTAGGCATTCTAAGCTCACCTGCAAGTAAGTTTCTTGCAGAAGCCACAGTATTCATTGTCCTGCCTAGGTTGCTAACTTGAAATATTTTTGCATTACTTAAACCAACATCTGAACCAGACGTTACCGAATCTGTTGTCGTATTAACAAGATATGCACCGTTTACAACTCCTGCTTTTGTCGATAGAATAACATCACCAGAATATGATTTTGCTAGTGTTCTAGGATCTATCTCTGGATTAACTATTACGGAAGGCGTTGAAAAAGATTTAAATCCCGCGTAACCGTAATCAGTTCTTGATAAAAATGGAGGTGATGTTGTGTAAAAATTACCTAAATTTCGTTTATTATTTGAAAATGTAGAAGTTCCGTTCCAAAAATTTGTATATACACGATTATTTGAATCTGTTTCTGCAGAACCGTTGTCCCAATCAGTATTTTCCAAAATACCTAGCGTTCCGTCATGATTTCCTGCAGTAACACGAGATTCATTATCACCTGCTGGTATAATAGTTCCTGATAAAATAATTTCTCTTATGTTATCTCTGTCTTGCCTTAATAATGAAACAGTTACTGCAGGACCGCCTATATCAAAAGATTTAAAATCAAATCCTGCGTGCAGTGCTCTTGTACGATCATCAAACCATCCATCTCCTGCACTAACTGGAACTTTAATAATTGCTTTTTCTAGCAAAAAGGGCTCTGTAATACTTGATGACATTATAATTTTTTGCGAATCAGTTGCAGCCCAGCTTTTGTGTGTGAGCGGTGACACGATTTCTTTATGTATATTTTGTATTTCTTTTAATGAAGAGCTATAAAGCTTATTAGGTACTGCATATTGATATATGCCTGCCTTGGTAAAATCTCTTGGGCTATCAAAAATACTATATTGGTTTCCTGGATTTTCTTCTGGTGATGCGGTACCTGAATATCTAAATGTATCTGCAGCATTAAAGATAAATTTACCTGTTGTATTTACTGGAACACCAAAAGAATTAAATAGTATGCAGTCATGGCCTGCGCCTATTACACCATCCTGATTTATTACACCATTTGATGCAGTAACATATGGAATTTCATCTACATGATTTGTTCCAATTGTCTGTGTGCCGCTTCCATCAGGATCCATCATGTTCCCTTGCAATGTTGCCGATGCATACGTTTTTATATCAAACGTGTAAGTTGATAAATTATAATATGCTATAGTAGGTAAAGTTGCATGAAGTGATGTTGAAGAACCTACGGGAAATTTTAAAACAACCTTTGATTTACTTTTTAAAGGAGAATCAAAACCTTCACCAACATCAGAAACATTGCTTCCCGTCAAGAAAAAAGTATCAGTTATATTTTCTTCGTATAAACCTGTGTCATTAAATGGTTTAATTAATTCAGGTAAACTGTGTGTTAAATATGTTAAAAATTGTTTGCCACTTGAAACGCCTTTGACAATATTTCCTGTGCCTATAGTTAGAGAAGCAGCTTTTGGATTAATGTTAGAATATCCTTCAGGAATATTCATAGGATATGAAACTTTTACATTATTTTCATAAAAAATAGTATTTCTATCATCAAATGCAGTAGTAACGTTACCCAATCTTTCATTATCACCAGGTGATTTTAAAACTGGATATTGATAAGGATCTGAATCAAGATCTAATAAAAATTGACTACGTCTTTTATTTTCTAATTTTGTTTTTGATTTATATGGCTTGATTTTTATTTTTGTATTTGATTGCCATCCCGTTGTTGAGTTAAGAATTATGCTTTGTGTCGTTATTGAACCACCATACTTGTAATTATCGGCATAAATATCCCTATAGTCACTAAATGAAAAACCTATACCTGATGATGCGCCAAGAGGCGTATTTGGTGTTCCGTCTTGCCTGGGTTCATCATAAACAAATTCAATATGATTTGTATTTTCCTGAAGTACAATTTGAAAATTTAATAACGTACCATTCGAACTTGTATCTTCAAAATGTTCTCTGCATCTAAAACTTATTATTCTTTTTCTTTTACCTACACCAGTTTCTGATATTAATTGTGTTACAATACCGTCCGTTAAACTATATGCGTCCACCATACCTTCGGCTGGTACGTACGTTCCTTGCCAGGTTATCAATTTGCCTAACCACGGTGCAAGAATAGGCCCACGAATATTTGAGTTTCTTGAATATAAAATCTCAGGATTATAGACAGTATTGTCGTGCAAAACTGATAATCCACGATTTCCAATATTATAAAGCGCTGTTACGTGTGTTGGTGTTAATACTTTATTTTCCCATACAGCCAATTGATCAATAATACCATCGTACAAACTTCCGCCGCCTGTAATACTCCCTAGTGTAAATGCGTTATTAGCAACATCTGTAGTCCAATTTGCATGAACAGCAGTACTCATTAAATTTGTAGTTAAATTGGCTTCATCGTCAGTATATGCAGTATTATCAACATAAATTTTTACTTTACGATCTGTGCCATCCGTACTTTCAACCGTAACAACAATATGATGCCAATTTCCATCTGCAATATTTGTTATACGTGAGTCCGTCTCTGCATAAATATTTGTTGCGGCTACACCGTCTATTGTTGAACGATCATATATTGTAAAGTTAACTTTTGCGTCTGCGCTATTAAAATCTGTAAATCGTAAAAAATATCCTCTATCAACGATTTGTGAATCATTACGGTAATAATATTTACTAAATACATAACCTGTAGTGTTTGTCGCTGGTTTGACCCATGCAGAAAAAGAATATGATGCATTATTTGGATCCATAAGATGCAGATCTGCGCCTCCGACCTGCGTACAAGCGATTGTGTCATCTGACGCATCAAAATCATATGCCTGGCCTTCTATCCCTGTAATTACACTTGGTGTACCTGCTACAGTGCCTTCTGCAAAGCCTGTTACATCACTTAAAGTCGTACCATCAATATTATCTGTATTAAAATCCCAAAGTGTTTTTGGATGAGGAGCAGTTAAAGATGTGTCAAGTGCATTTGCTTGTATATCACTATTTAAGAGTTGAATAAATCCTGTCGAGAATGCTTTATATTTTGTATAAACATTACCGTTAAAAACAAAGTCAAATCCGATATCAAGCACAGAAGATTCAGCAACTTGCGTTTCATTACTAATAATTTCTGTTGCGCTACCAGTTACATACAACTTTGCATTTTGAAATTTTTTAACTCTGTAATTCTTAAATTTACTCATATCATCTTCAAATATTTATTTCACAACACATTATTTTAACAAATATATAAAATACTTTACTTTGAGTTAACTGTAAAGCATTATCTAAACGCGATTGAATCTACACCAAATGGTGCATCATCAAATATAAAACCTGTTGAAGCACTTTTACTTGAATCACCAACGTAATTATCTGTTGAATAATTTGCCATAGATAATAATATTTCTTTTAATTCGTCATCCATATTGTCGTTAACTTTTATTGTTTTATGTTTTGATGCTGTTTCATCAAAGTAATCATTTTCTTCAGCAGCTATTTTTAATGTATTCGGTTGTATTATTTTATTATTAATGGTTCTAACTGATGCATTTGATGATATTATGCCAATTTCTTTGTTTCCATTCAATAAAACAATTTTTCCAATTTTTCTTTCAACATAATCATCTAATTTTTTTTGTGTGCTTGCTTTTATGCTTTTTGATATTATTAATGTATTTGGCATTATTTCAAAAAACGGAACTAGAAATGTTTCATTATCTTGTTTTTGATTTTGAATTACTGCCTGTTCTGTAATTCTGTTTCCTATATTTTTGTTTGGTGATGCATCATTTTCAAAAACATTTGTAGAAAACATTGATTCATTATTAAAAATTTTAATTACACCATTTTTATTTATTACTTCATCATATAAATTTTTTGTAGTCTCACGAATGTTTTTATTTAACCCATATCCATCAGAGCCACTAAAATGTAATCTATAGAACGATAATACTTTACCTTCTGCATTATCACCTGGTGAAATTAGATTTTGTATTATTGATTCATATTGTTGCTTGTTATCGTTAAAGTAATTGTCTTCTTCGGAAACGAATTTTTGGCCAATTATTAAATTTTCATGTATATGTCCTTCGAAACCACACGATATATCAACGACGCCTCGCATTTTATGCATATCATTTAATATTTCAACACCGTTCCTAAACTTATCAGGATCAACATTTCTATTATCACCAATAACTTTTGAAGTATTTCTTTCTTTTATTGTGATTATTCTTGAAGGTGTTGAAGGTATAGTATTTAGTTCTACGCCTGATTTGTTAACATATAGTTTTGAAAATGTTTTTTCAAAATTTATCTTTTTTTTATCAATAAATGGCTTATTCATTTTTTATTATTATGTTGAGCTATTAAAATCATCGAAAAAATTTACAGAAAGCTGTTTTTCGCTTTCATCTAAATATGATTCTGCTGTGTTATAATTAACTTTTGTTCTCTCAAGAAGATGTGATTCAATTGTTAAATTTGTTCCAAGAAATTTTGTTTTATATGGTATTGCATTTTGAATCATATCTCTGAGTATTAAGTTTATATATTTAAAAATCTTAGAAAAATTATTTAAATATATTTTCTCAGTTAATCTATTAAAATAAACATCTTGTAATGTTTCAAGATCATAATAATTATTTGAATACATTAATTCAGGTGATGTCACATAATTGTTAAATTCCTTTAAAGAAGAGAACATTTTAATAATGTCTTTATTTAATGCATTTATAATTGAAAATTCTATCGACAATCTTGAATCATCATATACTTCTTCTGAAGGTTCTAATTCTGTAATCGGTGCTGTTTTTGAAAATATTGAGCCTGATACGTTTTCATAATTTTTAAAACTTCTTACACGAACCTTTTCTATTTCTCCTATTTCATCAATAGAAGGGACAAGATATTTATTTTGTATTATTTTTTTTGTTGTAAAGACATTATTAGCACCAAAATTAAAACCTGAAAACATAATATTGTTTTGAGAAAAATCAGATAATTGTATTTTCTCATCAGAATTTGATTGTGTTATATTTTGTGTAAAATCTATATGGGTACGTAATTTTTCAAAAGAACCTGATTCAATAGTAACAAAGTTAAAATTAATTCGTGGATCTTTTACACCTAATGATGTTTTATTGAACACGTGAGAACGCCAATCATCAATTGATAATCCTTTAGACCAAAATTTTATGTTTGATATTAATCCATTAAATGCTTTTGCTCTACCTTCTCCTGTAGGTTCAATACTTGTATTGTTCAAAAAATAATATGCAGATGATGCACCAGAAGCGTAATCAACATCTTCACCTTGTTCGTTTCCTATCGATATATACGCACCGTAAGCATTTAGTGCTGAATCAATATTTTCAAAAACGCTCGTTTCATTAGAGTCAAAAAGCAACGATGATGTTGTATAAAGAGAGTTTTCATCAGTTGCTGCACGAAGAAAATACGATGAAGAATAATGTGAATTTAATTTATCATTTCTTATTCTTCCATATGAAATATTCCACGTATTGCCATCAAAAATGTTTGCGCCTGCCAAAGAAAGTGATAACAATGTTGGATCACTTCCAGGTAATGATGATGTCATAGAATTAACATATAAACGTAAAACAGGTGCAGAAGAACTTAATGCAACAAGGTTTGCAACAATGCCTTTGTCAATAGCGCTAGTATCGTCAACATCTGATCCTGTAACAATTAATCTTGATAAACTTTGTGTTAAATTATAATTTCTTGTTATTGGAAAATTGTATAATCCTTCATAAGTCCATGATCCGGATGTAAACAATCCATCATTAGGATTATTTGAATAGCCATGGATTCCAAATCTACTATCTCCTTGATTAACAAAATCTCCTGTAATATCAGGATATCCCGGTTCTATTCTTGAGCCTGATAAATATGATGATGTTATAAACGCATTAGAATTTGTTGAATTTATATCTAGAAAATTAATTACGACATTTTCATTTTTATATGAATCATAAATTTTACTTGCTCTTAATCTATCAAAAAACCTTATATTTAGCGTCGTATCAGGATCTATTCCTGTTGTACGTATGAGCATTTTTAAGCCATTTATAGTACCTTTTGTTTTGATAATTTCCTGAACGTTTGCAAGAAATCTACGCAAAAGCTGATATCTTATATTTTGTAAACTTTTTAGGTGGGACGTCTCTGAGTTGTTTTCAACAAGATTGTCACCATAAATTAATTGTCCTAATTTTGCATCACTAAAATAATGAGGAATATCAAACCCATAATGTTTCGTTAGATATGTTAAAAATACGTTTGGTATGTTATCATTTGAATTATAATTCGTATAACTCAATGTTTTAAATGAATCAAGAACTATTTTAAGCTCATCAAATTGTTTAGCCCACATAAACAAAAGTGAACTTAAAATTTGATTTGTACCAAATCTTGCCGTACCAGGAATTGACGAGCCCGTCAAAGGATAAACTGAATCTCCAAACTCGTCCACACCATCTAATATTTCACCTTCTAAAAAATAATGTCTCGGTATTAAATTTGTTATGAGGTTTGGATTTATGGAATCATATTTACTTGCAGAAACTAGTAAATCTTGATTTAAAGTTAAATTCTTTGTATAAGAAGGAAACAGTACTGGATTAAATAATTTTTTTTCATATTTCAAAGGCACAGACACAGAACCTGTGCTTCGTAGCAAATGAGTATAATTTGATATTGAAGAATGAAGAGAATTTCCTGAAGAATCTAGAACTATAGAATTAATTTGCGAAGATTCAGAACTTCCAAGTGTTCCTGTTGGTTCATTGAATTTATAATATAATTTTAAATCATTATCTTTTGTCTGTGAAACTGATTTAAATTGAAAAGATTTTATTTCATTTTTTGTTCTAACTTTATGAAAAATTCTTAGATCATCAATTGAACCGCTAAACGTTTGAGATGGTTCAATTATATGCCCAAATATTCCTGTTGGAGGTGTTGTAGATCTGTCAATTCCATAGCCTGAAAAAAATGATGAACCTGAACCAATTAAAAAATTATGATTTTCAGAATTAAATTTTCCTATTTTTACTTTTTCTGATGATGAGATTAATTCGCCATTTATATAGAGAAATAATTGAGATAATTCTTGTTCTCTATCACATACCATTGCAACGTGATTAAACGCTCCTCTTTTCAAACCACCTGATATAAACAGCTCCTCACTGCCAGATACAACATGACCGTGTATTGGCGCAAAACCTTCATCAATGTTACTATCTCTAGAGGCTGATAGCATTAATGTAAAGCCTTTTCTTTCTACTGGATTGTTATTATAAACATTATTACTTCCTGAAAGTTTTTGAAAAATAATCTGTGAACTGTCTAATAGGGGCTCAACATAATATGGAGGTATAAATATTTGTGCTTCTATTGTAAATGATTTATTATCAGGATCTATAGAAGGATCACCTGTGTTGTTTTTTGAAAGTATGGGGAATTTTGCACCAGATTTATCGTTTACTGAAATATATGCATTATCATAAAAATTTAAATATCCTATATTTTTTTCAAATTTATCATAAATATATTTTTCAAATCCAGTCAAAGAATCAACATATTGTTGTATTTCATATTGTGTTCCATCAAATGGAAATTTGTTAATTATTTTATCAAATGCAAAATTAACATTTGCTTGTGCAGAATTAAAAAATGTATGATTTTCAAATTTTGAATAATCTACATCAATTTGCTGTGTTGTAACAAGCTTGTTTATATTTTGATTATATGCAATTGAACCTGTCGTAAGATAGTTATCTTGTTCTTGATATTTTTCAGTGATAACATCACCATGCTCATTTATTTTTTCTGAATAAAACTTTGATGGCTGGTTTAACAAAAAAGATTTTATATCTGACATACTATATTCACATTGCTATTTGATAACAACAAACGCGCCTCCTACATCAGTAAATACATCTTCTGAATTAGTATCTTTTATCATAATATCAATTGAATAACTTTTACCTAGATCAAAATCTGACATGTATAATTTAAAATACATTCCTTTTTCATCAACAGACAATTGTGTTGAGTTTGTCTCCGTACCAAAAGGTACCAATACGCGGTTTGTCATTGAATCTCTTATAGAATAATATAAGTTGGTAAAAATTAAACTATTTCTTTTAATAGGTATTTTTGATGAAACAACCTTTCTAAGCATATCATCTACATGTATTCTTATTATAGGAGAATCGTCTTGTTTGTACGTTGATCGTAAATTAATAGTATTTATAACAAGCCTTTGGTTTACGTTTATAAACGATTGTTTATTTAATTTTTTCATTTTAAATAAACTTCCTGTATGATATGCAACAGTACCGTCAGCTGATAACCACATTGGTTCAAAAGAAATTGAGCTGGATATTTTTAACAATGAAGCATATTCAGATTCATAAGATGATAACGCAAAAGAAGATGAATAAACGCCTGTAACGAACATGTTTCCAATGCTGTGCTGTGAGCCTACAAAAGACGATGTAATTAACGCACCGGAAGAACCTGTTGTTATTAACTTTAATATAATAGAATCACTACCAGTTGCTTCCTGATATGAAGATGATAATAGATTTTTTGGATTACCTGATCTTCCAAAACTACGTAAAAATACTGAACCACTTAAATCAAAATAAAAGTCAGATACATGATTTTGTATAGTATCATTATATTTTACCAATAATTTTGGTTTTTTTGTTTCATCACTACAATTAGAAGATGCAAATCTTTTTACAAAGTATGTATAGTCATCATTCTCTAGTGATGATGATAACGAAATTCTAAACCCATGATCTGGTAGTTGTCCTGATAATGTAGCCGAAACGATCTTTGTAACATCAACAACCAAATCTTCTGTTCCGCTTTCAAATGTTTGTTCTATAAAAAGATTTTGCAGACCATTTCCATCACTTAAATTTCCGCTTGATATAATATCAATATCGTCTGATCCTAATAATCCTTTTTTATTTGCACCTTGCCCAAACCAGAGTGTCGGTACGTCACTGTATGATGCTGTAATAAAGTTTGACGAATCAGTATCACCAAAATTTTTAACATCATAACCTATACCTTCAGAAAATGATCTTGACAATGGAAAAACTTCAATTTTAAAATTTGATGGTGTAGGATTACCATGATATACATCAAATAATTTTAAATGACATTTAAAACTTTGATGTGAGTAATCAAGAATGCTTCCTGTGAGTTGGCGTAATTCAGAAAGATCAAATTTTATTAACGCCCTAGATAATTCAACAACTTCTGATGCAGATCCGCTATTTGTAACATTATAAAGTTTAAAAATATCAAGCGTAGATGCTTGACCTACGTTAGCCTCTTTTTTTCTTTTATCAGAAATTATCTTATCTGTAATATATGTGTCTGAAATTGCGTTTAATCTTCTATACATTATATCACCTAAATTGCAGTACCTACTATGTCTTCATCTGGAAATTTAATCTCAAAAATAGCTCCTTCGGGAGGCATAATAATACCTTTGTATTCTGACGATTTTACGTCAAAAACTGTTTTACTATATTGTCTTTCAGACTTAACATCATTAAAATTAACAAATTCAAACATTGTTAACGAAACAACTCCTTCAGTATTATAAATAATATTTTTTACGTCTGATATTGAAATAGGTTGTTCAATGTGAAAATTTTCAATATTAAAATACGAAACAAGTTTTGACAAGATATCTTGCAATACAATTCTTTTATTCAGCGATTTATCAACCAAGACCTCAAAATTTAACCCAATATTAATTACGTCTGCATCTAACATATCAATTGCATCAGACATTAACCTGTATCTGTTTAAGTATGTCTGCAGATTTTTCTTTAATGCATCAGGTGCTATTGTAATTTTACCATCAATATCTCTTGTTGCGACGTATAATTTTGTTGCAAAAGGATTATTTCTTGAACTTTTTATTGATGCACGAAAAACTCTTCCAAAGTTTGACGGCATTGTATAGATCCTAGCAAGCAAATCTTCTTTTGTTACGATTCTATTTTGTGAAGATCTTGAATTTCTTGCCAAAGCCTTTAGCTGATTAATTGTTAGCGGGTCAGATCCGCCTCTTGCAGGCTCAAAATTAACAACATCAAGACTCACTCTAACATCGGAACTTGCTGCAGGATCTGCATTTTTAGGAAATCTAATGAATAATTCATCAACAGTATTTATTGTTCGTGCATCGACATTATGATCTAATCCTCCTCCATGCCGATATTTTATTGTAATAGTAGTGCTTGGTTTGACTACACCAAAGGTATTTGCAGTTAGTAATGAATTAGGATCAAGTGCATAATTTTTATTTATTTTCTTACCATAAAGCGGAATAGAAAATTGGCTAGGATCAGGTATTATATCGTCTTCTAGTGAATCTGCGTTTCCACCACCAAAAGTTAATGTCATATTTCTATCTAAGAAATTTTTAGTTGCTGTGAACCTATATGGTGCAGGCAAAACTGTTAGATTTTCAGGTACATCAATGTTATCGCTACTTATATTTACGACAGATTTAAATACAGTATCTTGTGTTAATGATTCAACCTCATAATAGTGAGTACCTTCATCATCAACAACATCTACAATTTCAGATATATCTTCTTCATCTAATACTTTTTCAATAAATGGTTGAAATGTACCTACTATCATTTCTTCTTCGGAATATTCGCCTGAAACACAAAGTCCTGATTTTTGCAAGATGTACGTTACAGGATCACCAGCAGAATCTGTTGTACCAATTGAAATATCTGAATCAAGATTTCCTTCTTTATTTAATTTTCCAAAATCAACATCTTCTGTAAGTGTAAAAGTAATAGATGAATCTGATAATAACGTAGTATCTTTTTCAATGATAGGAAGCGTATTTGTATTAGGTACTATTTTATTATCACTTACTATTGCAGGAACTTCTATAAAAAAATCAACGTATACAACCGAAGGTGAAGCAAATGGTATGTCTATTCCTGATTGTAGTATTAAACGTTGTATGTTTTCTGTTTCTACCGCAGTATCAAGATCTAGTTCTCCAAATTGATGATCAAGATAATATGACATAACATCGCCAACATACGCAGCCAAGTCTACAAGTGCGCCTCCTAAGCTTGAATCTGAAAAATCTCTAACTTTATCAGGATAGTAAGTTCGTGAGTAATCTACAAGATCATTTCGAAACCCGTCAAAATCCTTGTTTAGAAAATTTCTTTGTCTTATACTTTTAAGTAAATTATTATTGCTTTGTTTTTTTGAACTCATTTTTTATTTCCGCTATAAAATTACTATACAATATATAACATAATTTCGATCTCATCATCTACTATAGAAAATTCAGGAACATCATAGGTAATATTAATTTTTATTTTTCCTGTGTGTAAATTATCATGATTAATTATTGTTGATATAAAGTTTTTAAGCGAAACGTATGGCATAAATCTTGATACAGCATCCTTTATACGAATTATTGCTTCATCTTCAAAATTTTCCTGTGAACTTACAATTTCATATGTTATAGGCTGCAAGTTTGCACCAAAATCATGATTCATAACACGTTCGCCATGGTTTGTTAATAAAAGGTTTTTTAAATTATCAGATATCTGTTCTCTGATTTCATAATTCATTGAAAACAATCCTTCAGAATTATTTCCAAATCTTAAAGGTGTTCTAAATCCAATCGGTAATAATGAACCTGTTACAACAGTTTTTATCTGTTTGTCAAGTTTTCTACCTACACTTTTAAAATTAAACTCAGACATTTTAATTAAATATTAACTTTATAAGTTTATATACAATAATTACCAAGACGATTACGTTTACTAGAAAACTAATCAATTGGTGTAATTGGTGTGTTACCATCATTATCAATTGGTCTTTTAGCATATTTCTCAAAATCATATATGCCCATCACTCTTTTTGTTGTAGTTATATCTTGGCCGTTATTGTTTTTTACTTTAAAATCACATAATAACGTATAACCATCCTCAATTCGCCCCCACTTAAACGTCCAATCTGCAGAAGTGTTTATTCTTGAGCTATTTTTACTTTTTAATTTACTAACTTCGCTTTTTGTCTGGTCATTTAAATTGTTCTTTCTTAAAGTATCTGAACCTACGTCAAATTGTCCACCTTCAAATATTTTAGTATAACTCTTACCTAATTCAGGAGGTTCGTCTCCCCAGAACATTGCAACGTGTTCGGGCCCAAGATTTTGTTCGGCCTCGCTCAACTTACGCATTCCTCTTGCAGTTATTATAATAAAGTCGCCAGGTTTTATTTTTGATAAAATCTTCTTTGCCGTCTCTTTATCTTTAAATGATTTATTACTTTTTGTATTGATACCGTCAAATAGTGCCTTCTCGCCATCATTAATTATTGCACCAACTGCATTCTTGGTATTTCCTCCTGGGTTATATTTTTTTGTATAATAACTGCCTAGAGCCACATTCGGCTCTGAGAATTCATCACGCAATCTTATTAATGTACCTCTAACTGTTAGTGCACATGATGACCACGTCCCTATTGTTGCTAGTGCGGTTTGTTTTATTTTAGCAGTTTCCTCTGGTTTTAAATCTTTAACGTGATAAGGTGCAACAAATGAAGAATAAATTAATATGTCTTTAAGATCGCTATTATTATCTACGTTGTGTGTGAGGTTTATCTCGTCCGCGTCGAATCCATAAACATTAACGCTACCATTTTTTGCACGACTAAGATTTAACATATCACATACTGTAGATATCCCGAAATTTTTTATTCTAGCATTACCTATTTTATAAGTTGTAACTTTTCCATTAAATTCGCTAACCATTTCTTGAAATTTTCCTCTGATGCCACCTTTAAAATTTTGTCTTTTTCTTCTTTCCTGCTTTTGTTTTTTTGTTTCAAGCTCAACTGCTTTTGTTGCTACTAATAAAAATTTTAGCTGATCAATTCTTTCA
>Ga0233439_10003297_pt1 | contig 16986 bp, 15 predicted proteins | sample SI_123_September_6_FD_182713 | JGI IMG/M metagenome (GOLD analysis project Ga0233439, IMG submission 182713) | Seawater microbial communities from Saanich Inlet, British Columbia, Canada - SI_123_September2016_100_MG | ecosystem: Environmental > Aquatic > Marine > Inlet | place: Canada: British... | reverse complement strand
CGACAAGCTCGTCGGCCCGAGCAAACATTTCGTCGATGGTCATGCCAAGTTTGGCAGCCATAGAATCGAACGGTCGTGAAACCGGATCGAGGTCTTCCTGCATCACCTTTACATAGTCGATGATGTCCTGAGTAACCTCAGGTGAAGTAGTGCTCGTCGTGCCCTGATCGTCGGGTCGGTAACCTTCGGTTGCGCTGGACTTGCCTTTGACCATGTCGAAGTTGACACCGATTTTGAAAAATTTGATCGTTGGGAGAAGTCGGGTCGATAGTGCACCGGTTAGCTCGCCGAGCTTTTCGACTTCACCTTCGAGTGAACGATCGGGCGGAACTGCGATGGTGAACCACAGGTTGAAGTGCCCATCACGTTCGTAGTTGTGGCTAATTCCCGGGTGCCTGTTAAGGAAGCGTGCTGCCTTATCGAGCTTGTCATCTGGGAACTGCATCGCCACAAGCATCGATTGATACTTGAGCTTCCGGGTATCGAAAATCGCACCGATCTGTCGAACGACGTTCTTCTTGCGAAGCGCTTCAATTCGATCAATTACATCTTGCTCGGTGGTTCCAACTGTTTCGGCGATCGCTTTGTACGGTTCGGCAACCAATGGGAAGGCTGCTTGAATCGTATTCATGATCTCGCGATCTATTGGGTCAAACTCATCGAATGGCATTATTTATCGCTGCTCTATTTGCCGATACAACTCTCGAATGGGTGGTGAGAATTGCAATAGTGGATGCTCTAGTTACAAATTGTATCTCAGCAGTTGGTGAATCTGTACCTGATTGAATCACTGAACTATGTGAGGAAATCGACTCTTCGTCATGTGTGCGGTCTACCACTCAAAAAACGCAGTTGAACTGCTTTTGTGCAAAATTAAGTAAAAAAGTAGCATCGATTAGTTGGCGACCGTGTCGGTGAAATCAAATCCAATTTGTCCAATTCCGGGAACAATGCATCCGAAATAAACGTTGTGTTCACCGTCCGTCAGGCGATCACCAGTCACGTTAATTTCGATCTCCTTGTTCATCTTCAACCCAAAAGTATTTTGATCGGTTACTTGGTCGAACGTGATGGTCGCATCGCTTTCGCCATCGACGAACCAGGTGCTGGTCATTGATATCTCTGTGACCTCATTGAGCTTCAGCGGTACCAAGCCGGTCGCGTAGCCGGAACCGAGGGAATTTCGAAGTGTGAAACTCCAACCGTCAGGCGTGTTGCGCAGGCTTTCCTTCACGTAGAGGCGTCTAAGAATGAATGCTGGCACGATGGGCATATTTATTCTCCTTAGCGTCTAGACGCACAGACTAAGCTAATTTAAGCCCAGTGCGTTTGAGGTACATTTCGCGTTCTGCTTCAACCGCGTGATCTGGGACCGGAACGATAGTTCCCGACGTCTTTGCGTTGACGTAAATCTTGGCGATTCGTTCGACTAGTTCGGCGACTCGTAGTGCCTCTTTGAGAGAGTCGGCTACGGCGAACATGCCATGGTTGCGAATGATTGCCGCGCGTCTGTCACCGAGTGCTTCGACTGATTTTTCTGCAAGCTCGACAGTTCCCGGGAACCCGTATTCAGAAACTTCGATCGTGCCGCCTATGTAGACGACCATTTCGTCGATGATCGGCGGAATAGCTTCGGCTTTCACGGCTTGAACACTGGCGTACACAGAGTGAGTGTGAATGATGGCGTCGACATCACGACGGCTGTCATATACAGCCTTATGCAAAAGAGCTTCGGATGAGGGTATTCCGGCATCTCGGCCGATGGGGCTCATCTCTTCATCAACGAGCACAATTTGGTCGATCGTCAGGGTGTCGTATGAAACACCGGCGGGGGTTACGAGGAAGAGTTTTTTCTTGGTACCAGCCGCGGGAAGCCTCACCGAAGCATTGCCACTCGACCCTGAAACCATTCCGAGTCGATCTAGCTTCTGCATGGTGTCGACAAGCTTTTGTCGTTCGTTCTGCCAATTCATAGTAGTGACTAGTTCCTTACAGTTCGAGCTGGCTGATCATGCGTTCTTTGTGTCGCCATTCTGAATACAGATTGTCGTATATGGCGGCATGCGTAGTGTTTGGCTCGTACTTGTCGAGCTCTGTCGCTCTGATAGCAGCGAACTCGGCTAGCGATGGGCCTTTTCCAACGCTCGCAGCGACTTGAGAAATAGTGCCCAGAGTGTTGGTTTCTCCGGATTCCGCAATTCCAATTTCACAGTCGAGGACGTTGACGAGAATCTCGCGGAACGATTCGGATTTGAGCATCCCGCCACCTGCTGAAATATTCAAAGCTGGGCCGCGGAAGCTGTTGAGTCGCTCGATGTTGTATCGAATGGCGAAAGCAAAGCTATCGAGAGCTGAACGTGCGATGTCGAATCGATCAGGCGGGTTGTGCGAAACCGGGATCGGAAATAGGAATCCACCCGTTCGTTCGATATCGTTCGCTGTGTGCACAAGCGACGGTCCAAGAAAAGTCGTGACGGCGTTCGAGCCGGGTTCGATTTTGCCTAGTGGCTCGTCGATGGCTTTCATCACTTCGACGTTGTCGAGCGATCCGTATAACAGCGAAAGCAACCACTGATACGTGCTCCCGGTTTCGCCGGCGTTACCGTCAAGCACCCAGCTGTTTTCGATAACGTGACGACCCGTCCACATAGCCCTTGTGTCGTCGAATACCGGGCGTTCGGTTACTCGCTGGCATGTAGTGCTCCAGCCAGACATGATGCCAACAGAGTTGGGTAGCTGTGCTCCGAAGCCGATGAGCCCGGATTGAACGTCGGGACCGCAAGCAACAACGGGCGTATTAGCGGGAACTCCGAGCTGACTAGAAAAGCTCTTTTTGATATTGCCTACTACCGTTCCCGGCGCGCAGGTTTGCGGGAGTTGGACATCGGCAAGATTAAAGGCCGGAGCAAGTGCGTTGGATGGGTCACCGCTCGCTACCATCGCCAGTCCGGCTTCTACGGCTAGCGTTTCTTCCATCAGTAGTTCGCCAGTCAGCTCAAGAACAAGCCAATCGGCGATGCTGCACATTGTTCTTGTTCGTTCGTATATCTCGGGCTTATTCGCTGCGAACCATTTGAGTCGTGCCCACCCGGTTCGTATGCCGGGGCCGTGTCCCGTAAGTTCCCAAATATCGACTAGTGCATTGGCGTCGATTTCTACGCCCTCGGCGGTCGCTCGCATGTCTCGACTCGGCCCCGCATAGATTGGCAAGCCTTCGAGGTTTAGGAGCACTAAACCTTGTCGTTGCGAAGTAACTCCGATTCCGGTTATTTCGTCAGGTGAAATGTCGGCTGCACCAATCGCTGATTGTGCAGTTGCAGTGACCAGATTCAGCGTCTCGGCGGGATCGAATTCAAGACCCGTTCGAGGTCCATCAGCTGGCGTGAAATATTTGATCGGTGCTTTGATCGATGAAAGCGGTGCGCCAGTATCCGCGCCGACAGCCACTGTTATGTGGCTGGTTCCGAAGTCGATTGCCATGTAGCGATCGGGACGTTTGGCGGTTGTCACTAGATGAGCCTGAGCCTAAATTGAAAAGCTGACTAAAGGGATGACTGATCGCCGGTACGGATATCTTCGACGATGTATCTAGCGGCAAGGTTACCGCTTCGCACTGCCGATTCCATAGTTGATGGCCAACCGGTATCGGTCCAATCTCCCGCCAAGTAGAAGCCGGGAAGTGGCGTTCGTTGCGAAAGTCGCCGCTGGTGTGAGCCCGGTTCAACCCTGAATGTCGCCTCGAGCATTTTCACGATGGTGAATTTTGTTATTTCAGCTTCGCGCGCAGCCGGAAACGTTTTTTCCATTTCGGCGATGAATATTTCGCGGAGTTCTTGCTTGGGTTGATCTTGCCATTCCCATGCTCCACTTAACGAGATAACAACGTGCTGACCAGAATCGGTACGAGACTTGAGATCGGTGTCATTGAACACCCATTGAAGCGGTGAATCGAGAGTCGCTACGAATTTCTCGGTGAGCACAGGTCGGTCGTACCAGATGTGAACCGCAACTATCGGGGCGGTTCGAACTGATTCGGCGGCAGTGAAGAAATCTGGCTGGCCATCGTTACCGCCTGGGATGAGTTTGGTCATGGCGTTGGCGGGAACTGCTGAAACGACTGCTTCGCCTTCGATGAGTTCGTCGTTGGAGGTGCGAACGCCGCTGATTTCACCTTTGTCGATGTGCAACGATTCGACATCGATTCCGGTCCGAATTTCACCGCCGTGTGACTCGATATATTTTTTGGCGTTCTCGCCAACAAGAGTCGAAAGTCCAGAAAGCGGAATTCCCATTGCCGGATTATTAGCAGCACCTAGCAACGCCACCTTGAACAGCTCGATGCCGGTGAACGCGCTGACTCCGGTGATGTCGTCGTTTAGCGAGGGCAGGATGATGAGATTCCAGAAGTTACGGATCGTTTCGTCGTTCTGGGAGTGATCGCGTAGCCAGTCATCGAACGTTATTTGGTCGTGCGGAGAATTCTTGCCCAGGCGGGTTAGCTTGATGCTGAGCAAGCCCCACAAAATCCTTAGCTTGCCCGCGGTGCCGACGTGCTTATAACCGAGCAAGGCTGAAAGATTGGCAAGCATCCCCGGCAGCTTGCGGGCTTTTAACCAGCTTGTTTTACCGTTCTTTAGAACAGGGAACCCGATTCGATCTTCGAGTCGAATTTGATCGGATGCACCGATATCAGCGATGTACTGCTGGAACTGATCACATGCGCCAATGAATACATGCTGGCCGTTGTCGATTTCCTCGCCAGAGTCTTTGTCGACAAACGAGTAGGCTCGCCCGCCTAATAACGGACGTTTCTCAAGAACGATCGGTTTGATGCCGCTCTGGATAAGCCGCACCGCTGTGGCGAGCCCGGCAATACCGCCGCCAATGATGACTACGGTTCGTGTTGGCATGGGCTAAACGAACCTGAGTCCACGACTGCGAAGCCATATAACGGCCAATAACTTGAATTTCTGGAATTTTGAAAGACTAGCGCGGTGGTTAAGCGTGTCGTAGTTATTCTTCTCAATACGGTCGAGAAGCATCTCGTAGACCTGGGTCATGGTTTCAGGGCATTGGCGTGACTGTTTATCGAGAAGCGGAAATAGTCGCACGCCAGATTCGAGATATTTTCGTGCTCTCGCAACCTGAAATTTCATGAACCTTAAGTACTCAGGAGTGACGTTCTTATTCCGTAGATCGTCAACAGTAACGCCGTACTCAGCGAGTTCTTCCGATGGGAGATAAACCCTGCCTATCGAAAGATCTTCAGTGATGTCTCGAAGGATGTTGGTTAGCTGAAGGGCAATGCCAAGATCGATTGCGTATTCGACAGCTCGTTCGTCTTCGTAGCCAAACACTTCGATTAAGGCAAGGCCCGTGGCGCTGGCGACTCGCTTGCAATACTCGACAAGCTGATCCCACGTTTCGTAGGTCGTGCCTTCGAGATCCATGCGGCAACCCTCGACCACATCCAGTAGGTGCTGTTGGTCGATTGGATACTTGTGAAGTGTGTCGCCAAGCGCTCGCCATAGTTCTGTCGAGGCTTCGGTGATCTTCAACGTGTCGCCGTTTGTAGAAAAATTTCCGGCGTATGCTGCAGCGAGGTGGGTTTGAAGTGAATCGAGCGCTTCGCCCGTTCGTTCGCCGTATTCGCCGTATTCGCCATCATCGACGATATCGTCGGCGAGTCGACAGAACGAGTAGCCAGCGTAAACTGCGTTCCGCTTTTCAGGTGGGAGCGTGATGAAGGCGTAGTAGAAATTCGACGAGGCAGCTTTGGTCGATGCGGCTACTGCTTCGTAGGCATCGGCAATTTGCTGTTTTGTGGAGGCTTCGTCTTGCATTTAGTTCTGAGGCTGGCTGCTGTATGGCGGCGTTTACTTCTGCGCGGCTTCTGCGTTCTGGAGGCTGGTCAGTAAGTATGCCTTGCTGCGGATTTGAAGGCACTGTTAGGAATTAGGCTAATTCCAAGGAATGCGAGTTTAGAGCGCAGCATTGTCGATGCAAATATTTTTGCCTTGCCAAGCTTAGATATCCGCGGACGCTTATTTAGCACTGTGAAATTTTGGCGTTCGATCTCCCGGAGAATTTCAAGTCCACCGCGCAAGAAGAGTGCGAAATCTGATTTCAGAGAATTCTCAAGATGATCGGCCAGTGCATAGCCCTCAACGAATAATTCACGAGCTCGATCGACTTCGAACCGCATCAATTTTTCGAAATTTTCGTCGTGCTTGCCTTGGGTGATCTGTTCCTCGGTTACATCGAATCGAGCGAGATCTTCCTGCGGAATGTAAATTCGACCGATCTCTATGTCGACGCCAACATCTTGCCAGAAGTTCGCTAGCTGAAGACCGGTGCAAGTCTTGTCAGCAAGGTCGTGAAGTTTTCGCTCCCTGACACCACTTAAGAAGAGCACCAGATGGCCGACCGGGTTCGCCGAATACGTGCAGTATTCGATTACATCGGCGTAGGTTTCGTGCCGGGTGATTGTCTGATCGCGTCGATTGGCTTCGATTAGCCGTTTGAACGGTTCAGCGGGAATATCGAACTCACGGATCGTTTCGGCTAGTGCGACGAAGTAGGGGTGAGTAGGTGCGCTGCCGTCGGAACTATCGGGGTAGCAAGCTTCAAGCTGCTTCTCCCAAAGGTCGAGCAGTGCATGCCTATCGCCTTCGGCTTCGTCACCAAGATCGTCGACGCCCCTTGAAAAGGCGTATATCGAGTAGAAATGCTTTCTTAGATGGTTCGGTAGCAGGCGTGAACCAACGGAAAAATTTTCGTAGTGGGTCTTCGCTAGATCTTCGCATGCGGCGAACGTCGCTGCGAGATAGTCGGGCGAGTCAGTGCCGACTTCCATGTTTGGAACCGGAAGCTCAACAGCCGATGTAGCTGACTGAGTCATTGGCGAAGTTTCGGGCGAATGTATCGACATTGCTTCAACAGCGAATGCCGGCTAGAGACCTAGAGGCCCATCACCTGTACCGCTACCTGGCGTGGCTTTGGCTCATCAAGCTCGACGAGGAACACTCGCTGAAACTCTCCGAGAAGCGGGTTGCCATCGATTACAGGAACTATTTCCGATGTGCCGAGAATCATGTGCTGGCAGTGAGCATGGCCGTTCGGACATTCGTTAGGTCGCATGCTTACAGTGCGAAGCTCGAAGTCGTTGTGACCGTAGTAGGCGTCCTTAGGAGCGCTACGTTCTAAGAAGTGCTCCATGTCTTGCAAAAGAAGGGGCTCGTTCTCGTTGATCATTACAGAGAACGTGGTGTGGGTGCTGTAAATCGAAACCTGACCGTTCTTTACGCCAGACTCTGAAACGAGTTGGCGAACGGTGTCGGTAAAGTCGATTAGCTCAGGAGCGTCGGTCGATTCGACTTCGACGATCTTGCTAAATACCTTGTATTCGGTGCCAGTAGATAGACCACCGGGCGAGGTGCCATTCAACACGCTTATTCGGCCGGCTTCTACAGCCGACAGCGCACGTGTCTTATCCGAATGCAAACTTATTTCCCCCTTAGGGCAAGAACATAGTGAGGAATGCTTGCGAGCAGCCCCACTGAGGATACGCGTTCCAAAGCCTTCGACATCCACTCAATTGCTTGAATTCTCGAAAGCTGAAGTTGCGGTTACAAACATGTTACTTCAACAAAAGCCCATCGGCATCTGACGATTCCATGGGGAATTTCGACGTTTATTACCGCGTCATGCTGCGTTTCTCAGCAATTAACCAGCCGATTTAGTATAGCGATTCTGCGACCTTGCCCAGCTTATTTTTGGGTGGATTTTGGTATTAGATCGCTGTTTTTTGCCGAAAAGTGCCGCACTTGACACAAAACTGCCTGACGAATCTAGTCCGTTTCGGCAGTTTCTGGCTCCGAGGTAATAGCGGAATACGCTTCCATAAATGCCGACATAAACTTGGTGAGCGATGCGCCCGCACGGGTTGACGACTTGCCCAGACGCATTAGCGATGGAAGGTCTTGAGGATTATTAGCAACGTACTTGATGTAAGCCGCATATCCGCGTTCGTTCGGGCCTGAGCCTACGCGGTCGATTATCGCTGGAGCATCAAAATCTCTATCGTCGAGCACGCTGGCAACTACGGTCCACGGAATACCGGCTTTCACCGCAACATCGGCAACGGCATGCGCCTCGGTATCGACCGCTGTGGCATTGACCGCTTCGCCAAGCCACCTTTTTGTGCCGGGGGTGGTGGCTACTTTAGATACGGTGACAATAGTGCCGTGATGGAAATCTAGCCCCGATACCTCCACGGCCGTTCGTGCCGCCAGCAGCATGGTGCGGTCGGGGCCTAGCGAATTTGTATCGTCGACAATCGACCACTCAAATGGGGTGCCGGGCAAATCCATAACTCGTGCGGCAATAACGATGTCACCCGATCGGGCGTGGTCTTTAGTTGCTCCACAGAACCCGAAAGACATCACCGCTTCAGGCGCAAATTTTTCGATTGCCCATTTTGTGGCACGGGCAGCGCGTTCCGATCCCGATCCGCCTAGAACTACTGTCGGTAGGTTGTCGTTATCCGGTTGGAATGCAAGAAAATCTTCAGGTGCATCCACGGGCGAGTAGTCGCCAGATCGGATGATTCCGATGGCTGCACGCTGTAACGAACCAATTGCGACGATCATTGATTACCAGAGCCGATTACTTTAATCGGATTTTGCAGGGAAAATTTGAAAAAGAGAGGTGAGAAGCCGTTGAGGAAGGCAGTGCTCGGTCAGGATTCTCGCACTAGCAAGAATTCGCCAAGTTCAGTGAACTCTTCTGAAGTACTGCCTGCAAGTTCCAGCGACTCTATCATCCGTTTGCAGTCGAGCCAGCGGTCTTCTGCCATCGATTGGCAGTAATCCTGCGTGCCAAGGTTTTCCATCTCTTCAAGAACGACATGGACATCTTCTGCTTCGAGATCGCCTTCAGTGCGGAATATCTGCTTTAGGCGATCAGATGTCGCACCTGTCGAATTGCTGAGTGCGTGTACGGCTGGCAAGGCTTTCTTTTTGCGTTTGATATCAGCGCCAACTGGCTTGCCAGTTTCTTCACCGCCCCAAACACCGAGAACGTCGTCACGGATTTGGAAGATTCGGCCTAGGTCGTATCCGATGGCTTTTAGCGCTGCTGCCTTCTCGCGGTCGGGGCCTGAACGAGGGGCGACCAAGCTACCGAGATATATAGAGGCTTCGATTAGTGCTCCGGTTTTTCGTTCGATCATGTCGAGGTATTGCTCGACGCTGACAGATCCCTCTTTTTCGAACGAAATATCGAGATACTGACCTTCCATCATTTTGAGGTAGTGATTGGTCAGTTCCGATTCAGCTTCCAGCGCTACCGCCTCTTCTACGCCGGCTGAGCGTAATTTCCACGCTGCCATATCGGCAATTTTGAGCATGGCGTTGCCTGAAACGATTGCCGCTGGTTCACCCCAAACAGCCCAAACGGTTGGGCGGTGATGGCGAACTCGATCCATGTCTTCTAGATCGTCGTGAATCAGTGAAAAATTGTGAACGTATTCAAGAGCTACTGCGATAGGCGTGGCGCGTTCAAGATCGCCGCCAACAGCATCGGCCGCTAGCAACGCCAGCGTGGGCCGCATTCGCTTGCCGCCGGTGGAATTCGAATCAGATCCATCGATTTCCTGCCACCCCATGTAGTAGCGATGAATGTCGTAAATATCTGGAGTGAGTCCAGTGAGTTCAGCTCGCAATGCTTGGTCGATTCGACTTTGATAGCGAGTGAAAAATGCCGGCAGCAAAGGCGCTGGCTTGGCATCGGTGGAAGATTCAGCTGAGTTAGATGGAGTTGAGGTCAAGAAATTTTGCGTTGATGGCGAGAATTATTGAGCTACTCAGGGTATCGCTGTAGTCGGGGGTGTGGGGCGGCAAATCTCAACGAGCGTAAGGGCGTTAACGGAAAAGGAGCCACTGGCAAATTGCCAGCGGCTCCTTTTCGAGATGTGGAGGAATCTCTTCACTGATCCAGCATTCAAGCGGATCTAAACAGCTGAGATCTCGAGCTTTCGGGCCTTCTTCGACTCAAGCTTCGGGAGCTTGATAGTGAGCACGCCGTTTGCGAAGGTCGATTCGGCGTTCTCGTAATCGACAGTCTCAGGTAGCCGTAACGCACGGTAATACGAACCGGTGCGCCGCTCCCTTAATAGGTAACCATCTGAGCTTTTAGCGGTGTCGGTATCGACCGAGCCAGCAGTCTCTGCCTTGATAGTAAGAACGTTGTCATCGACTGAAACATCGATTTTGTCCTTCGAAGTTCCCGGTACCGATGCTGTAACGACCAGGCTTTCGCCTTCCTGAACAACGTCGAGCGGAATGCTCCACGCCTCGGGTTCAGTGCTTCTGGCAACCTGCGAGCGGGTGCCTAGAAACCTATTGAAGAGATCGTCGAAATCTCGTACCGATCCGAAGTTTTGCCATTTTTCGATAGCCATTGTCTGTTTCCTTTTATTTTAAGTGTGCTGGCAGGCGAGCCGTGAGTCGGCGCGCTGCTAACACTTGATTCGGGTGTTCTCAAAACTTGCACGAGTCAATTATAGAAATCTGATAAGTAGATTGTCAAATCATATATTCAACGAATAGTAAGATGTGCTATTATTTACGCAGTTTGAACTGAAAACCACGGCGGGAACGATCTAGAACGCTCCAACCAAAGATCTATAAAGCGACTTATGGCCCAGAACTACTACGACCTGCTCGGAGTGAATAAATCCGCTTCCGACAAAGAAATCAAAACGGCTTATCGACGGATGGCACGAAAGCTTCATCCTGATGTAAATCCGGATGACGACCGCGCTCAAGAGCAGTTCAAAAAAGTCAATGAGGCGTACGAGGTTGTAGGCGATCCCGCACGTCGTAAGGATTACGACCAGTACGGCGACAACTGGAAACATGCCGACCAAATGCGGAATATGGGCGGTGGTCGCGGTCCGGGTGGGGCTGGAATGGGTGGATTCAATTTGAATGACCTGTTCGGCGGTGGTGGCGGTCAACGTGCTTCTGGTGGCGGTTTCGCCGACATGTTCGGTGGAATGGGTGGTCAGGCTCGTCAGCAGCATCAGCAACCGCAGACGATGAAGCACAAAGGCACCATCGATGTGTCGCTAGATGAAGTATTCACTGGGGCAACTCGTCGAATATCTATTGGGACTAATAGAGGTGGGAAGAAGAACCTCGAAGTCGAAGTCCCCAGAGGCGTTCCGGACGGGAGAAAGATTCGGCTGCGCCCGGATAGTCAAACAGAAGTGACTCTCACCGTTAACGTGCGTTCTGACAAGCGATTCAGTCGTGAGGGTGCAAATCTTCGAGCGGATATCGGCGTGCCGTTGCTCGATGCGATTCTCGGTGGTGAAGCAGAGGTGCCGACTATGACTGGTCGAATCGCTTTGAATATTCCTGCTGGAACTCAGAACGGTCGATCTTTCAAGATCAAGGGCCGTGGGCTTCCAAAGATGAACTCCGACGAGACAGGCGATCTTTACGCAACCGTAAAAGTTCGTCTTCCCGACACTCTTTCTGAGGAAGAGCAAAAACTCTATTCACAGCTCAGAGAAATTCGGAACGGTACTCCGGAGGGCGACGATTTAGTCGGGCACTTTGAACGTGGCGAGGAGGATACCGAATGACCATGGGCCACAACGATCCGGTCTTCGCTATCGGAATCGTTGCTCAGATGTGTGGTGTTCACCAGCAAACTCTTCGGAACTACGAACGATGGGAGCTGGTAATTCCACAGCGATCTAGCGGGGGCACAAGACTCTACTCCAACCGTGATGTTGAACTGATTCAGCAGATATTGCGATGGAAAGAAGAGTTCGGTGTGAACCTCGCTGGCATCGAAGTAATGTCGAAGCTTTTGAATCGAATCGATCGATTGGAATCACATGTACAAAACTTGACGGTCGAAATAGTCAAGTTACGTGAAGGCCAGGCGAAACTGCCGGGCTAATAATTTTGTCTCTTCAGTTCGATCCCTACTAAACGGGACGGCAAGCCGATGTTTGGGTATGAGACAAGGGGAATATTTAGAAAATGGTTTTGAAACAAGAAGATTTCACAGAGCAGGCTCAAGAGGCCCTAAGTGCATCACAGCAGCTAGTGGTGCAGATGCGCCACAGCCAGTGGGATGCCGAGCATCTACTTGCTGGTCTGCTACAGATAGATAATTCGCTTTCGGCGAAAATTCTCGAAGCACTAGGTGTTGATGCAGGTGATCTGCTTCAGGAGCTAGAGGCAAAACTCGAAGAATCGCCAAAGATTGGTGGAGCCTCGGGCCAACCTCAGATCTATCCGACACCTCGCGTTCAAAAAGCGATCGAGGTAGCTAAGGAAGAGGCCGACCGTCTTAAGGATGAGTTGATCGGTGCCGATCATTTGCTTGTGGCCCTCGCCAAAGAATCAAGCGGTGATATCGCCGATATCTTCACCGGGCGGAACATCACAGAAGAACGTGTGTATCAGGCACTTCTCGAAGTTCGTGGATCGGCACGAGTTACCGACCCACGAGCCGAAAGCAAATATCAGGCGCTCTCGAAATATAGCGTCGACCTGACAGATCTTGCCCGCGAAGGGCAGCTCGACCCAGTAGTGGGGCGTGACCTTGAGATCCGTCGGGTGATGCAGACGCTGACACGACGAACCAAGAACAACCCGGTGCTTATTGGTGATGCGGGAGTTGGCAAAACGGCTGTAGCCGAAGGACTTGCGCAGCGAATCGTTGCTGGCGATGTGCCAGAGAGCCTTCAGGGTCGACGAGTTATCGCACTTGAAATGGGATCATTGGTTGCTGGCGCTAAGTTTCGGGGCGAATTCGAAGAACGCCTAAAAGCAGTGATGGACGAGATTCGTCAGGCTGCTGGTGAGATCGTTCTGTTCATCGACGAAATCCACACCGTTGTAGGTGCTGGTGCGGGTGATGGTGCTCTCGACGCATCGAACATGATGAAGCCTGCACTCGCTCGTGGCGAACTGCAGACCATCGGAGCAACAACTCCGAACGAGTACCGTCGCTACATTGAGGCCGATCCTGCACTCGAACGTCGATTCTCGCCAGTGTGGGTTGAAGAACCCGACACTGAGACGGCTATCGAGATGCTCGAAACTTTGCGACCTCGATACGAACAGCATCACGGATTCACGATTGAGCAGTCGGCGTTAGAAGCTGCGGTACAGCTTTCTGCCCGTTACATATCTGATCGATTGCTCCCAGACAAAGCAGTTGATCTGATCGACGAAGCCGCTGCGAAAAATCGTATTGAAAACGAATTGCTGCCTTCAAATTTGAAAGACATGCAGGGTGCGTTGCAGAAGCTTGATGAAGAAGAAGAGTCAGCATCGAATCGTGGTGATTACGAGAAGGCCGCCAACGCCAAGGCTGAAAAGCTCAGGATGCTTGAGGATTTCGAAGACGCTAAACGTGAGTGGGACAAAACACACACAGTTAGCGAAGTTGTGACCGATGAAGATATCGCCGCACTGATCGCCGAGCGAACGGGAATTCCTGTGACTCGACTGGTTGAGGGCGAAGGAAATCGATTGCTGAAGCTTGAAGAGCGATTGCACACCCGTGTGATTGGTCAGGATCAAGCAGTCGAAGTATTGGCTGATGCGGTTCGTCGAGCTAGGGCTGGTCTAAAAGACCCGAAGCGTCCGATAGGTAGCTTTATCTTCTTGGGACCAACCGGTGTCGGTAAGACCGAGCTGGCGCGGGCGCTGGCTGAGTTCATGTTCGACGATGAAGACAACATGATTCGTGTCGATATGTCGGAGTTTCAGGAACGTCACACTGTATCGAAACTAATCGGTGCACCTCCCGGATACGTTGGCTACGACGAAGCAGGTCATCTGACTGAGGCTGTACGTCGACGTCCGTTCTCGGTAGTTCTTTTCGACGAGATCGAGAAGGCTCACCCAGACGTATTCAACACGCTACTGCAGGTGCTTGATGATGGTCGACTCACGGACAGTCACGGTCGAACCGTCGACTTCCGAAATACGATCATCATCATGACAAGCAATCTTGGGTCAGAAGACATCGCACAGCAGGCTTTTGGCTTCCAGAAGCAGAGTCGGGAAGAGTCTGAGAGCGCTCGAGTGCGTACTAACGTCGAAGATGCGCTCAAACAGCAGTTTAGGCCTGAGTTCCTGAACCGTCTTGATGAGTTCATCGTGTTCGATTCGCTTACTCAAGAAGACATCGAATTGATCGTCGATAAGTTCATGGCTGAAGTGTCAGAACGAGTCGCGGATCTGAAAGTTAGTCTGACTTTGACTGATGCCGCACGACAGTGGCTGGCAAAGACTGGGTTCGATCGCATGTACGGCGCTCGCCCACTTAAAAGGGCGATACAACGTCATGTCGAAAGTCCATTGTCGAAGCGGTTACTGGCTGGCGAATTCCCTGAGGGATCAGCAATCGTTGTTGATGAGAGTGATGGTGATGTGACGTTTACGAACAACGGCCCAGAGGCAGCAGCTTCGAATGAAAAATCGAACTCTGACGATGTCGAAACGACTTCAACAAAAGAAGCCGACAAAGAAACCGTTACTAACTAACTACTGTTGGTTCTCTAGTGATTAGTCGAAATAGACCTCCTGCTTCCCGTATATGAGGGTTGCAGGAGGTCTATTCGCGATGCGTAACGTAAGATGTCTGTGTGTCAGACACCCCCCCACCGGCGATAACATCGACCGAGTCGACCGATTCTGAAAAGCCACCGAGCAAGTTTGCTGAATTCATAGCGAAGCATCACCGCACGTATCAGACCATCATCTGGACGATCGTGATTGTGTCGGTGGTAGGCGGAACAGTAGCGTGGCTCGCTGATTGGTTCGATGTTCAAGACGCCGGTTACTGGGGAGCATTCTTAGTAAACCTTGTTGGTTCTGCAGCTGTGGTGATCCCTGTACCGGGTCTTGCTGCGGTGTGTGCCGGTGCCACCAATGAGCTAGGGCTAAACTTCGTGCTGCTGGCTATGGCAGGAGCCGCAGGTTCGACGATTGGTGAAGTTACCGGCTATTTGGCAGGGTACGGAAGCCAGAGCGTGGTACAAAAATCGCGCTACTATCCTCGAATACATGGCTTGGTAGTGCGGCGCGGCGGGTTTGCATTGTTTATTCTCGCGGTGGTGCCGAATCCACTATTTGATATTGGTGGGATTGCGGCTGGTTCACTCGGCTACCCAATATCCAGATTTTTCCTCTGGGTAGGGCTGGGCAAGTTGATCAAATTCTTGATCGTTGCATACGCTTGTCGTCAGTCGATTTCGTGGCTAGTGGACCTCGTTTAGTTCCCTTTAATCACTGGGCTCGTCGAGTACTTCAAGTACTGGGTAACGTTGGATGTCTGACCCGACAAATTCCGAAATAGCGGATTCGCCTGATTCTGCGCTCGAAAATAATTCGAGTGGAGTTCAAGACGCGGCTGTCGAATACAAAGGTGTTCAGCTGTGGTTGTCGACCAACAGAGAACTCGTATTTCGCCTAGGAATTATCGGCTTCGTCGCTGCCTTTGTTATCTTCGGCACGGTGCTGTGGCTGACAGATTCATTAAGCTTGGAGAATCTTGGTTACAGCGGACTTTGGATTGTCAGCTTTATCGCCGCCGGCTCGATCATCCTGCCGGTACCCGGGCCAGCTGCAGTTTGCATCGCTGCCGCACCAGATCTCGGATTAAACCCTCTGTTCATCGGTCTCATTTCCGCATCCGCTGAAGCGCTGGGCGAAATGACCGGCTACTTGGCAGGCATATCGGGACGATCACTACTGGAACGGAATAGGTTCTACCCGAGAGTGCACTCGCTTGTGCAGCGTCGAGGCGGAATAATCTTGTTCTTTGGTGCGATCATTCCGAATCCGCTATTCGATGTAATCGGAATAGCAGCGGGAAGTATTGGCTACCCGATCAAGAGATTTATTGCGATTGTTTTCGTCGCTAAAGCAATCAAATCGACTGCTGTCGCTTACGCCTGTTTTTGGGGCATCGATTGGATTCAGGGATTTTTGGCATGACCGAGGTTAGCAACACAAACCGACTTGGAGTGGTGATCGTCGCAGCAGGTCGAAGCTCTCGCATGGAGGGTGTCGACAAGCAGGTGACATTGCTTGGCGGTGAAGCCGTTATTTCACACTCGATGCGAGTGTTCGAGCAGTACGAAGAAGTCGGATCGATCGTACTGGTGATGTCGGCTGACAATCTCGATGCAGGCAAAGACGCTGTCGAAGCAGGTGGATTTTCCAAGGTTATCGATGTGGTCGCTGGTGGCGAACGCCGTCAGGACTCAGTAAAGATCGGACTCGATCTACTGGCTTCGCAGGATTCTGGTGCTCCAGAGTTCGTAGCTGTACACGATGGTGCTCGACCTTTTATCGACGCTGAAATGGTCGGGCGAGGTTTGGTTACGGCTCAGAAAATTGGCGCCGGGATTGCAGCCGTGCCGGTCAAGGACACAATCAAAACTGCGCCACACCGTGTTGTAACGGACACCCCCGATAGATCGGGTATGTGGGCGGTTCAAACTCCTCAAGTATTTCGCTATGACGTGCTGAAGACCGCACATGAAATGACTGATGAAGATGTGACTGACGATGCTTCGATGGTTGAATCGGTCGGTGGAATGGTTGCGATATTCACCGGCTCAAACGACAACATCAAGATCACCACGCCTGAAGACCTTGAACTGGCGACTTTGATCTATGGGCGCCGGAGCGAATTGAAGTCTGGTGCGGGTGGTGTTCCGGTCGAAGGGTCTCGGTTTGGAATTGGGTTCGATGGCCATGGACTCGTCGACGGTGGCCCACTTCGACTCGGTGGCATAGATATTGAATTCGACAAGCGCCTTGATGGTCACTCCGACGGCGATGTGTTGTTTCATGCCGTCGCAAGCTCGATTCTTGGAGCAGCCGGATTGGGCGATTTAGGCGGACGATTTCCATCTTCCGACGAACGATATGCCGGATT
>Ga0233439_10003295_pt1 | contig 16987 bp, 13 predicted proteins | sample SI_123_September_6_FD_182713 | JGI IMG/M metagenome (GOLD analysis project Ga0233439, IMG submission 182713) | Seawater microbial communities from Saanich Inlet, British Columbia, Canada - SI_123_September2016_100_MG | ecosystem: Environmental > Aquatic > Marine > Inlet | place: Canada: British... | reverse complement strand
ACGTGATCCATTCTTCAAGCTCAACCGTTTGTTATAAAATTGTGTCAGAAAAAATTGTCCTGCTGATCACTAAATAACCATTTAAATAGCGATTAAATATTTTTGTTTCTTTTTAAATTTCAATTATGTGACAAAAATTGAGAATATCACGTTTCTGAAATAAAATAATTTTTCTATATAGCTGAATTTGCTTATATTATTCTTTCTGCTTTGTCATAAAAACATTTGACATGAATATGTTGGTTTGGTAGTAAGACTGCATTGTCTGAAAGCAAATTGCTTGTCTGAGTTAGTAGCATCGGAAATCTCACAAGATAAAGACAGCAGCAGCGCTGGCAGTTGGGAGAATGAGATTTTTGGATTGGTACAAGGATTGTTGAAGACGGTAAAAAGCCCCGCACCCGGAGAGTTTGGCGACGCAACGGATGCAAGGGCTCAGGACAACATGGCACTCCATAGGAATGACAGTTGAACGCATAATATATGCGGATCCTGCCGATTTTTCCACCAATTTCTGTATACACTCCTGTCGGTTGCCCGGGTCGTTTTCAAAGCCCTCGTGCATCCCATGGAAACGTACCCATCCCACTCATTTCCTTCTCTGTCTCAGTCTAGCTGTTCCGAGCAGCAACGAAGTCGGCATTTCAGAAGAAAGATCGCTGATTTCAGTCTGAGAAGCCTCCGATTTTGATGCTGACGTCTTCACATTCTGTGACTTGGTCTGCCCGCACAGTTGACGATAATCATTCTGTTGTAGTTGCCCGAATTGGCTAACTGCTCAAAGAACATGGATGTTGGTTCTCTCCACCTATCTCAAAAAAGAAACTATGAAGGAAGTCAAACAATTCTTCTCATCTCAAATAAAGTCAATATGCCTGCTCTTTACGATAGTTGTTGGAGGTTTTTTGACACTCAGTTCCTGCTCCCCAGCCTGTGATGAAGGCAACTATCTCGGAACCGTGGAAGAGTGTGAAGTCACCGCTGATACAACTTCCAGTGGGGGAGGTTCTGGAGGTTCCTCGGGTGGGAGTAATTTGCTTACACCGGAAGGGCTAACAGACAGTAGTCGCTTATCCGTAGGTGGGACAAGGAATGGGTATGTTCTTGACAACGGAAGTGTGGTCACTTGGGGGGAAAGGCAAAACATACCAGATGATTTCTACATCGTGGATAACTTAACAAATGTTCGACAAATTTCTGGTTTCGGCCAAAACAATAGCTCAGCGTTTTCTTGTGCCGTCAAAAATGATCATACAACCGTTTGCTGGGGTGAAAATGGATATGGCCAATTGGGAGACGGCACCACAACTGATTGTGGAAATTCTTCCAGCGCAACAACCGCTGAGACGGCCTGTGCTGTGCCGCAATTTGATGACAACAGCGCTCAGGGCAACATCAATAGGGTTGCGGTTGGATCTAATTTTTCCTTGTGGTTAGACAACAAGGGCAAGGTGTACTCTGCTGGACAATGTGCAAATGGAGCATTAGGAACAGGCTGCACAGGTAATCAAGCAACGGCGGTGACGGTGATGACTGGAGTGAAAGATATCAAAGTTCACCAATGGTCGCAGATTGCTTGCGCCCATAAAATTGATAACACACTTCATTGTTGGGGAGAAAACAATGCAAATGAAATCACTTCGGCACACGCTAATGATATTGAAACGCCCCTGGAAATAGCTACGAATGTTGCTCACTTTGGGATTTTTGGGGCATCTCATTCAACTCCTAAGGGCATTATTGGGATTGTGTATGACAATGACACGATATCCTGTACCTCAGGTTGGTTTAACCTGGCGGGGACCACTTCTACTTGTCAGGATGAATATGCTGGAATTACAAATGTCAAACAGATTAGTGGTGACCGCAACGTCAGTATGCTGGTTCTAGACAACGGAAGCACACTGGCCTATGGGTTGAACCAGTATGGCACAATGGCACATGGCAGCGGAAACTCACCCCAGAGAAACATTACAGCAGCCGGTTCAATATTCGCTGATGGTACGCCTGCAAACAATGTCAGCTATATCGATGGTGGCCAACATGCTTCCGGTCAGAGTACCATCTTGGGTATTCTTGATAACGGAAGCGTGGTTGGTGTCGGTGCAAATGATAGGTACCAACTGGTGCCAAAGGACAGAATGTCATCTACAATTTGTGCTTGGCAAAACAACGCGGCTGCAGCTATCACACAAAGCTTACAAGAATGCGACCGCTGGGCAATCTTACCAATTGGCCCATCTGGTTGGTGATTTACGCAAGCCATTAACTAATCCATAGGTTATGATGAACAAGCATGTTCCTACAAAGAAAACAGATACACTTCATGCAGAGCTCCCACCGGTATTGGTTCTGGTTGCTGTTGGTACCGCGATGGCTATGTTCCTGTTCTTTGCTCTCTTTGGACAGTTGTGAGTAACCACGAAGCATAAGTCGACATAGATCATCGTAGGATGTCTGTGTGGTAGGCCTGTTGAGGTTGATTGTGCTCAGGTGTGAATGCAGTGCCACTGCGCTCCTAGACAGCAGCATAGTGGCACACTTTGAGGCATAGAATTGCACCGGAGGACGATCCGCAAGCAACAGCCAAAACTCCGGATATTGAAGCGGTTGTGAAGCTAGTGATTGGGGAAAACTTCTGAAGATGCCGCGTTGTGCGAGTATTAGACTCCCTCAGTCTTCTTTCTCAACGAGTCCTTTCCGTGCCGCAACAGCGAGCTCATCAGCCCGTTCATTTTCAGGATGTCCAGCGTGGGCCTTGACCCAGTGCCACTGAACCTGATGGGTTGTTGTCAGGTGAATGAGTTCCTGCCAGAGATCCTGATTCAGTACCTTCCCCTTCCCGCCTTTGGTGCGCCAGCCGTTGCGTTGCCAATTCTCTAGCCATCCCTGCGCGAAGGCGTTTCGCAGATAACTTGAATCGGTGTGCAGCTCAACGGAGCAGGGGCGTTTCAGGGCTTGCAGGGCCCGAATCGCAGCCAGTAGTTCCATCCGGTTGTTGGTGGTTTCCGTTTCCGCTCCAGATAATTCCCGTCGGTGCTTGCCCATGATCAGAATGGCTCCCCAGCCCCCATTTCCTGGATTGGGAGAGCAGGCTCCGTCCGTATAAATCTCCACCTGTGTTCTGGAATCTTGCAAAATCCTCCTGAGGCTACTTGATTGTTCGCAGGTCCCATAAGAACCTAGTTGTTGACCTTTGTTGCTACATCTTGCTATTCAGCGGTTGGACCTTGTTCAGGTGACAGTCTCTCATGCGTATTCTCCACACCTCGGATTGGCACCTTGGTCAAAAGCTCTGCAACCTAGAGCGCTTTGCCGAACACGATTTCTTTCTCGAACATCTGCTGCAACTGATTCGAGAGCAGCAAGTCGATTGTCTGCTCCACGCTGGTGATATTTTCGATACAGCCAACCCACCAAACCAGGCACTGCGCCAATACTTCAACTTCCTGCGCCGACTTCACGAAGAGACCAACTGCCGACAGGCGATTCTAGTCGGAGGGAATCACGACTCTGTGCTGACCCTCCAGGCACCACAGCGCTTGCTGGAAGTCCTAAAGGTGCACGTGGTTGGTGGCCTGCCAGCTGACCCTGCAGAGCAATTGATCCCAATTCAGGGGGCGGATGGAGAAGAAGCCCTGGTTTGTGCGGTTCCCTTCCTGCGTGATGCTGATTTGCGCAACATTCTGCCCGGAGAGAGCTACGAAGCACGCCAGCAACGTCTGCGAGAAGGTATCGCTATACACTACCAAAAACTAGCGCAATTGGCTGCTCCCTGGAAGCAACGTGGTCAATTTGTCTGTGCAACAGGGCATCTGTTCGTGGCCAATGGTCAGTCTAGCGATTCGGAAAAGGAGATTCACATTGGCCTACAGGATCGCTTTCCCGTGGCAGACTTTCCAGACTTCTTTGATTACCTCGCGCTGGGGCATTTGCATCGACCTCAGCGAGTGGCAGGAATGAATCATGTTCGCTATTCCGGATCTCCGTTACCGCTGAGCTTTAGCGAGCGTCAGGATTCCAAGTCGGTGCTGCTACTGGAGGTGGAAAAAGGAACGCTGCAGCAGGTTCGTGAGCTACCTTTGCCAATTCCACGTCGACTATTGCGTTTGCAGGGAACGGTGGAAGAAGTCTGTGAAAAGCTCCAGGCGCTGGAGGAGCCAGCAGGTGAATTTGAAGACTGGATGGAAGCCCGGGTCCAGCTGGAGGCCCCTGAGCCGGAGATTGATCGCAAATTACAGGAGATTGCCGAAGCCAAGCCTCGACTCCATCTGCTCCAGGTGCGCACGGAGTACACACGCCAGGCAAGTGGACTGGAGGAACAAGCTCCTGTCCAGAATCTGGAAGACCTGCAGCCCAGAGAAGTCTTTCAAGAGTTGTGCTTGTCTCATGAGCTGGCAGAGGACGAAACCCAGCGTCAGCTCAGCACTTTTGGAGAGCTGTTGGAGCGCCATGAGGAGGCAAAGAACCAATGAGAATTCTGCGCTTGCACCTTCAGAATGTGCACGCCTTGCGCAATCAGTGGACGATTCAATTCGATCAATTTCCACTTTATGAGGCGGGTTTGTTTGCGATCACAGGGCCAACGGGTGGAGGCAAGAGCAGTCTGCTGGACGCGATGATTGTTGCGCTCTATGGCCGCGTTCCACGGTATGGACACAACACACCGACGGAGTTGATGACACGGCATACCGCCGAGACCCTGATAGAGCTGGATTTTGCCGTTCAGCAGGGTTGCTTCCGAGCACGTTGGAACCTGCGTCGAGCCCGTGGTCAAACAACAGGAAGAATTCAGCCGGCGCGTCATGAACTCCAGAATCTGGAAACCAACCAAACTCTGGACCTGCGCTCCAGTGATGTTCCCAAGGAAGTCGAGAAGCTCACGGGATTGAACATGGAGCGCTTTCTCCGCTCTGTCATTTTGCCACAAGGGGACTTTGCCGCATTCTTGCGAGCCAAGGAAAAGGAACGGGGCGAGCTGCTGGAGGAGTTGACGGGCCTGCATGTTTACTCTGAACTGAGCGAGCTGGCCTTCAGCTGTAGCCGGGAATCTCGAGAAGCGCTGGAAAAACTCCAGCAACAACTGGGAACACTCCCTCTGCTGGAAGAAGAAGCATTGTGCACCCTGCGGCAGCGCCTTGATGAGTACATGCAACAGCGTCCGAAACTGCAGGCAACAGAACAACGACTGCAAGGTGAACTCGGGTGGTTGCGTCAGTTACAAGAGAGCCGAGCGACTTGTTCTCGACTGGAACAAGAGATTGCGGCTGCTCAGCAGGCTCTTGAAGCCTTTGCCCCAAAGCAGCAACGCTTGCAAAGGCATCATCAACTTCAGCCTTTCCAACCTCAGTGGCAATCCCAGCAAAAGCAGGCAAAGCAGTTGGAGCAGCAACAATTCAACCAGCAGCGCATACGGGAGGAGCTGGGCATCAAGCAGCAGGAAGTGCAACGATTGGACGTGTCTGCAAAACAGGATCAGGAACGTTTGCAGGATCAGGAAAAGCAATACCAACAGCTAATTGAACCCATCCGCTTGGCCTTGGAAGTTGATGCACAGATCCAAACCCAGCAGGTGCGTTGGGAGTCTCGTCAACAGGAACAAATCCGCCTTGAACAAACCATCCATCAACAACGTCAGCAACTCCACCAAGAAGATGCCTGGGTCCAGCAGGCTGCGCTACGTCAACAGCAACGCCAGCAATGGCTAGTGGAGCATGACGACTGCCAGCAGCTGGAACTAGCACTCCCAGAGTTACGCAGTATTTGGCAGCAGTGGCAACAGAAACAGCAGCAGTGGCAACAAAGTCAGGCTGCTATTGATCGATGGGAGAAACAACAAGCCGAAGACGTCAAGCAGTCCTCGGAGCTTCAGCAGCTGGAAAATGATCTTGCCGAAGAAGCCCTACCGTTAGAACAACGCGCCCAGGCACTCCGAGAGCAAGAAGAGACGCTATTGGCAGGTCGTGCTCTTGGTAATTGGCAAGCAACGCAACGGGACGCACAACGCCTTCTCCGGTTGGGAGAGAAACTGACTGAACTGAGCCAACGCTTCCAGCAAGTTCAGTTGGAGCGTTCCAAGTGCGAGCAACAGGAGCAGGAGTTTCAGCTGAAACTGGGGCAGCTAGAAGAGCAGCATCTTCATCAAAATCACCTACTGCAGCAAACCCAGGAACGCTTGCACGATAAACAGCGTCTGTTGGAGCAGGGCCGACTGATTCGGGATTACGAAGCGGCTCGTACACAACTACAGCCAAATCAGCCATGTCCGCTCTGTGGTTCCACCGAGCATCCCTTTGTGATTTCGAACGAGATTCCTTCTGTGGAACAAGAAGCGGAGTTGGTGGAGCACCTGAAGCAGCGCTGCAAAGAAATTGACCAAGAGCTGACAAATCTTCAGCGAGAGCAGACCCAACTCAAGGCCCGCTCAGAAGTTGCTCACGAAAGATCCGGACAACTTCAGCAGGAAACACAAAAGATTCAGTCAGCGTTTGATGATGTGAATTCACAAATTCCTTCAGAGAGTGTCAAACTGTTGGCGGATCTGGTAGGGATTCAAATGCTTTATCTGTCGTGGCAAGAGCAATTCCAGGCAATGGAGCAGAAACTAAGCGCTGTTGAAAAGCTAGATGGAATACGACGTCAGCTTCAGGAAGAGCAAATCGTCCTGCAGAATAAACGCGCTGAATTGAAGGAGAAACAAGCTGCGCTGAATGAGCGCCAAAAGCTTCATCAACAGCAACAAGAAGACTTGGAAAAACAGGCTAAAGAACAGCAACAGCTTGTACTTCAATTGCAAGAGTCCTGGCAGGAGCAAGCACAAGCGGTTGGTTCAGCAGAGGAAGCAGCCGAGCCAGAATCTTTGCTGGCTAGCTTACAGGAGAAGTGGCAAGCCTTCCAAAAACAGCAGCAGGCTGAAGATCGGGAAGGTCCGGAACTGTCTCAGCGCCGGCAACGATTGGAGAGAGACCAAGCAACACTGGGCCAACAGGAGCAACAGCAACAAAGCTTAGTGGAAGAGCAGCAGCAGGAATTGGCGAAGCTCCAACTGCTCCAACAGCAGCGGCTCAAGATCTTGGAGCATCCAGACCCCAAAGCGTTGGAACAGGAGCAGCTTTCTCAGCTTCAGGCCTATCAGGAACAACAGGCAGCAAGCCGCCGAAGTTTTGAAGAGAAAAGTCAGGTACTCCAGCAGGAGCAACAACGTTTGCAGTGGATGGAGGAAGAGTACGCTCGTGGGCAGCAGGAGCACATGCAGAATCAGGAAGAACTACTCTTTGCGCTGCAGACTTTGGGATATGCTTCGATTGCAGAAGCCGAGATGGGATGCCTCGACTCTATTGAAGCGGAAGAATTGAATCAGCAAGACCAACAGTTGAATCAGCGCCTGTCGATCAGCCGTCACGACTTGGGCAATGAGCAGATGCGCCGTGCCTCTTTGGAACAGGAAGCATATACACAGGCCGAGGAAGAACTCCAGGCACAGCTAGAACAACTGCGTCAGCAGCAGGATGAGTTGTCACAACAACTGGGAGGGGTGCAGGTTCAACTGGAAAAAGACGCAGAACTGCGTCAAAACCAGCGAACGCTTACGGATCAAATCGAGAAACAGCAGCAGGAACATCGCCGCTGGGCATCCCTGTCTGAACTGATTGGCTCAGCAGATGGAACCAAATTTTCTCGGTTTGCCCAGAGCCTGACGTTAGCGCATTTGGTCAATCTGGCGAACCGACACCTGCAGAAACTCTCAGATCGTTATCAGTTGCAAAAGCGCCAAGGAGCCTGTGTTGAGATGGATATTGTGGATCGCTATCAGGCAGATGCTGTGCGCTCACTGGAGAGCCTTTCCGGTGGAGAGACCTTTCTTGTCAGTTTGGCGCTGGCGCTGGGCTTGTCCGATCTGGCACGCCGTAACCACCCAATTGATTCTCTGTTCATTGATGAAGGCTTTGGTACGCTGGATGTCGACACCCTTGACACAGCGTTGGCTGCTCTGGAGACACTACAGGCCGGAGGCAAGACGATTGGAATCATCTCTCACGTGGAAGCCCTCAAGGAGCGCTTGACGACACAGATTCAGGTGCGCAAGAATGACAGTGGCAATAGCGCCTTGGCTGTGATTCCCAAACCGTTGGCTGAAAACCGACATAAACCCTTTGTCTCTTCCTAGCTGGAACACGGATGGACCCCGACGATGCACGCTCTGAATATCAGGGCTGGTGGATCTACATTGATCCTGACGAACACCTAGTCGAACTGGTGGACCTAGATCTGGATTTGGATACGTTGTGTGATCTGCTCCGCTGTGACGCAACGGATCTGATTGAGCTGAACGAGCCGTTTCTGGGCTATGTAGACGGCGAGGGAGAGTGGCAGGAGCGTCAAACACGCTGGTATCTACAGGGACGTGAGTGCTGGGGGCCGATGGTGGTCTTTCGTTATCTATCCGAGGAGGAAGGACCGGGCTCCTGCTCTTATGAAGACCTAGAGCAGTTTGAGGAGTGGGTGGATTTCTACTGAATATATTGGTGATGGCAGACCAGATTCTTTTGAATCGTCTGCCACCAGAAGAATTCTCTTAGCTAAAATTCTGTTGTAATGAATCCATCAAAGTGAGCAAGCTTGTTCAAGCTGCCCAAGAAAATTTTTGAAAATGGCCATTTCGCAATCCAGTAGAATCATCCCAGTCTATGCCAAATGCATGAAATGCACTGTTAGTGGCTTTAGCTAAAGCAAGTCGGGAATTGGCTGGATGAGGTACATGCTCAAGGTAAATAGGCTCACCATCTTCATTTGCTCCCGGCAATCCCTCCACAGATAGGCTTACAAGTTCTCCAGCCTTTAGCGAAAATGTAAGGCCTTCTCCTTCAATGGTTATTGCTCTTTTTTCGATGCCCGCCATTTCTCCAACCAAGGGTGCCAAAGCAGCCATTGGGCCTCCTGCTGAGCCTGATGCAATTTGGCCGATCGCGTCAGCTTGAGCATCGTCAGCATTTTCATCTATGATCAAACCAACTTTAATGTTGCCATCTACCATGGGTCCTGGGGAATGTAGTAGGACAACAAACGATAATCCATTGAGACTCACCCCATCTTTTTCACCGCTATCAATCCTCATCGCAATAGCAGCTTTACAATCACCTTCAGTTGGTTTTGCCGACAAGTTCGAAGTTATACACGGACAGAGGAAAGCACAATTACAGGTTTCCACATACTGTCCCTCAATATTCCATCCCATTTTCTATCCTCTTTTGAAGATCAAACGGAAATCATCATCCAGCAGCCCCAGATGACTAACATGAAACCAAATCCGTACCCGATCCAGTGCCCTGAGGGCAAGGTCTTTTCAGCTAAAACATAGAGTGCTAAGCCCCCAATCCACCATAAATTCATGATCCCACCAAAAAAGAGTAGTGCCATCAGGAACCAACAGCAACCAAGGCAAAATGAGCCGTGGTCAATCCCCATGATGAGTGCTCCTTTTAATCCCGGTCTCCAGCGTGTCATCAGAAATGTAAGTGGCGAGCGACAATGTCGCAAACACGCGTGTTTCCAGGGTGTAAACTGCCATAGTCCTGCAACAAGTAGTAACACTCCCCCGAGTATAGGTGACGTCGAAACCATCATCTTATTCAAGAGTTGTACTCCTTCAAGGGCCCATTGAGCGATGACTGCAATCGCACTGAATACAGCCCAGGCAAGGAGATATCCTGAAGCAAAAACGGTTGAAGGCAAATGAGCTTTACCTGTCTCTTGCTTGCCATGTTTGGCGCGAGCAAAGAGCAGAATAGTTGGACTGGCACTTGGCAGCATCATGGCGATCATCATGATCCACCACATGAAAAACATAATTGTCGCGTAAGCAAATGTCCATGAGGGCATCTCAGCGGCCATTCGCATACCACCTCCAGTAGCAAGGTCAATCCCTGTCATCATCACAGCAGACATTCCCGTACCGGCACCTTCGATTACAAACAGCCAACTGCTGATTGCGACAGTCATCAAAAGCGCAATAACTACCCAACGGTCATATTGCAGAACCTTTTCAAGAGATCTTTGCATTGGCATGGATGGCTTCGACTCCCTGCTTCCTATTCTCTGGAGAAAAACCAGAGTGGATTGAGTAACTATTCTCCTGAAAAGAAAACAAATCGATTAAATGGTGATTTTTGTCAAGTATTTCTTTCATTCAGTAGGTTTGTAAAAAAGGTAGCTGATCAGCAATCTCACAGTTGCTAGTTATAATTACTTCCGACCATTGGAGAATTTCGCTGAGTAAGCTACTTGATGGTCGCCAATCGGAGCATTCATCGCATCATCCACCAATTTGTCCACGTCAGATCCGGTCAACGTGTTCAGAAAAGAGAGCAGTTGTTTTTTTTCTGTGAGAGTCAGGTAGAGCGGGTGTATTAGCGAAGATAGTTCTGGATTAGCAATGCCGCCTTGATCGTAAAAATCGATTACTGCGGCCAAGTCTTGCAAAGCACCGTTGTGCATGTAGGGTGCGGTCAGGGCAACGTTTCGTAAGCTGGGCGTTCGATATTTCCAGCGATCAGCCGGGTTCTGAGTGATCTCGTAGAGACCCAAATCACTGGGTGGGGGTTCGCTGACTTGATTAATCAATTCTCTGGACACCTCGACTTCTACCCCTGGAGCCAGTTGCACCTTCTGTAGTTTACTTTGCTGCAAGTTTTGGTAGCCGATTCCTGTGTTGTGAAGTTGCTGGTCTGTAAAAAGTGCCCATTCTTTGTCAATAGAGTGACAACTGGCACATCCTCCCTTCCCTTGAAACAGGGCAAAGCCTTGTTGGGCCTCAACTGAGATCGCATCTTGCTGACCAAGATAATACCAGTGATCAAAAGATGAATTACCAGCTTGTAACACTCGCTGATAACTGGCTAGTGCCATCCCTACGGTTTCCATTCGAATTCCCTGCTTCGGGAAAGCTTGCTTGAAAGAATCCTGATACTCTGGAAGTCTGCGTAGCTTGTTAAGCACATAACTCACAGACGGGTTAGCCATCTCATTTTTAGCGAGTAGAGGTTGCCAACTCTGATACTCCAGCAGTTCCTCCCTGCCATCATGAAACAGCAGATCTAAGGTGCCGACATTCAAAATAGTTGGTGCATTTCTCCGCACGGTTCGTCCTTCGACTCCTACCGAGGTTGCCATCTCATTGCTGGTAAATCCTTGCTGTGGGATATGGCACATTGCGCAGGAAAAGGTGTCATTCAGGGAGAGACGTCGATCAAAAAAGAGTTTTTTCCCCAGATCAATTTTTTTGGAAGTGAGTGGGTTGTCCTGAGGGATTTTCAGTGGAGGTAATCCAAGCTGAGTGTTTTGGGCTAAGGTGAGTAGATTTAGGGAATGGTCCGTTTTGGTCCGCTCTTCTTTGTGGATTTGGTCTGTTTTCTTTGCGGCTAACCCATCATGATTGTGTGGTTGATTCATAATTGCAGGTTCCTGCTGGTTGTCCGGTACGAGTAGCGTCTGCAGATCGGTCAGTAGAAGTTCTGGATTCAGAAAAGAGGCACTGTAAATATTCCGAATTCGTTGTTGTCGATCGATTAGGAATACCCGGAGGATGTGTGAGAAGTTACCAGAAGAGCTTCCATTCGAGTCTAGATCAGGAAGTACAGATTGTTGATAAGCTTCGAGGATAGGGTCGAGCTGTTTGTTGGATTGGGTTGTCAAAAATTGCCAATCCCCAGGGCCATTGGTCTGAAAACCCTTGGCATAGTTTGCCAGGTGGGTGGGCGTGTCACGTTTGGGATCAAAACTGAGACTCAGTAACCGGATTTGTTGATTGAGCGAAGGGTCCTGATCCAACTCCTGCTTGATGCGCAACATCACAGCTGAAGCCAAGGGACAACCTTCAGGATCACTACAGCTGGTGTAGATAAAACTGAGCAATACAATTCGGTTGGAAAACAAATCCTGTAATCGCAGTGACTGCTGGTTGGTGTCCAGCACCTCTCCATCACCAGCGAACCCTAATTTAGGAAGTTGGTAGCTCCCCACTCCTGGAATCTCATACTGATTGTTCCAAGCTGCAATCTTGGGAGAAGAGTCTGCTTCTGTTTGGTGGTCTTGGTGGGCTGCAAGTGAGAATGCGCAGATCAGCAAGCTAAGGAAGAAAAGCGAAACTTTCTTGGAAATAATCATGTTCAGAGTGAAAGCTTGGAGTGTGTTGGACTGTGCTGACTCACTGTCTTCAGTAAACCAGCCCGGAAACGATTCAATCAGTCAGCTGCAAGAGCATTGGGCTCTTCCGGTCGGCGCTGAGCATAAAGAGAATAGGCTCCAAAGCGCATTTGATGTGGCCGTCCCAACTTTTCAGCATTGAAATCAATGCTGAAACTTGGAACCAACTCCTTGCCGTTCCATTCAAAGGCTTTGAAGTACTGCTCATTGTCATCTCCCTTCTTATCCCAATTGGCGAGTAGAGAGGAGGTAAAGTACGCTCGCTTACCATCCCAACTCTGGGAAATCATGTTGATCTGCTTACCAATCTCTCGCTCGTAGACTTGCTTAGGATTGAAAGGGTCACTGATGTCGAACAAGCGCGTCTTTCCATCCATGAAGGTGTCTACCCAGAGACCAGCATCGTCAGACGTGATCGAGATGTCTACAGGCAGTGGAATCTTGGCAGGTTCACCAATGTCGCTGACCGCTTTGGCTTGCCACTCTCCTTGCTGATCTTCATAGAGCAGCCAGATTTGTGAGGTCAGCGCGGTGGTCGTGAAACAGTAGTTGTTGCGAGCTCCCCAGGCACAGCGTAATTCCAGGGGTGCTCCCGGAACATCAAGCACCTTCTTTGGTTTCCTAGTGTGGAGATCCCAAACGACCACGGTATTCCCGAAGCGTTTCATTGCTTCCCCATCATTAAGCATTTTGCCGAAATCCATCATGTAGTTAGACCATCCCGTGAAGGAAGTGGTCAGCATCACGTTCCGGCGCGGCAAAACACGAACATCGTACCCATAGCCATCGGCAAATTGTCCTGTTTTTTTGGCCTCTCGGAGATCTTTTTCAATGGGCATCCAATGGGTAGTGATATACTCACCTTCGTTGGTGTACTCGACCATCCCAGTACGGCCACTATGATCCCGGTTGTTTGAGAGTCCTGTTACTAGCATGCGCCCTGGAAGTGCATAAGTGGTATGGGGTCCGACTACTCCACCGCTGCGGTCCACAAAATCACTGATGGTCTTGTGCAACTTGGGTTTAGCAGGGTCAGAATGCACATCGAAAATGAAGATCTTGCTGGTATCCAGCCCAGCAGCCCACAGATGCCTCCGATCGTCGGTGAATCCAGAGTGATGAGCTTCGTTGCGACCTCCGACAGAGAGCGTATGGACAATCTGACCGTAGTTGGAAGAGTCTGGAGCTACGTCAATGGTGACTAGTTTGTCCTGACCGTCCCCCATGCCCTCGACTCCCAGAGTCCAGACATAGACAAAGTCTTCCTGGCCAGTGATCTTGGCCATGTAAGGGGACATGCAGGTTTCATCGGCAAGAGCAGTTGCTGGTAAACTCAAGCAGGTAGCTGCAAACAGGGAAGCGAGCTTTTGCTTCAGGCGAGTAGTAAAGGAGAGATGAATCATGAGGACCTCCTCAAGTGCGTTGGGACAACAGTGCCAGCGGACCAACTGTTGTTTAGAAATCCCTTAACGCAGTGGAAGTCCCTTAGTAGTGTTGATTTCTCGCAGAACAAGGCTTGTCCGAATCCGAGCAATGCCCGGAATTGTCATCAGCTGACTAACAACAAATTCTTCCAGTTCACCGCGGTTTCGAAAAATCACCTTGAGCAGATAATCTGTTTCACCGGTGACGTGGTGTAATTCCAGTACCTGTGGAAACTTTAACAACTCCTCATGGACCCGCCCTGCGTCTTCGGGCTGATGCATTTCCAAGTTCAGGTGAATGAAACACGACATGTCAAAGCCGACTAGGCGAGCATTGATGCGAGCTGAGTAGCCTTCAATGTAACCCTCTCGCTCCAGTCGCTTCCAGCGCGCATGTGTGGCTGGCGGAGAGAGATGAAGTCGTTTGGCTAGCTCAACGTTGCTCAGGCGGCCTTCCTGCTGGAGCAAGTGCAACATTTGGTAATCCGTTTCATCCAGAGACTGAACTGGCCGAGAATCTTCGTTCAAATTCACCTTTCTTGTCAAATTGTTCGTCGAATAAGTGTTAATAAACGAATTTATATAAAAAATTAAGCAGTATTTCTGAATTTATTTAAAATATTTGTGGAAATGAGCTAGATTTGTGGAATGTTTTTACAGTGATGTTGATCCTGCATTTCTTCAGAAAGTTGCTTGGTTAGATAAATTTTTGATTTTACGTATTATGTATCATAGAGAGTAGCCAATCTCGGAAAGCCTTGACAACTTCACGCTCCAGCGCAGCTTCAGGATATACAAGGTGGAAGGCTTCTTCACTGGTGATTGTGGTCTCAAACAGTTGTACTAGACTTCCGGCTTCCAAGTGCTTTTTAACCATTTCTAGCCCGCACAAAGCAACTCCTTGCCCGTCAATCGCGGAGTTCATCACGACGTTGAAGTCATCAATCACCGGTCCTCTTCGACAGGGTAGGTAGGGTTTCCCTGCTCTTTTCAGCCAGTTTTTCCATTCGTCATAACTATAGCCATGAAGAAGTGGATAATTTTTCAAGTCTTCCGGACTATGAATGGGTTGTTCAGCACGTAGTAAATCAGGACTACACACCGGTGTATAGCTGAGCGGTAGCAGGCGTTCAACTGCTACATCTTCCCAGTGACCATCACCCCAAACCACCGCAACATCCAACTTCTCTCGGACAAAGTCGGGTATTGTATCGATCAGAGTGATCTTTAGCTGCAGACTGACTTCTGGGTGCAGGCGATAAAATCCCCCAATCCGTTGAGCCAACCAATTGGCACCAAACATTGGCCCTACCCTCACCACCAAGGTCTCTGCTGTTGCTTCTTCCTGAAGTTGATCCAAGGCTGCTTTGATTCCCTGTAAGCCTGATAGAACTTGTGGTAGCAACACTTGTCCTTCAGGCGTAAGGCTAATTGGTCGTTCTTTGCGAATGAACAGACGATAGCCCAGGAATTCTTCCAAGGTGCGAATCTGATGGCTCACTGCCGCTTGAGTGATGTGTAGTTCAGAGGCAGCTCCGGTGAAACTTTGATGACGGGCCACGATCTCAAAAGTTCGCAATAGCTCTAAGGAAGGAAGGTCATCCCACATATCATAAATTCTGTTTATGAAGTTGATGAAAACTAATCATTTTTATTCCTGCTCAATTTCCAGTGTAGTTCAAAGTTTATTTTCAATTCTTTTGCAAATAACTTTGGGCAAGGAAAGTCTTGAGCGTTCAATCCGTCGGCGTCTTCGAAAAATCATTAACAGATTCTCGAGCAAATGTATTTATGCTCCTTACAGTCTTTTTCTGGTCACTCAATCCAGTGGCCATGAAAATTGCGTTGGAGCACGCCTCTCCCAACCTGATTGCAACAGCTCGAGTGAGCTCGGCAGCGTTGCTAATTTGGGGGTTCCTGTTGGTTTGGAAAATCAAGTCCAACTGGCGCGAGCTTGGCTTTGAACCCTTTCTCATGGGCCTGATTGAGCCAGGTGTCAACTCCATTTTGTTCTTGTTGGCGATGACAATGGTTCCGTTGCCAAATGTGATTCTTTTCAGCTGCTTACTCCCCTTTATTCAATCGCTGCTAGGTCGCTTCTTTCTGAAGGAACCCTTTCAGGTTTCTGTATGGGTCGGAGGTACGTTGGCCATTGCAGGCATGCTAATCTTTCTTCAGGGACAGGAACTGGATTGGAACATGGGGTTGGGGAACGCTCTGTTGCTACTCTGCTACCTCCTGGCAGGGGTGAATCAGCTGTTGACCAGAAGGGTAATGAAAGCTGAACGGGCCCTGTTACCAACCACTGCTTGTCAGATGACCATGGCTTCTTTAGTGACTTTAGGGGTTTTGTGGTTTGATCAAGAAATTTTTCTGTTTCCTATCATGAGCTCAACTTATGATTGGGTCTTGGTTGTCTACCTGATGAGCTCTATCGCGCTGCCGTTTCTTCTCTACAATCGGGCTCTACGTCAACTGCCGATGGGCGTGGCTAGCTTGATGATCATTCTCACCATTCCACTAGGCTGTATCCTGTCATGGTTGCTACTGAACGAACCGCTCACCCCTCCCCTGCTATTGGGTGGTTCGCTGGTTGTTCTTGGAGCACTGATTCCCCAGATTAGAGGGTTCCGTTCAAGAAGGCTTGCTGTATAATCCGCGGTTCACACTTGGTCAAAGCATTCTTGTTCCATGATCGTATTTCCACGAGTCCTGAATTTTGGGACGTTGATTACAATACAGAAAGGAATTCAGTCATGCTGGTTCGGCAGACGATTTTGGAAGACTGGCTATCCCAACTCTTCACCGTGGCTGGGTGTCCCGGAGAAGAAGCTCGCCTGATCGCAATTCACTTAGTGGACGCTGATGCCTCTGGACATCCAAGCCATGGAATTGTTCGAGTACCCCGGTATATGGACTATATCAAGCAGCAGAAAGTGCGACCAGTCTGCGCGTATACAACGTTGATGTCTTCCGGTTCTTTGCGCCTCTTTGATGGACAATACAGCTTTGGTCAGGTGCTTGGACACCACGTAGTCCGCGAAGCCTGTGAGATTGTTCAATCAGAGGGGCTTGCGCTGATTGGGCTGCGCCACGCAGGTCATTTGGGCCGTATTGGTGGTTGGGCCGAACTGCTGGCAGATCAAGGGCTGATTTCCCTGCACTTCGTCAATGTTGCAGGCTCACGAATCGTTGCTCCATTTGGAGGACGTGAGGCTCAATTATCAACTGCTCCGATTGCGATCGGAGTCCCGAGATTTCTGGATTCTGGAGAGTCAGATCATTTCATTCTTGATTTCGCGACAAGTCGTGTTGCTGAGGGCAAGATTCTAGTCAGCCTAAAGACAGGAACATCTCTCCCA
>Ga0233439_10003289_pt1 | contig 17012 bp, 16 predicted proteins | sample SI_123_September_6_FD_182713 | JGI IMG/M metagenome (GOLD analysis project Ga0233439, IMG submission 182713) | Seawater microbial communities from Saanich Inlet, British Columbia, Canada - SI_123_September2016_100_MG | ecosystem: Environmental > Aquatic > Marine > Inlet | place: Canada: British... | reverse complement strand
CAAATTGGGCTACTTGCCATGAAGGTCTTTGGAGGGCAGAATAAGCAGGAGGGAAGCGGGTTGAGTCACAGCATGTTACCGAGCCAGTTCCATGAAATGGCTTTCCGTTATGCCTTGAGCCAGCCTGGAATAGCGTCTGCCGCGATTGGCATGGCAACAAAGGCGGAACTGCATCAAAATATAAAGTGGGCGCAAAGCTTTAAACCCATCACCTCAAGAGAAGCGGCCAAATTACGTGCTATTGGCAAAGAATTTTCCAAAGAATGGGGCCCTCATTTTGGCCCGGTGGTATAAAGAAAGGAGCTTGCATTGATTGTACAGAGAAATAATCAATATTCTATGGTCTGCCATACCCGAGTAGCTGAGGACTGCCTTGAAAATGGCGGATGGTGCGACAGTGAAGAAGAAGCGCAGGATTGGGTGGAGAATGAGTGTTGGATATTTTCGGGAGAAGGATGGTTCTGCACGAAATGTAATATCCACTTTATGCAAAACCTCTCAAAAGTCCGCAGGGGGAAAGGACAAACGCCACCTCCTGATGATGATATCGATTTATATAAAGGCATTGAAACGATACTATAAATTTCTACAGCAATTTGGTTCTTGCAATACCCTCCTTAAAATATGGAGTTTTCGGCGTGCTGGGCCGGAAACGATTTTTTACTCCATTAGATTTAATATAATCATTCACTTCTAAACAGTTCGGTAAAACCATGAAAATTGCAATTTGCGTATTTCTGATGGCAACAACGTTTGCTGTTTATTCGCAAGTTCAAGACCATGAGTTTATTAATTATGATGACCCCGATTATGTAACGAACAACTTGCATGTGAAAAAAGGATTAACCCGTGACAGCGTTATCTGGGCATTTACCACGTTCAATCATGCCAACTGGTTTCCAATGACCTGGCTTTCGCATATGCTGGATTTTCAAATTTATGGGGAAAATCCCAAAGGTCACCATCTGACCAGCTTGTTTTTTCACATCGTTAATGCCTTGTTACTTTTCCTGATTCTCCTTCGAATGACTGGAGCATTATGGCAGAGCGGTTTTGTTGCAGTGCTATTTGCACTTCACCCTTTCAATGTTGAGTCTGTAGCCTGGGTTGCTGAACGCAAAAACGTTCTCAGTACGTTTTTCTGGTTGCTGACCCTGTGGGCTTATATCCGATATGTCAGAAAATCAAACCTAAAAAGTTACAGCCTGGTTGTTCTGTTTTTTGCGTTGGGCCTGATGTCGAAACCAATGCTGGTTACATTACCTTTTGTCCTGCTCCTGATGGACTACTGGCCCTTGGGGCGAATGAAAATAGGGAACAAAAGTGAAACGACTTTCACTGAACAAACAGCCAATCTGACTGCATGGCCTCTCCTTATAAAGGAAAAAATACCTTTATTTCTCCTTACTGCGGTCTCATGCATCACCACATTTATAGTTCAAAAACTCGGTGGTGCCTTACAGGGCATGGAAAATTTTTCGCAGTCCGCGCGTCTTACCAATGCGATGGTTTCCTATATGGTGTATTTAAAAAAAGCCGTATGGCCAGAGGGTCTGTCGGTGCTCTACGCTCACCCCGGAAATGCTTTGCCGCTATGGAAAGGAATACTGTGCGCAATGGCATTGATGGGTATTACAATTGTTGCTATCAAATTTATCAAGAAGACACCTTATTTTGCGTTTGGCTGGTTTTGGTTTCTTGGAACCCTGGCTCCTGTGATTGGGGTTGTACAGGTAGGGGCGCAGGCCATGGCAGACCGATATGCTTATGTGCCTCTCATAGGGATATTCATCATTATAGCTTGGGGGGTGCCAGATCTTCTGGCAAAGTGGCGCAATCGAGACAAGGCTTTGGTTCTCCTTGCCGGTATATATATATCCGTATTAGTGGTGACGACCTCGAACCAGGTGAGTCACTGGAAAAACAGTATTACCATTTTTAAGCATGTCATTAGAGTGACGGATAAAAAGTACCCGGACTTCGACCTGGTATACAACAACCTTGGAGCGGCTCTGTTTGTTGAGCAGAGAACGGAAGAAGCTATTTCGCAATATAAGAAGGCTATTAAGCTCCAGCCAAACTATGCCGACGCCCATTACAATCTTGGTATTGCCCTATTGAGTGACGGGAAAACCGAGGAAGCAATTGCTCATTATAAGAAGGCAATCAAGTTCAAGCCAGACTACGCCGATGCCCATTATAATCTGGGAATAGCCCTGTTGAGTGACGGGAAGAATGAAGAAGCAATTGCTCATTTTAAGAAGGCTATTGAACTTCTACCTGGTTTTGCCGATGCTCATAACAATCTTGGGCTTGCCTTGTTGGGTGAAGGAAAGACTGAGGATGCGATATATTATTTCAAATTAGCCATCAGGATTGATCCCAACTTCTCGCTCGCGCATTACAACCTTGGGAATGCCCTGTCGGGTGGAGGAAAGATGGAGGAAGCAATTTCTCACCTCAAGATGGCCATTAAGCTTAAGCCGGACTTCGCCGATGGACAAAATAATTTGGGAACGATGTATTACCTGGGGGTTCCACCTAACTACAAAGAGGCTGTCAAATGGTTCCGTCTTTCAGCGGATCAGCAACATGCTACAGCGCAATACAATTTGGGATTAATGTACGGCAATGGACAGGGAGTTCCCAAAGATTTTGCGCTGGCGCATATGTGGTGGACTATTGCCGGATCCAATGGAGATAAAAATGCCGTAAAAAATAGAAACCTGGTGGAAAAGGCCATGTCTCCTCAACAAATAGAAGGAGCACAAGAAATGGCAAGGGAGTGGATGGAGAAGTATAAATGAAAAATAATATTGCTAACTTCTAAGCACGATCAATTCTGATGAAACTATTCGATTTAAAAAATTGTCCGAACCCGGAGGGAGAAAGTATCGTGTGCCGGGTTTCGTCTGTAGGCAGTTTTATTGGTTTTACTGTTACGGCATCTTTGTCGTTGGGTCTTTTTAGTTTTGATCTCGGGTGGGTAGATCATGCGATAGACGCTCCCGCTTTCGTTGTAACGTATGGAGCGATTGTCATCGGGTTGTTGTCGTTGTTGTTTCTATTTAATTTTCGAAAATCCCGGCGTCCTTCTAACTGGCTGATAAAAATGGATAGCCACTGTATGCGGGTCAAGTTCCGATCTTATTTGAACGACCATTTACCCGAAGAGGACCTCATAATTGCCGAGATCCCCTACTCAGAAATCGCCTGGGCACGTAAAACAAAAGAGCAATTGGTAACAAAATCTTTTTCTGACGATGGACCCGTCACAGAGTATTTAACTTACCTCGATTTGAAATTAAACTCCCCGGAAACAGAAACCCTGCGTCAAGCCATGCTTGATGAAAGCAATCGTCGTCCGCCCATCGAAAAAATGAATCATGACCTGTTTCAAGCACGAAAACGCCGTGCTCCAGAGTCTGAAATTGCCTTGCTTAAAGCAGAAATTAAAAGAGAAGCGCAACACCGACCCAAAGGGGGGAGTCGTTTCTCCACAGGTATTCACATCCATCACCCGGTTCGGATGGTCGATGAGTCGATCTTGCGCTTCAACTGGGCCTTTATTCGACCACGAATCAGTAAGGTGTTACAAATGCTGGAGAAAAATATTCTCATCGAATCCCCCGTTAAACTCTCTGCCAATTTATCCAAGGCGAATGGAGATGTGGAAGGCGATATCCTTGACCTGACAGTAAGGGGAAAGAAAATGGAGGCTATTGCTTTGGCGCGTGAACATTACGGGTATTCCTTGTCAGAAGCCAAAGAATTTGTCGAATCTCTTTTGAAAGATTAGAGCCGTACCGCCAGCCCATTCAAGACATGAAAATTAAGCCAGAATTGCACCTGATAAAAGATTGGTTAGGAAACAGAAACTATTATTTTTTTGCATTAGGTAGTGAGGCGGGTGGAAATCAGATGCTTCAGGGAAAAGTATAAAATGGCGAACAGGGGAACAAGGGTCAGAATCCATCCCAAAGAAGCGAGCATAAAATACTGGGTCAATTCTTGAAATGCAGGCAGGAAACCCAGGTTAAACGTTTCGGCTAATTTTGTTTTTGAAATCTCGTCCAGGGAGTTTCCGGTCACAGCTTCCCCAATTGTCAGGAATGGGAAAAAGAGAACGATCTGCATCGGGAAAACAATATAATTCGCCAATTGAATCGCGGGATGATTCAGGCGAAAAAACACCGCAACACCTCCGCATACCACGGTCGCAATTCCCAATACGGGAAAGATGCCAATAAGAGCACCAGAAGTTAATGCCAAAGCCAGGCTGGAAGGTTCCATCCCCTGTTTCAATAAATCAACGAGAGGAACAATAACTTTTTTCTGTAAATAACTCACAATAAATTATTTAACATATCTTTTGGTGTAATAAAAGTTTTTCCACTCTTGGTAGAGGGCCAAAAGTGCGAGTACTCATTAAGCCGAGAATATCATTTGCTAACAGATAGAGCTATTGCTCATTGAGTCCTGGGTTATGCTGGTGGAATCTTTTGACCTCAAACCGGAATAGTTCGTAGGGTTCGGTTTCTTTTATCCCGCCTTTTTTTAGGCAGACTTTCAGTTGTTGTTCTACAGTTTTAATATTTTCCAAATTGGGGAGGAGCAACCCTTGCCTGCCTTTGGACCGCACGATCAGCCCATAGCGTTCTACGTCCAGTGCTTCGGTGTCGTCAATTTTTTCAGGCGCAGTCAATACATCTACCGAGATAGTGAGTTGGTCAAGTTCTTTCACTTCTATCGGTGGAAAGCGAGGGTCTTTGTTGGCGGCTTTAATTGCGTTCTGGATAACTTCTTCGGCGAGGTTGGCGTATTTGGGCTGAATGGTTCCGATACAACCTCTTAACAATCTGTTCTTTTTAATGGAGACGAAAGTTCCAGCCCGGGTTGTAAATTCCTCCGGCAAAGGGTCGGGGCAGGGCAGGGGGCGGCCGTTTTCGAGCTGGTATTTTATGGAGCGGATTGCAAGAGACACCAGTGGGTGGTCGGGCATGGCATTCCCTCAAAAATTTACGAAACTTATATCACAACCTATGATCGCCTGATATCCGCGGCATATTGTCTCCCCGGTTAGGGGGTGACGGCATGTCGGCTGTGGATATAATCTGCCACAGCATCAAAGTGTTCGATATATTGCGGAGCCGGGAAATCGGCTTTCCTGAGATGGGATTTGGCCCGGTCAATATAAAAGCGGGCGAGGTTCACGGTGTAGTCGATGGACTTTAGTTTGTGCATATGCTCAACGATATACTGCAAATCTTTATCTTTGATATTTTCATTTTTGACGAAGGCTTCGATTTCTTTTTTCAGCGACCGGTCTGCATGGTTGTATAGATGATGCAGGGGCAGGGTGACATGGCCTTCTTTAAAATCAGTTCCCGGCGGTTTACCAAGCACGGTTTCATCGGCATCGTAATCCAGTGCGTCGTCCATTAATTGGAAAGCCATGCCGAAATCATCCCCAAAGGAGATGATGGCGGTTTCCTGTTCTTCGGTCGCGTTGGCGAGCAGTCCTCCGAGCCTTGCGCTGACAGAAATCATGGACCCGGTTTTACGGTGGATGATATCGAGTATATGCTTTTCACTAACGTTGATGTTGCGGGCTTCGGTGTATTCGTGAATGCCGCCTTCGACAAGAATTTTTGTGGCTTCGGTAACAGCATGGATGATTTTGCGTTCACAGTCCTCTGCGAGTATCAGGATCGCGCGGGAAATGAGGAAGTCACCGACCAATATGCTGGCATCACTCCCCCATTTAGCGTTGACGGTTTCTTTACCGCGCCGGACCGTGGTCTCATCGACCACATCATCGTGGAGCAGGGTGGCGGCATGGATGTATTCGACCACACATCCATGTTTGACGACTGTGTCATCGGTTTCGCGTCCGCAGAGTTTCGCACCGAGAAGGGTGAGCATAGGGCGGATGCGTTTGCCTCCACAACTCATCAGATAGGCGCTGATTCCTGGAATCAGGGGAACATCTGATTTATAGTTTTGATTGATTGCCTTCTCGACCCTGGCGAGGTCGCTTTTTAAATCTTGAGTGACGTCCCTGAATTCCATATTAATCCTGAGGATAAAACTGCGCTACTACCCTGAAGCCCCTGACTGCTGATCCATCAGGATATGGCTGGCTAGTAGCCTGTTTTTAAATCTGTTATTCTATAGAAAGCAATCATTTTTAGGAGAATTTTACTGTTTTGTCAAGGCATTTATGCCTGAGCTTAGGGTTGTGATATGCTTGCATTTGCGTACCTTATTGAACTTAGGGCTGTTTTCAGTCCGTTTGCTAGATATGTCTCTCAATTTTGCCGCAAATTTCCCGGATAGTGATTTTGGAGAATGAAATTAGCGGTCCCGAAATGGGTAAAAAAACAATGTCTAAACCTCTGGTCTCTATTATCATCCCGACTTTCAACCGAGACTATTGTCTGGCGGAGTCAATTAGTTCTGTATTGGATCAGAGTTTTACCCATTTTGAATTGATCGTGGTGGATGACGGGTCTACCGACAAGACCCTTGAGGTTATTAAAAAATTCCCGGGCATCCAGACAATTCATCTACAGGAAAACCGGGGAGTTTCCTTTGCTCGTAATCGGGGACTGGAACAGGCTCAAGGGGATTGGATTGCGTTTCTCGATTCGGATGATTTGTGGGAAAAGGGAAAACTGGAAGCTCAGGTACAATGGATAGAGAGTCACCCGGATTGCCAGGCGGTTTATACGGATGAGGTTTGGATACGCAATGGGGTACGGGTGAATCCGATGAACAAACACCGGAAATATTCTGGAGATATTTTCTCTCACTGCCTGCCGTTGTGCATTGTCAGCCCTTCTTCAGTATTACTGCGGGCTCAGTTGTTGAACGCGTTAGGTGGATTCGATGAGTCCATGCCAGTTTGTGAGGATTACGATTTATGGTTGCGCATCGCTAAACACTATCCATTTCATTTCATTGAAGAAAAGTTAATTATCAAACGGGGCGGACATGAGGATCAGTTGTCGCGTAAATACTGGGGCATGGATCGCTGGCGGGTTTATGCGTTGGAAAAACTGTTGAAAGAAAATCTGTTGAACGAAGAGCAAAAAAACGGAGTGGTAGCGATGTTGATTGAAAAATGCCGGATTCTTGTTATCGGCTACGATAAGCGGGGGAAAAGTCAAGACGCTGAGCATTATCGGACCCTGGCCGCGAGATACTCAGGGTTGGTTGAGGTGCCGGTAAAATGATCGTTCGGATAATTGGTTTTTTACTGATGTTAATGTTCGTTCCTGATGTGGGTTTCTCTGGCTCCCGGCCGGATGCAGTGGTTGAAAAAATCCGCAAGACCAGCCTCACTGTTTTAGAAACTATTTATCAAAGTGAACGGGCTTTTTTGCGGGCGGCGGCGGCCCGAGCGGCAGGTGAGTCTCACGACCCGGAGTTGATACCGTTGCTCAATAAGGCAACTGAAGATGTTTACCCGACGGCGCGTTTGTTTGCTCTGCATGGATTATTGAAAGTATCTCCAGCCGAAGCTTTGAAAGCGGCGCGAAGAATGACTGATGATACGGACATATGGGTTCGTAGCGCGGCGGTGGAGATACTTGGAGATGAAGATGAAGCGGTCGATGAAGTAAGGAGGTTTTTGAAATCTTATGATGTTCCTGTGCGTATGGCGGCCTCATCCGGGCTTGTCAAACATGGAGAGACGAAATATCTTGAAGAGGTGCTGGAACCACTCACTCATCCTATTCCTGACCGCAGGTATCAGGCTATCGGGTATCTTGGCAAGATAGGTACTCAGGATGTTTTGCCACATCTGGAAAAATTGTTTGATCACGCAGAACCGGAAATGGTTTTTTATAGCCTGAAGGCAATGGAAGGTAAGAGCACTCCAGATATGTTACCCAAGCTCAGGGAATTGATTAAGAGTGATAATTCGTCTGTTCGGTACGCGGCGGCGTTGGCGATGGGTAATCTTAAAGAGGCGGAGTCAGATTTGATTCCCCTATGTGCAGATAAAGATGGAATGGTGAAACTCTCAGCGGCCGTGGCATTGAACCGTATGGGGTCCAGTTCCTGCAAGATTGTATTTGAGGAACTGTTGACACATCCGGACTTTGGAGTGCGTAGTACTACGGCACGGGTATTAGGTGAAATGGACATCCCTGAACGGGAACGCTTGCTGAAGTTGGCACTGAAGGATAACCACTCTCGGGTTCGTACTGCATCAGTGAGGGCCGTGGGGATGATGGGTGGGCCAGAGGCCTTTCCAATTCTGGTAGCGTTGTTGCAGGATTCGCTGGAGGTGGTTCGCGCCTATGCCGCTGGAAACCTGATTCACCTTTTGCGCCCCTGAATAAAAAGAAAATCTTAATCCGGCAAACTTACAATCTTTTCGTCGTTCTCCATCTTCTTGGTGGGAAAGGTGTCTGCCCGACACCTCACTTCAAATTCATACAACATATTTTTATCGGTGAGGCCATATTGCCAGCGTTGGCTCCTGCCGATTATCGGGATTCCATTAAACCTATCTTTAGCTAAAGATTTCCCCATAGAAACTTGCCTCGATAGCAGTGACATAATTTATTGAAAAGGTGACTTTTACTTTGGTTTTGAAATATTTGATTTACAGTGTCTATTTAAGTTAAAATTAAACCTCCAAACCTTACAAAAAATAATGAAAAAAACTGCTTACATCCCAATTGTTGTCTATGTAGCGGCTCTATTTGCTGTAGTAGAAATGACTTATGCGAAGGAGCAAAATACAAATAATACTTCTTTCTCCAGTTTGATCTGGTCCTTGCCACCTGCGGGTCCCAAGGCGGTTAAGGGAAAGAAAATTTTGTATGTGGCTACCGATTTGAAAAATGGAGGAATCCTTGGGGTGGCTGAAGGCCTGGAGGAAGCGGCAAAGGAAATGGAATGGGAGTTAGTTATTGTTGATGGCGGAGGTGATTCTGAAAAAATTAGAAAAGCCTTTCAACATGCCCTAAACCAAAACATGGATGGGGTGATTTTGGGTGGGATGAATGCTAATAAATATATTATGGAATTGCGATCCCTTGCAGATGCAAATACTAAGATTGTTTGTTGGCATTGTAGCGGAAAACCCGGTCCCGTAAAGGGAACGCCAGTACAAGTCAACGTCACCACAGACCCGCGCAGGGTGGCAGAATTATCTACTGCTGAAGTTATAAAGGATAACTCTGAAAAAGTGGGAGTGATTATTTTTACGGACTCGAATTATGAAATCGCGTTGACTAAATCCTATTTTATGGAGTATGAGATCAGGAAATGTTCTCATTGCAGGTTATTAGAAATCGTTGATCTGAATTTATCGGAAAAAAGTTTGATTATTCAAGATCGGATAAAGAAGTTGTTAAATAAATATGGTTCCAGGTGGACACATAGTTTAGGGATTAATGACCTCTATTTTGATTTTGCGGCGCCAGTATTTGCAACGTATGAAGAAAATTACCCCCTGGCGATCAATAATATTTCAGCGGGGGACGGTAGTTATTCGGCATATTTGAGAATAAAGTACGGTGGCCTTCAACATGCAACCATTCCTGAACCGCTACTATTACATGGTTGGCAACTGGTGGATGAGCTGAATCGTTTGTTCAACAATAAACCTCCAAGCAATTACATAGCACCGGTAATTGTTATTACCGAAAAAAATATTCTCACTGAAGTAAATGAAAATAACTTGTTCGATCCACTAAACAATTACCGCAAGGTATATAGAGATTCATGGGGAGTGGGTCATTAATATGTTTCAAACCATCCGCTCAAAATTATTTTTATCGTTAGGTTTATTAGGTGTCGTGACTGTCTTTGTTGGAGCAGTCTTTGTTGTGATATTTGATGATTATGTGCGGGAAAATGAAATTCTGCTGGAGAATAATTTTCCTCAAGTTATCAGAGCGGGCAAATTTATGGCAGGTGCAAATAAACTGATTAGCTCAGGATCAATAGTGGTTTCTGCCTCAAACAAAGAAGAATTAGTAGAGTCTTATAAAAGAATTAGTGGGGACTTAAATCAATTTCGACTTTTAACAGCCTCGATATCAAAAGACCCGTATTTTCTCAATCTACGCCGGTTTAATCAATTAGCCCAGGAACTAGGCAGTGTTCTGGACGTGGCTCTCCAATTGCGGGCACAAATCTTTTCAATACACGAAAGCATGATGGTATCTATTCACAAGAGTAATAGACTTTTTAAGTCTTTGACTGATATCAGTCAAAGTAATGAAAATGATTCGAATAAAAAGGAAATTGGGTTAATTCAGGGAATGTTGATTGAGTTGATGGAGGTGCAAGAAATTAGACATAGGATTTTGGCTAGAGGTAAAGGCAATGTAGAAAATATGAGTGAAGAGTACCAAAATCGGGAGAAGTCAATTATTGCTCATTTGGAAGAGACAAATAAAAAAGCATCAAGCTATGATCCAGAATTAGTATTATTAATTTCAGGGTATTTGATTAATTACTACGATTATTTGGAATTCTATGCGGATCAACAAAAAAAACAAACTTCTTTGATGATTAGCTTGAATAAGTTGAAGAGCTTGGGGGGCGAACTAAAAGATTTAGCCATTGAGTATCAAGGGGTTGTTTTAGCGCAGTTGCAAAGGAGTAGAGGTGAATTGAACGCTCAAATGGAACGAGACTCGTTTCTTCTTTTGTCGGCGGTTGTTTTTAGTATTTTGTTTGTAGCCCTGGTGGTTTGGTTAGTGATCAGTAGGGGGATTGTTTCTCGTATTAATTATTTAATCGACTTGATTTTATCCGGGGAAAATGTGGGATTTCAGGTTGATAAAACTTCTGGTGATGAAATCGGGAAACTATCCAAAGCACTGAGTACTTTGATGACGGACCAACGTCAACTAAATTTTAGTAATGAAATATTGGAGGATATTGCCAGAACGGATGAGCTGGGTGATATCCTTGAGAAAATTGTTTTATGGTATGAGTCAGAAAATAAAGGTTCCTTTTGCTCTGTGTTGCTTTTGGATGAGGAGGGAAAACATTTGGTCAATGGCGTGGCACCCTCTTTACCTTCTTTTTACAACGAATCAATTGATGGTTTGGCCATAGGACCCAATGCGGGGTCGTGTGGAGCCGCCGCTTATAGAAACGAATTGACTATAGTTAAAGATGTGAGGATACACCTCTTGTGGGTGGATTTTAGAAAGCTTGCTGAAAAAGCAGGATTGAGGGCCTGTTGGTCCCAACCGATTGTCAGTTCAAAAGGAAAAGTATTAGGAACATTTGCTGTTTACTACAATGTTCCCAAAGGGCCCACTGAAGAAGAATTAAATTTTATAAAATTTATGGCTTATAAGGCTGGACTTGCAATAGAAACTAATTATCAGGAAAAAGCATTAAAAGAAAGTGAAGAGCGTTTTCGCAACTTTATGGTTCATTCTGCAGATGCGATATTTGTCCATGATGCTGAAGGAAAATTAATAGACGTCAACCAAAAAGCTTGCAGTGATTTGGGATACAGTCGTGAAGAGTTATTGAATATGTATGTCAGCGATATTGAGATCAACTGTGCGCCTGAACAGTTAAAGGATATGTGGCGGGATTGGTCATACAATGCCACTGAAATAGTGCAAGGATGCCATCGTCGAAAAGATGGAACAAATTTTCCGGTTGAGGTTCATTTGAGCCAAACTACTATGCAGAATAAAGTTTATTTTCTGGCATCTGTCCGCGATGTTTCTGAACGCAAGAAAGCTCAAGAGAAGCTCCAGGTATACGCTGATGATCTGAAACGGAGTAATCAGGAGTTAGAAAATTTTGCGGCTATTGCTTCTCATGATTTAAGGGAACCTTTGAGGAAGGTGACAATATTTGGAGACCGTTTAAGTGAAGCGGAGCCCCATTTGAGTGCCAAGTCAAAAAACTATTTGAATAGGATGCAGAAAGCTTCCCTAAGAATGGCTAGCTTCATTGATGACCTATTGAAGTATTCAAAGGTTTCAACCTCTAAAGATTTAGAGGCTCCAATGGATCTATCCAAGGTTTTAGATTTGGTGATAAGTGATTTGGAGTCTCAGATAGCTTTAACGAAAGGTGAAATTAAATTTTCCAATATGCCAGTAATTAATATGAATTCTCATCAAGCGCGTCAATTGTTTCAAAACTTGATTTCCAATGCATTAAAGTTTCACAAAAAAGAAATACCCCCCATTGTAAATATTATAAGTTTGTATAAAAAAGATGAGGAGGTATGGGAAATAAAGATACAGGATAATGGCATAGGGTTAGAAGAAAAATATGCGAGTCGAATTTTCAGAATGTTTGAACGATTGCACGGTCGAGATGATTACGAGGGCACTGGAATAGGACTCGCTATCTGCGATAAAATTGTGAGGCTTCACGGAGGGACAATTGCCGTGCAGAGTGAACGTGGGGTGGGCTCTACCTTCATTATGACTTTCCCAGACAGCTTTAATTCTTCTGATTAATGACTTGTCCGGAAGGCTCCTGGGATAATATGCGAGTCATGGCTAACTTGGTTTCTTAAGCCCCATCTTTTTGATTTTTGAGTGTAAGGTAGTAGGTTTTATTCCCAATGCCTCTGCGGCCCCGTTAGAACCTGTGATTTTCCATTCACACTGATTTAAGGCCAGTAATATATTTTCCTGGTCGCGCAAACTCATTTCTTTTTGGGTGAGAATGTTAATTGTTGCATTCGCTTGACTGGGGATAGTTGCTGAGAGTTTCTGCTTATTATCCTTCTTGGATAACTGAAAAAAAACCTTGCCTGATCGGGAAGTTATGACCGCTCGCTCAATAACATTTTGCAATTCCCGCACGTTGCCTGGCCAATCGTAACCTTGTAGCTCAATCATGTTTGCCCGAGTCAATTTAGGGAGGGGAAGATTTAATTTTCTTGAGATCTGTTCAAAAAAACTAGAGGCCAGCATCGGTATATCTTCTTTGCGACTTCGAAGTGGTGGAACTTCTATGGGAAAAACATTCAGGCGGTAATAAAGGTCCTGACGAAAATTTTTGGCTTCCACCTCTTCTTTCAAGGGTCGGTTGGTCGCGGCAATGATTCGCACATCTGCGCGAAGAGTCTTTTCATCACCGATTCTTTCAAAAGTACCTTCCTGCAAAACACGTAAAAGTTTGCTTTGCAGATCCAATGGTACTTCCCCAATCTCGTCCAGGAACAAAGTTCCTCCATCTGCAAGTTGAAATCGACCTGCCCGATCCTTTATGGCACCAGTAAATGCACCCTTCACGTGGCCAAAGAATTCGCTCTCATAAAGCTCTTTGGGGATGGAGGCGCAATTGACTTTGATCATGGCTCGCTTGCTCCGTGAACTTCTATTATGAATTTCCCGAGCCACAAGTTCCTTTCCGGTTCCCGACTCTCCGGTAATAAGAACGCTAGCATCTGTGGGTCCCACCATTTCGATTTGTCTCAGGATGGTTTCCAATGCCGGGCCACGCCCAATGATTTCTCCATAGGATTTCAATACTTCTTCATGGAGATAAGCATTTTCCAATTCTAATTGATGGCGTAACTGTTTGATTTCTTCTTCAGCTTTCTTTCGTTCGGTTAATTCTCTAAAGACAACCACGGCTCCCAGTATTTTCATGTTTTCACGAATGGGAGTGCTGACATACTCCACTGGGAAGGAAGTTCCATCTTTACGCCAAAATACCTCTTCACAAGTTTGGAATACTTGTCCCTTTCGGAATGCGGCATAAATAGGGCACTCCTTCTGGGGGTAGGGTGTTCCATCCGGCCTTGAATGGTGAACCAGTTTATGCTGGCAATTCCCTATCATTTCCCTGGCTGAATATCCGGTCATCTTTTCTGCGGCTGAATTAATAAATGTTGTCATGCCTTCAGCATCAAGACCGTAGATTCCTTCACCTGCTGATTCCAGAATCAACTTGTTCAGGTGAAGAGCTTCTTTTAATTCTGAAGGTTCGGGTTTGTTCTTTGATTCCGGTTTCATGCCCACAGTATATTCCTGCCAATCTTATAAAACCACGAAAAATCGCTAAAATATGAAAATATATAACTATATTTCGTTAATAGCGAAAATTCGTTATTTTGTGATTTGTGTCGTTATGCTTATAAATCTATTAAAAATATGGAGTTAGGTGTGTCGTGTTTGTTTGGCATGGAACATGCTCCCTATATTCGACAAAAGCCGATAGAAAAACCGGCATCCTTTTTAAAACCCAAAAGTGGAGGAAGTAAAAATGAAAACTGCAATTATCGTACTTTCGGATCCCAAAAGCGGATCAGAAGAATCTTTAGGGCGAGTCTTTAATGCTCTGGCATCTGCCTACGACTACAAAAATGCTGGCCAGGAAGTAGCCATCTTATTTCAAGGTGCGGGAACGAGATGGCCGGAAGTGCTGGAAGCAGAAGATCACCCTGCCCATGAATTGTTTGAGGCTGTAGCGGACAAAATTCAAGGAGTTTCTTGTGCTTGCGCCGATGTTTTTGGGGCGAATACCACAGGCTACGACTTGATTAAGGATAACTCGGTTCCCAAAACAACGGGCCTGCCAAGCTTTAGCAAGTTGCAGGCAGAGGGATTCAACGTGCTCACTTTCTAAAAATAAATCTCCCGCATTATGCGGGGGCATCATTCATTTTCTATTTTTTAATCAAGGAGACCCCGTCATGGCAAAACATTTTATGGAATTCGCGTTCAACGACAGTGTTCGAAAAGTTCAGGAAAAGTATGGGACCCGGACTCCTTATCAAAAAATGGAGAGCAAAACTGAATTCCGCAACAAGCTCACCTGGCAGGAAAAAGGTTACATCAAAAATAGAGACAGTTTTTATATGTCATCTGTTGGTGAAAATGGCTGGCCTTATATGCAGTTTCGCGGGGGTCCGAAAGGATTTTTAAAGGTCATTGATGAAAGCACAATCGGGTTTGCTGATTTTCGGGGTAACGGGCAATACATCAGCACAGGAAATATTAACGCCACAAAAAAAACCGTCTTGTTCCTTATGGATTACACCCAGCAACAGAGATTAAAACTCTGGGCAGAAGCGGAAGTGCTTCACGCCGCCGACCATCCTGAACTGCTGGAAAAATTTAAGATTCCGGATTACGAAGCCACTATTGAACGGATTTTTATTTTTAAAGTCCATGCATTTGACTGGAATTGTCCGCAACACATCACTCCGCGTTACACAGAAGAAGAAATCCAAAATGGCCTGATCAAATTAGAGCAGGAACAAACTGAAGCACTTTATAATAAAGGAGAATAATCATGAAAGCATTTGTTTACACAGAACTGCAGAATTCGGTACCGTTTGAAAATGCGCCCTGGCGCGAACTCAATCCGACCTTACTGCAACAACCGGGCCTTCTTAACAAGACCTGGCTCTCGGGAGTTGGTAACAACTCATTGGGAGGAATTTATGCGTTCGATACGGTGGAAAATGCGCAGGAATTTGTCACGGGATATTTTCCGGACGAAGCAAGAAGGCACGGTGTGTCGCAGACTACGCGGATTTTTGATGCGCTTATTACGGAAGAAGCCAGTCGTGATATGAACTCAGTACATTTTGGCGCGAAGCTCGATTATAAGCCGGGCGCATTCGTCTACACCGAAGTTCAGGTTAACGTTCCTTTTGCCCAGGCTCCCTGGCGCGAATTGAACCCGGTGCTCAAGGCACAACCCGGATTTCTTGCTAAAACCTGGCTTAGCGGTCTACACACCAATACTGTTGGGGGGTTCTACGCATTTGATACAGTAGAAAATGCAAAATCTTTCGCCTATAATTATTTTCCAACTGAGACTGCAAAAATGAACGCCGCATTCTACACGCGTGTCTTCGATGCAAGCCAGGTGGAAGCGGCGAGCCGACAAATGCATTCGCCGTTCTACGCCTCTGCTGAGGCCGGGGAGTTAGTTTCAGCTAATTAATATCATATTGGTTCCCGAGCTACATATGTAGCTCGCGAATAATCTAAAAATTTCAGTTTAAAGGAGGAATTTATGGATACTTTTGACGCCATATATCAGCGCCGATCCATCAAACAGTTTGATGCTCAGTTCAAACTCTCGCCAGAAGAAGAGGCCAAACTTCTTGAGGCGGCCATTCAGGCGCCGACTAGTTTCAATATTCAACATTGGCGATTTGTGATTGTGCGCGATTCTAAGCTTCGTCAAAAAATTCGTAAAGAATATGGCAACGATCAAGCTCAAATGACGGATGCTTCATTGCTCATAATAATGACAGCTGATTCCAAGGCGTGGAAGAAGAACCCTGAGCGCTACTGGGTTAATGCTCCGGAGGAAGTTGCGGATCTGCTTGTCAATTGGATGGCACCTTTTCATGAGGGCCGTGAGTGGTTACAGCGTGATGAGGCCCAAAGATCCATTGGTATGGCGATGCAAACGCTGATGCTGGCGGCAAAGTCGATGGGCTATGACTCTTGCCCTATGATTGGTTTTGACATTGAAAAGGTTGCGGAACTGATTAACTTGCCGGAAGACCATGTGATGGGGCCGATGGTAGCTGTCGGCAGGGGGGCAAAGGATCCGTGGCCGAAACCGGGTCAGTTAACGCTGGAAGAAGTAGTGTTTGAAAACGGGTTTTGACTGACTGGTTTGAATATAAGGCCAGGAATCTAAAATGGAATCCTTGGCAATTATGTTTAATTTGGTCCCCAAAACCTATCGTTGTCTAACATTTTATAATTAAACTAAAAAAACAGTTGATGTCCTCAAAAAAGGTGTATATGCTCCTAAAATGATTCAGGACAAAACACATTCTAAAAATAGACGCAGCGAAACTGTGCAGAACTGCACTTGTTTTAATTTAAGGAAAACCACCCGGGCGGTGACACAATTATTTGACGAAGCTTTGAAACCTTGTGGATTGTACGCTACCCAATTTACTTTGTTGGCGGCGATTTCTGCCAGAAGTGATGTGACGATCACAGAGTTATCGAAGGCATTGGTTATGGACCGCACGACCTTGACGCGAAATTTGAATCCTTTGCAAAAGA
>Ga0233439_10003288_pt1 | contig 17013 bp, 11 predicted proteins | sample SI_123_September_6_FD_182713 | JGI IMG/M metagenome (GOLD analysis project Ga0233439, IMG submission 182713) | Seawater microbial communities from Saanich Inlet, British Columbia, Canada - SI_123_September2016_100_MG | ecosystem: Environmental > Aquatic > Marine > Inlet | place: Canada: British... | reverse complement strand
ATGGGATACCATGAAGCATTTGCTCGTCGGTTAACGAAGAAATATGTCATGGTATCCCATCCGATCGGAAACTGCGAAATGGAGACATAGTAAATTTGGATATCACCACCTATTTAAAAGGTTTTCATGGCGACACCAGTCGTACATTTTTTGTAGGTTCACCCAGGAAAAAAGCCGAAAAACTGGTGGAAGTTTGTAAAGAAGCACTACAGCGAGGGATTGAAGTGGTGAAACCCGGTGCAAATCTCGGGGATATTGGTGCTACCATTCAAAATTTAGCCGAAAGCCATGGCTATTCCATTGTCAGGGAATTTTGCGGCCACGGGATCGGCAGCAACTTCCACGAAGAACCGCAGATTCTGCATTACGGAAACTTCGGTGAAGGTCTGGAAATAAAAAAAGGCATGGTGTTCACCATCGAACCCATGGTTAATTTAGGCAAGCCCGACTTAAAAATTCTTTCCGATAAATGGACGGCTGTCACAGAAGACGGGCAGCTCTCGGCACAATTTGAACACACCCTCTGTGTAACTGAAACAGGAGTGGATGTTATGACCCGCCTTGAAGGTCGAACCAAGTTTTGATTTTTAAGGCACTTTCCTAAAAGCTTTCCAAGCCTGATATATGACGCAACCACAACGTGGTCATCTTATTTTCCTGTTTTTTTGCGCTACTGCGGTGCGTCTAATATATTTTTTTCAGTTTCAGGATAACCCCTTTTTCTCGCACGTTCCAAAAAGTTGGGATCAGGAAATCTACTATGAAGGCGGCCTTGCTTTTGCGGGAGGCGACTTCTCCGCGGTTGCCCCCATCCTCGATAACCATTTTTCTCCTGTCTACCAATATTTTCTGGGAATATTATTTCTGCTGTTTGGTAGTAAATTGGAGGTCGTATGGATTTCGCAGTTTTTTTTGGGCGCCTTGTCAACTCTTCTTGTTTATTCGATTGCATGTAAATTCTTTAACCAATCAGCCGCGTTAATTTCGGCCCTGCTTTTTACATTTTACGCGCCCAACTGGTTGTATGAAGGGTCCCTTTATCGTGCTTCATTGATCGTATTTCTTGAATTGGCCGCATTGCGACTTTTGCTGGCAGTGGGCAATCGCCAGACGGGTTTTCTTCTTTTTTCAAGTGCCTTGGTAATGGGGCTTTTTATGCAAGTGCGATCTAATAATATTCTTATCTTTCCCATAGCTTTGGGTTACTTATGGCTGCGTCTAAGTGATCTCAGAAAAAGTAAATGGCCTTTGCTGACGGGCTATGCTCTGTTGGTCGTAATGGTTTGTACGCCAGCACTTTTTTGGGTAAAGGAAGTGAGAGGGCAATGGGGACTGTACGATAAAAGTGGACCGGAAAACCTGCTGCTGTCAAACACTCTTGATCACTCGGTGAGAACCTATGAACATAACGAAACCTATCAAGAGGTTTTAAAAACCATTCCTCTGAAAACAGGACCCATATTAAAATATGTTGTTCAGACTTTTTTAGACCATCCGCTGGAATTTTTATTCCTTTACCTTAAGAAGACCTATTACTATTTTAATAATTATGAAATTCCTGTCACGCAGAATTTTTATCTGTTTCAGGAGGTTTCTCCCATCCTGGGCTGGGGAATTCCCTTTATGGCTATAGGTGCAATGGGTTTTTTGGGAGGACTTCTTTTGTGGAAGCGAGAGGGCTGGACCCTTTTGCATACATTTTGTCTGGCAGCATTTTTAATATTTCTTCCCTTCCTGGTTTTATCTCGATATCGCTTATATTCTGTTCCTTTTCTATGTATGTTCTCCGGTTATTTTCTAGTTGTTTTTAACAAGTGGTTTGCGCAAAAAAACTGGAAGGCAATGGTTTTATCCATGCTATGCATTGCTGGTTTGGGTTTTCTATTTAAAACAAACCCCTTTCCCGAAGGAAAACTTCGAATTGTCGATCTGGCAAATATGGGATCAATATATTTAAACAATGATAAACCAGATGATGATTTAATGAGTGTCCGGTTTTATAAAAGAGCCAGTGTCTTATCACAGTCCCTGGATAAGGAATTGCAGGAGACTCAATTCATTAGAAGATTGTTTCACGATTACTATCATAGCCAGGCAATCAGGTATGCTGAGGGCAACGAAAATACAAAAGCTTTAAATGCCTTGGAAAATTCGTTGGCTTATGAGTATGGCCTGCCACAAACTCATATTAATTACGCAAAGCAGCTTTTAAAAATGGAGATTCCTGAAGGAGCTTTGAGAGAGGCTTTGGAAGCTTTGCAGCTAAAGCCAGATTCTGAGGACATTCATTTGCTCCTGGGAACAATTTACAACAAACTTCCCCATTCACCTTATTGGTTGGTTTTTCACTGGGAGAATGCCCTTGAAAAAATGGAAAGCTTAAAGCATGAAACACTGAATAAAACCTTAATTCAGATTCGAAATCAATTGGGCATTTCCGAACCTATGAATCCCTTGTTTAGGGCAGAACAAAAGGATTCAAGCATGAAAGTTTTAAGCTCCAGTCTTGCTCCCATTATTAAGTTTTCTGCTGATCCCATTGTTCCTGAGAGTTTAGTAAAATTGTCCCCTGAAAAAATGAACCAATATATGATGATGCTTTACCAACGGCTGGTACTCTTTCCTGAAAAGGGCAAAGCGGACATCCATTATCAGTTGGGAATTCTATATTGGAAAAAAGAAAATCGTCTTTCTGCTGCAGTGCATCATCTGGAAAAAGCCTGGGTTTATGGTAGGCAATCTGTGCATTTGTTAGAATTGAATAAACTTCATGCTGGAAATCTTAGTTTTGATAACTCCGAGTGACCAAAAAATATAATATTATTTCTTATATTAAATAAACATAAATGATAGACCTTATCATTTTAAGAATTCCAGGTTTTACCACCCCCGGTTATCCTTTAGTTTGAAAGCTTCCCCGTCCGAATATCAGATTGCGAGAAATTAAATTTGGGTATTAATTGATAGAAATTCTCATTATTGATATCAATCGTAAGTCATTATAAATAAGAGGCTTGACAGTTTTTTGTTGTCTGATAGATTAGCAATTAGAAGGCTGATTTTAACGGTTGGAAAAATTAATTGGAGGAGAAATATGAAGGGCGATAAAGCGGTGCTCAGTGCCTTGAACGATGTATTGATGGCAGAATTGACTGCGATCAATATTTATTATATCCACTATAAAATGCAGGAAGATTGGGGCTATGAAAAAATTGCCAGTCATTCACGAGAAGAATCCATGGGTGAAATGAAGCACGCAGATCAAATGATCGAGAGGATTCTTTTTCTCGATGGTGTTCCTGACATGCAAAAATACGACACCGTGCTGGTTGGCAACAGTGTGGAAGCTCAATTGAAAAACCAATTAAAAATCGAGTTGGCTCATGTTGCACGTTTAAGGAAACATATTCGCACCTGCCACGACAAAAGCGATTTTGGAAGCAAAGAAATTCTCGATAAAATTTTGGAAGAGACAGAAGATAGTGTTGACTGGATTGAAACCCAGTTCAACCGCATCAAGGATATCGGCATCAAGAATTATATGATGGAGAATATGAGTAAAGATAATAACTGAAAAAATAAATTTGTCTTATCGGCCCCTTTCCACCTGTTGCCTGGGTGGAAAGGGTTTTTATTTTTGAGTTTTATTGCATTCCCTGCAAATACCGAACAATTCCATCCGATGACTTTTTAATGTAAAGCCGTGACGATCACAAACTTCCAGCTGATATTTTTCAATTAGCGGGTGTTCGAACTCAATGGTTCTTCCGCAGATTTTACAAATCAAATGATCGTGGTGGCGAACCTGGAAGAGACGTTCATAGGTAGTTTTTTCGTTAAAGGTGTGAATATCAGCGAGGCCAGAGTCCACCAGCAATTTCATGGTTCGATACAATGTCGCTATTCCAATCGTGGGATCCTGAGCTTTAATTATAATATGCAAATCTTCAATGTGGATGTGGCCATCCTGACCGAGAAAAATTTCTAGGATCAATTTTCTTTGCGGTGTCCACCGCAGGTTCCTCTCTCTCAGAAAATCTTTAAAAATATCGAATTCGTTGACCATATTTTTTTATGATAATTGTTTTCAAAATCAAATTTGTGGAAAATATACATTAAAATTTCAAGAAAAAACAAGGAAGAAAAGAAATATTATTATAAGTGTCCAATTTTAAAAGGGTTTATGGATTTAAAAAATATTAAAAATAGGGTTGACAAAAACAGGGAGTGAATCTATATTGATATTCGTTATCAAAAAGGAGAAAGCTCATGGCTAGCAAAATAAAAATATGCACAGGAGCAGGGTGCAAAGCCTGGAACTCAGAATATATGGCGAGCAAGTTAAAGCAATTACAAGGTAGTGATGATGTGTGCCTGGTTCCTTGCATGAAGCAATGTGGAGGCGGTGCTTCCGTGCGATTAAAAAATCGCGGGAAAGTTTTGAAATTGCGCGAGACGGAAGATGTGGCTTATTTGCTGAATTCAAATTCAGGCGCTTTAGCAGCTGTTTGCTAGTTAAACCACTGAAAAAAATTTGATTATTTTAATTATGATAATAAATATCAATTTCAAATAGATGTCTGGGGGAAATATATGAGCGTTGCCATTATAGGAGGATTGGATAGGTTGAAGAGGTCTTATGAGAAGGAATGCCGTAGCAGGGGCTTTGATGCACGGGTGTTCAGTCAGCGCATTCCCAACATGGCTCGACGTATGAATGGCGTCCAGCGCATTCTTATTTTTACAGGAACGGTAGCCCACCCTATGGTTACCGAAGCCGTTCGTGTTGGCAGGGAACATAATATTCCCATAGATCGCTGTCACTCCAGTAGCGTTTCTGCCCTGAAACGTTGCCTCAACAGTCTTTCTTAAATGAGAAATGAAATGACAATATCTCCCAAAAAAATTCTATTAGTACATGAAGATAAAGAAGAACGCGGCCGGTTAGGGATCATGCTCGCACGTTTTGGGCATGAAATTCGATTTTCGAATGGTGGCGTAAATTCACAAAGCCTTTTGACTGAAAATGACCTGGTTATTGTTAATGATCGTTTGAAAGGCGAAACGGGTTTCGATTTCATTCAGCAATTATCAAAAGAACAACGCCAACAAGTAATTTTTATTACTTCAACTTTTTGGTCCGGTAGTTTTGCCAGGTTCCAGAAACTGGATGTTTATGAGCAGGTCTCAAAACCTGTAGATCCTCTTAAGCTGGCCGTCATCGTTTGCGATTATTTCGTAAGTAAGGAAAGAGAACCTGCATTGGATATTAAGGAAGCTTGATTTTATTTTTTCGGTCCTTAATCGGGGCTGAATCAAAGAGTCCGTAACCGGGGGTTGCGCCTTGGTTGCGGACTTTTATTAAGTTGGAATTTTAAACCAACTTGAATCAAAAGGAGAAAAACTGGGCTATAGCGAGTTAAACCTAATTTTAATTGAAAATAATTATCAAAATTAATATTGGACTGTGCATTTCAGGGAAATATTTAAAGTGTTGAATTATAATGTTTAAGTGGATATTTTTAAATGCATTCAGAGACTTTTCTTGCTAAACCCTTTGTTTTAATTAAGTTTACTATTGACAGTCTGCGGGTATTTGTTTATAAATAGCTAAATATATAAATGACAACCATTCTCAATTAGGTTTTTTCTTTAGGTTATATTTGTTTTTTTTATTAAGAGGAGAAAGGAGTAGCTCAATGAAACAAAAGTTTACATTGTTTGCTTTGATCAGTCTGGTGGCATTTTTCTGGAGCGTGCCAGCATTTTCAGCAAGCGTAGATGAGTTAAAACGGCAGATAGATATACTGTCTGACGAGATGGATAATTTAAAAGATCGCAGTGGCAGTTCCGGTAGCAAACAACACGACCGAATAAGAATTCATGGTTATGGAGAGGTGCATTTGCAAGCACCAACTTCAGGTGCTAATCAAGAAACAACTATTGATGCGCATCGATTTGTTATTGGTATCCATGCTTTATTGGCAGATTGGATTCATTTAAATGCTGAAATCGATTTCGAAGGTGCCGCACAGGAACTGGAAATGGAATTTGCTCAATTGGATTTCCTGTTAACCGATTCATTCAATGTCAGAGCCGGTGTTATGTTGGCACCTGTAGGGCTCTTAAATGAATTCCATGAGCCGACTCTATTCTGGACAACGGAACGTCCTGAGTTGCAAGTTCGAATGATCCCTAGTAGTTGGAGTGTGGGTGGGGCTGGAATTTATGGCACGCCAATGGAAGGTGTAAATTATCGCCTTTATGTCGTGAACTCCTTGCAATCTGTTTCGGATAACTCTGCAACAAATGGAAGAGGAAATGGAAACGGCGGAAATAATAACGCATTCAGTAGTAATGGTATTCGCGATGGCCGTGGCTCGCAGATCAATCAGCGCATAGCAGAAGACTTTGCTGTAACGGGAAGGATTGAACTCACCAAGCTCTATCCAGGTCTGCAGGTTGGATTTTCCACTTTCTTGGGAGATACCACGCAGGGTTACATTGATGCAGGCGGGTTTATTACTTTGGTTGAAGCGGACATTAAATATCGCAAGGAATGGTTTGAAATGAACTCAAGCATTGTGAGTACCCATATCGCTGATACCGGCGCAATCAATAACTTTTGTAGCATTGCGGGGAATGCTTGTGGCGGTGGCGTGGCAAAACACCAATATGGTGTCAATGTTCAAGCAGGAGTTCATCTCCCGCAATTGATGGGTTGGAAAACCACGCATGATATCGTTCCTCATTTCATGTATGAACGTGTAAGAACTCAGGACGATGTGGTGGATGGTTTTGCTCCAAGTCTCAACCGCAACAGGAACGCGATTTTTACCTTTGGTGTTGCTTACCTGCCGATCCCAGACGTATCTATCAAGGCAGACCACACGCACACTCGACTTGAGAATGACACGGAGACAAATGAATTTAGAATGTCGGTTTCGTACATGTACTAGTTGATGACTGTCCGTTGTTAGGACACCCAATCCTGGCATCTCGAGATTCTTGCTCCTCCAAGGTTTCGCGATGCCAGGATTTTTTTTGTTAAAAGGTCTGTAATATTGTAAAAAAGCACATGTAATCCTGCCTCCTGAAAAGGGGCAAAGATAAGCTCCCTCTCCCTTGAGGGGAGAGGGTTGGGGTGAGGGTGGTTGAACAACACCTTTCAAGCCTAAGATAAATTGTTACTGAAATAGGGAAGTAAAATACTAAACACATCCAATGAATTTAAAAACTCCAAATTTTCTTCCAGCTATTTTCGTAATAGCCATTAGCCTGAATGCTTTTTTGCCCAATGCTTTTTCTGAAGAAGAAAAGGTTTTAGATGTTCAGGTTTACCTGACCAAAAAGCAGGCCTTTGAAATTGCTTTTCCGGGTGCTGACAAGGTCGAGCGAGAAAAAAAGTGGCTGACCGAAGAACAAAAAAAAGTCATTAGTGAATTATGTCTGCAGAAGATCGATGCAAACCGCATCAACTTTTATGTGGGTAGGAAGGGCGATAATATTTTGGGCTATGCGGTCTTTGACCATGAAATTGGAAAGTCTTTCCCCATTACTTTCATGACGGTGCTCAATGTAGATGGAACCGTTCGCGACGTTGAGATTCTCGTATACCGGGAGCCTCGCGGTTGGGAGGTTCGCTATCCTTCTTTTATGGATCAGTTCACGGGTCGAGATGCCGAGTCAGATTATCGAACGGTCAACTCAATCACCGGTGCCACCTTATCGGTTCGCGCTTTAAGAAAAGGTGTTTCCCGAGCCACCGCCTTCTATAAAGTCCTATATCTCAATCAATAACTCTTTGTAAGGAAGGGCTTTGATGGACCCCTCTCTTTAAAGAGGGGCTGGGGTGATTTACAACAGAGGCTCTTTCCTATATAAAGCTTAGAATATTCATTCTAAAAAAAATGGTTTCATGTTCCAATATATTAAAATAGCTTTTATCGTTTTATTTTTGTCTTCCTGTGCCTCAAACCCCATCACAGAATCCCTGGACACAAACCCATTTAAGCATACAGAGCTATTGTTGGATGCAGAACAGTCGATCGAATCTTTGATCAATGCCGAAGGCCATCGAATTCCGCAAGAGTTATTGGGCCACGCTAAGGCATTTGTGGTGTTTCCTAATCTTTTGAAGGCGGCCATGATAGCTGGAGCAAGGGTTGGAAAAGGGGTGGTTATAGTACGCTCTCCTAAAACTGGAAAATGGAATCCACCTGCTTTCGTTAAATCTCGGCAGGCCAGTTATGGTTTTCAGGCTGGAATTCAGAAAGCGGAAATTGTATTGGTTGTTGTTACCAAAAAAGGTTTGAGAGAATTATTTAAAACCCAGTTTGACCTGGGGGCGGGTCCTGAGGTGGCCATTGGTCCCTTGGGAAAGCAAATAGATATAAATTTCCAGAAAATCCTCCTTAAAAAAGATATTTATGCATATTCCTCTATTGAAGGTTTGTTCGCTGGTATTTCCTTAAATGGCACTGTTATTAATGCAGATAATAAAGCCAATCGCCAGTATTACCGACAAAAGGTCAATAACCGGATTCTCCTGGCCGGTCAAAAAGGTGTCCGAGTCCCCGAATCGGCACAAGCTTTCCTTGAAAGGCTCAATAAACTCGCTCCACCCTACTGATTGAGCTGTAAATTAATTTCCATTAAAATAGCAATAACCCATTTAAAATTAAAGATTTAGCTTTTTCCCTCCGTTAGGATAGGCACTATATTGTGTAAATTATATCGTTTAGGAATTAATTTTGACCACCCTCAGGGACGAAAGGTGGAGTGCTAAATCTTCGTCTGGTTTCCGATCTGAGGGCAAAAAATGATCGGTAAGATATTGAATTTTAAGGGATTAAAATTTAAGTGTCGCTTGGGGCAAATTGCCTGTTTTGCGGCAGTATGGGCTTTTTCGGCGGGAATTATTATTTCCGGTTCGTCTTGGGCGCAAACGGTGCCTTCCGCTGCGGAACCCCAAAGGCTGGAAAAAAGATTTGAGCAGCCTCAGGTTCCCGGTTCGGTTATGGAACCCGAGGTTCCCGAAACCAAATCCTATTCCCCTCCCAAAGATTTGAAGAAGATCCGCTTTATTTTGAAAAAAATCGAAGTTAAAGGTTCTACCGTTTATTCACACAATGCTTTCAAAAGGTGGCAGAAAAGATTTATCGACAAAAAAGTATCCCTGGCGCTCGTTTACCGATTTGCTGAAAAAATTACTACCAAATACCGAAATGATGGCTATTTGCTTTCAAGGGCCATTGTGGTTCCACAAAAAATAAAAAATGGTGTCGTCACCATTCAGGTGGTTGAAGGATATATAGGAAACTTGAAAATTCGCGGTCCGGTGAAAGGTTCAAAACTTTTTCTGAAAAGTTATGGAAAAGGTCTGCTTCGTTCGAGTCCGTTAAAAGCCATGGATCTGGAACGGTATTTATTGTTGATAGATGATCTTCCCGGTGTTTCTGTGGAATCGGTTCTTGTTCCTTCCAAAGATGAACCGGGTGCGTCAGAACTTATTCTGACTTTGAAACACAAAGATATGGATGCGAATGCAGGCTTAGACAATCGCGGTTCAAAATTTAATGGTCCAATACAAATTAGAGGCGGGGCTAACGCAAATTCTGCGTTGGGTGTTTACGATCGATTAGGGATACAGACAATCTTTACCAGTAGCCCAGATGAATTATTTTTCTTCAATGGATTTGGTGAGATTCCCATTTCATCGGAAGGAACAAAATTATTTCTGTCCGGTTCTTTTAGTAAATCAGAACCGGGTTCTTCTCTCAAACAATTCGAGGTAGAAGGAGATTCGAATTCAGTTACGGTTCGGGTATCGCATCCTTTCATTCGTTCGAGAGGCAAGAATTTGAAAGGCCATTTTGGCTTCACGAGCAGAAATTCTGAAACGGATTTGTTGGGCGCAAATATAACCAAAGATCGTTTGCGGATTTTAAATATGGGGATGGCCTATGATTTTGTAGATCGTTTTCGCGGCGTCAACCTGATCAGTGTTGACTTGGCCAAGGGCATAGACTTTTTGAATGCAACGGGTGCTGGTAGTGCAAATCTTTCGCGCGCAGATGGACGCAGCGATTTCACCAAACTGTCCGGCGATTTATTACGGCTTCAACAATTGGGATTGGGTTGGTCCTTTTTGACAGCCGTCAGTTGGCAATATGCTTTTGATTCGCTTTTGTCTTCTGAAGAGTTTGGTCTGGGGGGGTCCCAGTTTGTAAGAGCCTATGATCCATCAGAGGTGACAGGTGACCAGGGCATTGCATTGAAATTGGAATTGCAAAAAGGAATTAAAACCGATTGGAGTTATTTGAAAAGTTTTCAGGCCTATTTATATTTTGATCATGGAACGGTCGTGCTTCGAAACACTACCGCCGTGCAGGACGATTCAAGCTCATTGACTGCGACGGGTTTGGGTGTGCGGGCCAATATCAATGAATGGTTGTCTGGATATTTTGAAGTGGGGCAACCCTTGTCGGGAGATGTGAGCGCTGAGGGCGATAGTAACCCAAGATTTTTCTTCAGCTTAAATGCTCGTTATTGAAAATTTGTATTTATCGAGTATATGAAAAATTGGATTTATAAGAATATTTTTTAATTTTATTTTCAGTGGGTAGGAATTTTTTTGGTAACGAAATAAAAAAGCCAACATCAACGCTTTTGCCCGAAATTTTAAGGGGTGGAGTGGGCGATAAAGGGCATAAGGACAGGCTGAAGTAGGATTTTAAACTTTTCAAAAGATGGTATTGCTGTACAATTTTTTAGTAGTTCTATTTGATACGGAACAACATGGAGAACAGGGTGAGCTTTAGTCACTTTTTAAAATTTAATAAAAATGATTCGCGAAACAGTTGGCGCAAACATATCGTTTGCATTTTTGCGGCGTGGGTCGCCTTGTTTCCAGCATTTGCTTTCGCTTTGCCCACGGACCCTACTGTGCAAGCCGGTTCGGTAGCTTTTGATCAAGTCGACCCAAATACTCTTAATGTTATTCAGTCTACTAATAAAGCCATTATTGATTGGCAGACATTTAATATTCAGGCAAACGAAGCCACTCATTTTCAAATGCCTTCTACCGACTCATTCAACCTCAGTCGTGTTACTGGAGGCGTTGGCTCAGAAATTTTTGGTACGCTCACTTCCAATGGAAATTTAATGCTCCTCAATCCTAATGGGATTTTGTTTGGAGCCAATTCAAAAATCGATGTAGGCGGTCTGGTTGCAACCACAAGTAATATTAGTAACAGCGATTTCATGGCTGGCAACTACCAGTTCAATATTCCTTCCAGTCTGAATCGTACCGTTATAAATAGAGGGATTATCAATGTTGCTCAAGGCGGATTGCTGGCTTTTGTTGCTCCCGGTGTAGAGAATTCGGGAATCATCAATGCGCAGCTCGGTCAAGTGTCACTTGCATCGGGTAAAACATTCACTCTCGATTTGTATGGCGACAAACTGGTCAGCCTCGGAGTCGACAGTAAAATTCTCAATCAGGTGATCGGTCCGGACGGGCAACCTGTTTCATCTTTAATTAAAAATGGTGGTTCGATTTTTGCCAATGGCGGCACGGTTTTCCTTGAGGTGAATGCTGCCAGAGACGTGGTTGATCAAGTCATAAATATGGATGGGTTGATTGAAGCCAAATCTGCGGTGCAGGAAAACGGAGAAATAGTTTTATACGGTGGCGATGAAGGTCTCGTCAATGTTACGGGAACCCTCGATGCGTCTGGTAAAGAAGCAGGCCAAACCGGTGGTGAGGTGCAAGTGCTTGGTGAATGGGTAGCGTTATTGGAAAATGCGTTCATCGATGTCTCGGGTGACTTGGGTGGCGGTACCGCTCTCATAGGTGGAGATTACCAGGGGCAAGGATTAGTACCTACCGCAGAAAAAACTTATTTTCATTCTACGGCGTTTGTAACTGCTGATGCGCTGAGCTCGGGTGATGGTGGTAAAGTCATTCTTTGGGCAGATGAGTCAACCTACTTTTATGGTGGTATTGCTGCTACCGGTGGATTGCAAAGCGGTAACGGTGGTTTTGTAGAAACTTCAGGAAAACAATTTCTCGACTTTGGTGGCAGCGTTGATGTGACTGCGACAAACGGCGTTGGGGGAACGGTTCTTCTTGACCCTGTGAGCATAACGATACTTGCAGGTACAGATAGTAATACTACTGGTTTCACTGCAGGCAGTGATATTGCAGAGCTTTTTGGGGATGACTCTGCAGTAGTAGGTACCGTTCTCGATCCAACGGCAACAACCGGAAGTTTTAATGGAATTACAGGAGGCACGATCATCCTTCAGGCAACGGACTTTATAACGATAAGTGATGCGTTTAATGTCGCGAGCGCCACAGGAAACTCCAATGTCAACTTGGTCATGCAGGCAGGTGGCAGCATCAACATCAATAAAGACCTGACCATGGATGGAACCGGTACTCTTCATTTAGAAGCAGATTCTTTTCACAATACCAGTGGGGGTGCAGATGGAACCGGTGCAATAAACTTTGCTTCAGGAACCACAACAACATTAGGCGGTGGGCTGACACTCATTGGCGCTGATTTTTCCATTGTAGGTGCAATTACGGGGGGTTCTAATAATGTAGCGATTGCTGAATCCCAATCAAGTACATCACTTGCTCTGGGTTCTGCCGCGGGTTCTTTATTGACGGACACTGAACTCGACCAAATTTCTACAACCGGTATCATCACCATCGGTCAGGCCATGACAGCAGGGACAAATGGTGCGTCGCTTGCTGCGGTCCAGACCCTGACATCGGGTGCTATTACAACAGATGGTCTTACCCAATCTAATTTGAATTTGGTTTCTAATAGCACCGTCAGCCTGGGTACGACGACCTTGACTGGAAATTTATCAGTAACCTCAGCAGGAGTGATCACCCAAACCGGTGCTTTAGCTATCACTGGAACAACCACTTTGGCTGCGGGAGCGGCTAACGATATTACATTAAGCACGGCCACCAATAACTTTACCGGTGCGGTAGCGATCACAACAGGTAAAGATGTAACCCTTGTGGATGCAGATACGATAGACCTCGGAGCTTCGACGGTTTCTGGGGATTTTGCGGTAACGGCAACTGCGGGTGGAGATATTACTGATAGTGGAGTGCTTGCGATCACAGGTAATTCAACGTTCACAACAGCGGGTGCCCAGAGCATTACCTTGAACAGTGCAAGTACTTATACAGGCACGGTTGCTTTTGTAGCTTCAGCGGGAACACTTACTAATGTGACGATCAACGATAGCGGGGTTTTTGATCTTGCCGCATTGACGCTGACCGGCGACTTGACGGTCACAGCGGGTGGAGCTATTTCCGATAGTGGCACTCTTGTAGTTCCTGGTACGACCACGATTGTAGCAGGTGCGAACAATGTTGTATTGGATGATGCTGCAAATAATTTTGGGATAGTAGCGGTAACTTCTGCGGGAACCGCAACGCTTGTTGATGTAGGCGCAATCGATCTGGGTGCGTCAACAGTAACGACTTTAAATGTAACCGCAGGCGGAAACATATCAGATAGTGGTACGATTGTAGCTTCGGGTACGACAACCATTGTGGCGGGTGCGAACAATGTTGTGTTGGATGATGCTGCAAATAATTTTGGGATAGTAGCCATAACTTCTGCAGGAACAGCAACGCTAGTTGATGTGGGTGCGATTGATATTGGTGCATCAACAGTAACGACTTTAAATATAACCGCAGGCGGAGCGATTTCAGATAGCGGTACAATTGTGGCTTCGGGTACGACAACCATTGTCGCGGGTGCTAACAATGTTGTGTTGGATGATGCTGCAAATAATTTTGGGATAGTAGCCATAACTTCTGCAGGAACAGCAACGTTAGTTGATGTGGGTGCGATTGATATGGGTGCATCAACAGTAACAACTTTAAATATAACCGCAGGCGGAGCGATTTCAGATAGCGGTACAATTGTGGCTTCGGGTACGACAACCATTGTCGCGGGTGCGAACAATGCTGTATTGGATGATGCTGCAAATAATTTTGGAACGGTAGCGGTAACTTCTGCGGGAACCGCAACGCTTGTTGATGTAGACGCGATTGATCTTGGAGCCTCTGGTGTGACCACACTGAATGTCACAGCCGGTGGAGCAATTACAGATAGCGGAAACCTTGCGGTTACTGGGACATCGACGTTCACCAGTGCCAACGCTCAGAGTATTACTCTTGATAATTCGAACACATTTTCTGTCTTGGCATTTGTAGCCTCAGCGGGAACCTTGGCCAATGTAACGATCGTGGATAGTGATGCGGTTGATTTAGCAGCCTTGACATTGACCGGTAACTTGACTGTAACAGCGGGTGGAAACATTTCAGATAGTGGCACGCTGGTGGTGCCTGGAACAACAACGCTTGTCGCTGGTACTAATACAGTTATTTTAGATGATGCTGCAAATAACTTTGGGGTAGTAGCGATAACGTCAGCTACTTCGGCAACCTTGGTTGATGTTGGTGCGATTGATCTCGGAGCTACTACGATAACGGGTGGACTGAGTGTGACAGCCGGAGGAGCGATATCGGATAGTGGAACTCTTGCAATTTCTGGCATGACAACCATTGTGGCAGGTGCGAACAATGTTGTTTTGGATGTTGCGTCTAATAACTTTGGCACGGTAGCGGTAACTTCTGCAGGAACTGCGACTTTTGTTGATACCAATGCGATTGATATTGGTGCTACCACGGTCACTACGCTGAATATAACCGCAGGTGGAGCGATATCGGATAGCGGTACAATTGTGGCTTCGGGTACGACAACCATTGTCGCGGGTGCGAACAATGTTGTGTTGGATGAGGCTGCAAATAATTTTGGGATAGTAGCGGTAACTTCAGCGGGAACCGCAACCCTTGTTGATGTGGGTGCGATTGATATTGGAGCAACCACGGTCACTACATTGAATATAACCGCAGGTGGAGCGATATCGGATAGCGGTACAATTGTGGCTTCGGGTACGACAACCATTGTCGCGGGTGCGAACAATGCTGTATTGGATGATGCTGCAAATAATTTTGGAACGGTAGCGGTAACTTCTGCGGGAACCGCAACGCTTGTTGATGTAGACGCGATTGACCTTGGAGCCTCTGGTGTGACCACACTGAATGTCACAGCCGGTGGAGCAATTACAGATAGCGGAAACCTTGCGGTTACTGGGACATCGACGTTTACCAGTGCCAACGCTCAGAGTGTAACGCTTAATAATTCGAATACATTTTCAATTTTAGCTTTTGTTGCCTCAGCAGGAACCTTGGCCAATGTAACTATCAACGATAGTGATGCGGTTGATTTGGCAGCCTTGACATTGACCGGTAATTTATCGGTAACAGCGGGTGGAAACATTTCAGATAGTGGAACGCTGGTGGTTCCTGGAACAACAACACTTGTTGCCGGTACTAATACCGTTATTTTAGATGATGCGGCTAATAATTTTGGTACGGTAGCAGTCACTTCGGCTACCACAGCAACTCTTGTTGATGTGGGTGCGATTGATCTTGGCGCTACCACGGTCACTACATTGAATTTAACTGCAGGTGGTGCGATATCGGATAGTGGAACGATTATAGCTTCGGGTACGACAACCATTGTAGCGGGTGCGAACAATGCTGTATTGGATGATGCTGCAAATAATTTTGGGATAGTAGCGGTAACTTCAGCGGGAACCGCAACCCTTGTTGATGTGGGTGCGATTGATCTTGGCGCTACCACGGTCACTACATTGAATTTAACTGCAGGTGGTGCGATATCGGATAGCGGCACGATTGTAGCTTCGGGTACGACAACCATTGTGGCGGGTGCTAACAATGTTGTATTGGATGAGGCTGTAAATAATTTTGGGATAGTAGCGGTAACTTCAGCGGGAACCGCAACCCTTGTTGATGTGGGTGCGATTGATCTTGGAGCCTCAGGTGTAACTACGTTAAATGTGACGGCAGGTGGAAATATTTCTGATAGTGGTACGATTGTAGCTTCGGGTACGACAACCATTGTGGCGGGTGCTAACAATGTTGTATTGGATGAGGCTGCAAATAATTTTGGGATAGTAGCAATTACTTCGGGTGCTATCGTTACTCTGGTAGATATAGATTCGATTGACCTTGGAGCTTCATCAGTAAGTAGTACTTACGCTGTTACGGCGGGTGGCTCGATTACGGATAGTGGTGCTTTGGCAATAACGAATTCAGCAACGTTCACAGTTGCTAATGGTCAGGACATAACTCTAAATAACTCTAATACATTTTCGAACCCTGTTTCCTTTGTGGCATCCGCAGGAACGATCGCGAACGTTACGATTGTTGATTCGACCTTACTGGATTTAGGGGCGCTGACATTGACCGGTAATTTATCGGTAACAGCGGGCGGAAACATCTCGGACAGTGGGACGTTGGTGGTCCCTGGAACAACAACGCTTGTTGCCGGTACTAATACTGCTATTTTGGATGAAGTGGCTAATAACTTTGGCACGGTAGCGGTCACTTCGGCTACCACAGCCACTCTTGTTGATGTAGATGCGATTGATCTTGGAACCTCTGGTGTGACCACTTTGAATGTCACAGCAGGAGGGGCAATTACAGATAGCGGAAACCTTGCGGTTACTGGGACATCGACGTTTACCAGTGCCAACGCTCAGAGTGTAACGCTTAATAATTCGAATACCTTTGCCACGGTAGCGTTTGTGGCTTCAGCAGGAACCTTGGCCAATGTAACCATCGTGGACAGTGATGCTATTGATCTTGCTGCTTTGACGCTGACCGGTGATTTAACTGTGACAGCAGGCGGAAACATTTCAGATAGTGGCACGCTGGTGGTTCCTGGAACAACAACGCTTGTTGCCGGTACTAATACCGTTATTTTAGATGATGCGGCTAATAATTTTGGTACGGTAGCAGTCACTTCGGCTACCACAGCCACCCTTGTCGATATAGATGCGATTGATCTTGGAACCTCAGGTGTGACCACTTTGAATGTCACG
>Ga0233439_10003286_pt1 | contig 17022 bp, 10 predicted proteins | sample SI_123_September_6_FD_182713 | JGI IMG/M metagenome (GOLD analysis project Ga0233439, IMG submission 182713) | Seawater microbial communities from Saanich Inlet, British Columbia, Canada - SI_123_September2016_100_MG | ecosystem: Environmental > Aquatic > Marine > Inlet | place: Canada: British... | reverse complement strand
GAAAGTCTTTTGTCTGTAATTGGTACAGGTAAACTCCTGCACCTACCTGCTGATTCAAATCATTGGTCGCATCCCAAGTAATGGAATGGTAGCCTGCGGGTGTGCTTTGCATTTTGAAAGTTTTCACTTTCTGTCCCAGCATATTGTAAATGGTTAAGGTCATATCACTTACCTCTGGTAGGTCAAAGCGTAATGTCGTAGATGGGTTAAATGGGTTGGGGTAGTTTTCATGGAGAGCAAACACAGTTGGTATGCCTTCACTTACCGTTGACAGGTATTCATAGCGATCAATAAATAATATTCTATCTTCACCTGTAATCTTAGTTGTATCGATTCCATCCGTGGCGCTCACTGTGAATTTCATTGTAACCCTTGGAAGAAAAGGGATATCGCTGAACAGTTCTGTAGCTAGATCCTCGTAGGTTTTATCTAAAATTGTATCCTTTGTAACATAAAGCAATTTCTTTGGCATTACTCCCGCTCCACCAAACACCAGATAATCCAAAGAAGATGTTGCACCTATTTTCAAACTGGGAGTCCAAGATAATGAATGTGTAGTATTCCCATTGTTACTATTTACAATAATAGTATCTGATAATGTGGTTTTCCATTCAAATGATGTAGGGGGCACATTAAGATTATTTATATCAAATCCACCATCGTGGAAACTCTGAGCTATCTTATCAGCATCCTTTAACTTGACGAGAGATGAGATGTTATCGGTCCCAAGACCAGCCACTGCGCTAATGACAACTTCTATTGTATCTCCTAAGAGCAATTGATAGGGTCCAGTATTCAACACAAGGCGACGATCACCAGGAGGTAAACTAATACCATCGACCCAACCAGTTCCTGTTACAGGGTCACCTGCCAAAACAAATTTTTCTGGCTGATTTGTTATCGGATCAACAAAAGGTGATTGCGTTGGATATTCAGGTCTAGGTAGATAACCCTGCATTAAGTTGTACCATTGCAAGGTTCCAGAGTAATCGTTATTATCTGGGTCATCTACAGATGAGCCACTAGCAAAGTAAGTAAAACTCGACATTTGACTATCAAGAAAATCGTAGCCAACTGCTGGTACTGCTAGATTATAGGTATCTTTAAAAACGGAATCGGTAGGATAAGCATTATACGAATAACCCATATTAAGAAGGGTGTCAAGCCCTGCATAATCATCAGTATGGTCTCCAATATCTGGATCAACAAATTGAGTTAGATAAAATGAGTCCACTTGTGCTTCTGTAGAACCACCAGGGAGACCCGTATAGATTAATCGAATTCTTTTGTAAATCACTTGATCTAAAATCTCAACAGAATTATAACCCCATATAGTCATTTGCATTTCTATTCCAATAGGTGGAGAACCCCAAATGGATGTGTTTTCCAAATCGTTAGCGACCAGCCAAATAGTTTGAGGTGCATTTTCTACACCTGGTAAGTCACCAACCCATCTACTCCCATCCCATGTAGGAGCAGTATAAATACCATCTCCATTTGAATCTACAAATGGTGCTCCTTCATTTGCTGGCCATTCTTCCCAGTCATGCTGGTATTGATCTCGCACTTCATTTATATCATCCTCTGTCAATAGATCAGGAGACATATTTTTGTATATTGATACATCATCTGAAAGGTCAGCTGATCTCCAATCACTTCTGACACGCCAAATTTGCTGATCCCATGAATTCTCAACAAAATCAGATGTTTTGATTTTACCATCTGAGTCGAGGAGGACTTTTCCAGCTCTTAGGCCACTATTATACATCGAACCATTCACACGAATTATTGGCAAACCATCTCCACTTCCATCGGTTAAAAGATTACCATCATTATCAAATCCAATTTTATCGCTGACCTTCCCCCCCCATAGAATACCCTCTGTGAAAATTATATTTCCTGCATGTTTTGGGAAATGACCTGAAGACCCATGCCTAGTTCCATTCCATTGAAACATACCTTTATGATCTATTTGCATAGAGAACTTATTAATATTGAAAAATGTTTGTTTGGGGCCATTATCATCAGCGATGGTAAAACTAATAAGCAATGAAAAAAAAATAGTGACTTTCTTCATAATGAACTCCCTTGGTTTAAAATTCAGAGGAATTTACAAAAAAAAACCTAGCAATGTGGGTGTCTCTTTTATTTAAAGGGTACACCCCCCAAAGGGTGTTTTAGGTTGAGTTTTTTGGTTGAGTTTCCCGGCATGGTTTCCCGCTATTTGGTTTCCCGTTTCTGTATATTTAAGATAACAGTAGACTACATCTGATAAAGAAAAAGCCCCTCAATAAAGAAGGGCTTCATGTCAGTCAGAAGTGGTTTCTGACGAGTCGGGGTGAGAGGATTCGAACCTCCGACCTCCTGCTCCCAAAGCAGAAGAACTAACTCTCTATCTTATCATATAAAGGCACATAACCTTCAATTATATGAGCTGTGTCCTCCAAAAGCGTGTCCTCCTTGCCCATTTTTGGTTCTATCGCATAGGTAGACACCAATGTGGGGAAATCTTGAGCAACACGCTTCAAGTTCATTTTTGAATACTGTTCTGTAGTCGTGACTGATGCATGCCCCATCATGAGTTTTACATCATAGATGGAAGTGCCCATAATCAGCCTACGAACAGCAAAGGTATGACGAAGTGAATGGAAATGCTTCTTTTCACTGGCACCGATACTTCTCAAACACTTTTTGAAGATCTTACTCAAGTGTTCGCCTGGATCAGATAAAACCAAACCATAACCAGTATCATGCCAAGCCTTGAGTTCAGTGAACATCTGAATCAAGAGCGTGTTGAGCTCGATGCTTCTTACTGCATGCGACTTTGATTCTGGTGGAATATCAATCCAGCTGCCATTCAAAGATGAAATGAATGGCTCTCTAAGACGCATTCCTGTTTCTCGGTATAACAAAAATACCCTCCTATAAAAGTCATCCAATATCCCAAGTCCCATGATTTCATGAAACTCTTGATCGGTGATATATACGGGATCTGTTTTTGCTATTTTTCTTTGTTCAATGACAGGAACTTTGTCCAGCTTTCCCATTCTATTAAAGTGCCTTAACATGGCTTTCACTGTCCTCAAATGGATGTTAATAGAGGTATCAGAGTTTCCTTTGTAATCCAGGAAATCAATGAAGTTTAAAATATCTGAATTACCAATTGAGGCTAAAGATCTCTTTGATCCACAGCATTCAAGTAAGTACTTCAAACCCAACTTGTTGATTTCGAGTGTTTTTTCTCTGATCTTGTTTTTCTTTCGATGAGACATCCATTCATTGACTGCATCCTCAAGCTTAAAGACCTTTATTTTTGTTAGACCATCATCATTGAGCCAGGGGAATGAGAAAGACAATCCATCCACCATATCTGATTCTACTTTTTTGATTTCAAATAGACGTTGAATTGCAGTCACCTTTGATTTGGTACGGAGCGGGATTTGTTTTTCTTTTCTGGTACCATTTTCATCTCTCCATTGCTTTCTTGCATACCACATGCCTCTGCGTTTTTTAAGTGTAGCCATAATGGCCTCCTAAACACAGAGTAATACCCAGAAGGCTTAATTGTTCAATACCCACATCAGAGACGTTACCGATGCTCACTTCTGAGTTTTTTCTTATTGTTATGTATTGATATTTAAGCACTAGAATTTACCAAAAATGAACCTTTTGATTGTCTATAATTGACGATGACATTGGCAGTTTAATCAAATTTATTATAAAGCCCATTAATCGTCATCTAAACAACCCAACTCAGCTAACATTCTGATATGAGCTATGCTACCATTTGATGCTTCATACCATATTCGTCCCAATACTTCTTCTTTGTAGGTTTCAGCACTTACACTTAAAAGATCCCAACCATCCTTCTTAGCTGTCCCAATTCTATCTAAAGCTTTCTTCAGTTTTAAATATTTCATTGGTCTTCCATCAGGATTTCCACTTACACCCTTTTCAAAAGGATCAAGATTAGCTACTGAATTAGGGTGTTTTCCCCGTCCATCCAGTTTCTCTGTTACCAGTGAAACTTTGTCCGATTTACCGCCTGTTTTACTGGAAAAATCTTTACTCATTTTCATCCTCCCAATCATTAGGTAAAGGCATACTCCTTAACTCCATTTTCCATGCTCCTATATTATTACTATCTTTGGTAATCACTATCTCATCAGTATATTTAAATCCTGACTTATGTGGATTCTCTATTATACCTTCTAACTTTTCCCATTGTTCTTGTGTCATTACTTACTCCTGTTCTTTTGTTTACTTATACACCTAATCACACACTTCAAACTCCTAAAGTGTAAATAATATCCTTTATCATTTCTGATAACTTCGTGTTTTGAGGTAGGTTTTTCTTCATCTGACATTAGAAATCCACCTGAAATTGATTAGCATTAGACTGAATTAGCTCTTGATCTTCTAATCCTTTATTGGGCTTAGTAATTTGTACTAAACTTGGCTTTAACTTATACACTGCCCATCCTTCGTGCTTAAAATACTGAAGACAAAATCGATCAGAACAATACTCTTCTGGATTTTCTAATATTTGATTTAAAATATCCCAAGTCTCTCCACTCATCATATTTATCAATCTATTATTCATTTTCTTATCCTTTTTGTTAGTTACATGGTATACTATTAGATACCCTACTTAAATAGGGGGTAAAGACAAAACACTTACCATCTATCCCATTCCCCATAAACCGCACCATATATGGATTTACGGGGACTGTCTTGATTCTCAACACTGTACTTAGATAGGGGCTTAATCTGAATAAGGGTATACTTCAATAGGGGGATAACCCCAGTTAAGGGTATACTTTTATAGGGTGGTTTATGACTTTCTACCACATTCACCTTCCTTCCATTGTGTCTCTACGCCCACCATCTGTTTTTTTGGTCTTGGGATTTCATGTTTCCAATTTTCCTCTGGATAATTCCGCCACCGCTCTTGATTTAATGGTAAGTCCATGCTGACAAGTATCTTGTAAGTTGCTCTGTCCCCCCGACACATACCACCTCTGCTTATCTGATTTATAAACCCCACTTCAATTAATTGATTTCTTGCCTTGATGTAAGTACTGGAACAGCATCCATACCTTCCCTTGAACTCAGATTCCGTGAATGAGATATCACGATTATTGGTATATATTTTTTTCTTACCCTTGCGAGTCCATCGGAGTTCAGTTAGAAAACAATGGAGCAGTTCCCTTGCCATTGGAGTAAGAGATTGATATGCTTTTGAGAACCAAACCTCATTTGGATAATAGAATCCACCCTTAGGTAACTTCTTCACAATTGCACTCCCTCCTCATTTGTAATGTCCATATAAGGTAGGGTATAGGATACAAATACGCCCGTATCAGCCGTTTCTCTTACATCCTCACCTGTTATATTGCCCAAGCCCAAAAGGGCGAGTCTTGGGCTTGAGTATTTGATTTGGAAACTCCAGATAGGAGCGTTCACTCCGTACATCACCAACTTGGCTTTTTCCCGCTTTTTGAGTTTTCTTGCTACCTTGTGGTCGTTGGTTTGAATCCTATAAACGGGAATCCGTTTGGTTTCTTGCCATAGGTAGGTTTCGAGGTGTTTTATCCTTTGAGCCATCTATCCACCCATTCCCGTCTGAACATATTTTTACCAGTACTTCGTGCTACCTTAAGTTGTCCACTTTTTATGGCTCGATTTACAGTTGAAAGGGATAGTCCAGTTTCAGAAACCACATTGACAGTAGTTAGCCAATCCTTCTTGATGTTGCCATCCAGTTTCTGCTCAATCCTATCTAACTGTTCTTTCATATTGTACAGTTGGAGATCAATTGCCATTATTTAGACTCCAACCATTGGTCCAAATCAGACTTTTTAAATAATAAACGACCAGTATTTTTACTCGCCTTTAATTTTCCTTTACTAACATATCGTCTTATTGTGGGCTGTGATAGTTTGGTATAGTTAACGGCCTGTCTGATGGTTACCCATTCATCAGGACAGCCTTTTTTTACTATATCGAGTATTTCGTTTAATACTTCATTTGTTCTATAAGTGGATTCTTCGTTTTCCATATTTAAACACCTTTGATTGCTTAATGATTAATAATTGGTGATTAGTTACGGAGAAGTCTAAGCGACTTATTGTATATACATTAAAATACCACTCATCCTACAAATTGAGGGTTTTAGGGTACGAGTGGTATACTACTTACTTAAATGTTTATTAATTACTGAGTAGATGGGTTCGTAAGGATGTTTCTCTGCTTCATCAATCATCTTCAGTATTTTTTTGGGGAAATAAGGTTTTTTTACATATTTATAAATTGATTGTCCAACAGATATACTATCATAATCAAAACTTTCCATGAGGTCGTCAATGGCATTTTTAATCTTGTATTGACTAAAACCAAATCCTTCCATTTTTTCTTTCAATGGAATAAGAAGGCCATATAATAATTGGTTTTCACCAGTTTCCCTTTTTAAAAAATAGTCTAATGCTAATTGATAGAGTGCCTTATAAATTTTCAAAGGTTCTAATAGGTGGGGAAGTACAACTTTATCATTAAAGAGATTTGCCTCTGCCTTTTTGATTGCCGCTATAGACTGCTCAAGTTTGACTTGTTGAGTTTCCTTATAATCGTGGAACAGTTCTTTTCTTTTGTCCTTTGGTATATCTAACAAGTCTACAACTGGTTTTATGACATCAACCCACTCAAGAGCACTATTCTTTGGAATGTCATTTAACTGCTCCCACTCAAATACCTTTTCTACAACTTTAGCTGATAATACTCTATTTGTTATAACGGTTGGTGTCTGGAATAAATTATTAGAAAGAAGTGTAGTCTTGCGATATTTATAATAAAATTGTTCGGGAGGATTATGGATCTTAAACAATTCCAACTCCCAGTTAACCTTTTTACGAGGCATCGTATTTTATTTTAGTAATACCATCTTCTTTGTCTTAACAAAGCCCTTGGTCTGAATCTGGTAAAAGTAAATCCCTGCCGATACTGGTGTTCCAAAGCTATTTCTGGTATTCCAGATAACTGACTGATAACCTGCAGGTATTTCTTCACTAATCAGCTTCACCACTTCCCTACCTAATATATCATAGATCATAAGATTCACATGTGTCTGCTGCGGCAGGTCGTAATTGATGGTGGTTACTGGGTTAAATGGATTGGGGTAGTTCTGATGCAGGGCAAATTCTTGCGGCACAGGCTTTAAAATTAAATCTGTGTTTCCAGACCCTATAATCTCATTATCTTTACTGATATATTGGTAAGAGATGGTTATAGTGACATCTTTTTTCTGATAGTGCTGTAATTCAAAAGAGATCGCCTGATTTTCTATGATCATTTGATGCGAAAGCAGTTTGCCGGAAATTGTATCTACCTTGGTTAAAGCCATTGCCATATTATCTGTAACGTTTTGATTCTTCGGTAATATTTGAATTTCAGCCTGTGGATAGTTTATGATGATTTCTGCTGCCTGTGTGCCCACGGGTGGATTAAACACTAAATTTTCGTTGTCAAAAGAAACCATCAGATTTTCGCCGGCTTTATCGAGCATTTTTGCTATTAATTTTCCTGATTGATCATGATCCCAGTGCCACATTCTATAAAATGACATGCCATCTCTGGAATTATAAATTCCGTCCAACGCAGGTTTTAAATAAGGCGAGGTACCAACAACAGGGCCCAATTCGTATTGTGTATCCTTCGCATTCCACCCGGTAATAAAACTATTCATGTCATTTACGCCAATAGTACCGTCCACATCGTAATCAGCCAAGAGGGCCACATTGTAAATATATTCCAGGTTGTCGGTCACATTGCTGGCACGGTCCGTGAGACCATTCACAGTCAGGGTAAACTCGTCCCCACCGGTGAAGGGTGCCGCAAGCGTAATGATTATATTTGTCTGTTCTTCAATATTCTGCGTAAAGCCCACATTGTCGCCCTGGGCGGAACTGAAACTAACATTGCCCGCCAACACCGGTTCTGACAGGGTCATTTCGATAGAAACATTGTCAAAAATGGACAGCGTATTGGTGGTGGGTACTGAAACAGAAGAGATGCCCGGGGCGGTGATATCGACCATAAAGCCATTGGAGGAGGCAACTTCCGATAGGTTACCCAGGCCGTCCGTGGCGCGGACGCTGAAGAAGTATTGTGTATTATCTGAAAGACTTAAATCATTGAATGTATGTGATGTGTCCGTACCTATATCCGCCCATCCGGCTATATCCGACCCTTTGGCTACAGACCCGAGGGCAACCTCATATTTGGCGATGCCGTTAACGTCATCGAAACTGATCCAGTTGGCACTGACGGAGGTATTCACATTCAACCAGTCAATATCCTCCCCGCTGCCATCGACAATAGTACCCACGCTGGGACCAGTACGGTCGATGGTTACACCTTCGGAACTGGCAAAAGCCTCATTGCCCACCAGGTCTAAGGCATACACCGTACCATAATAGGTCTGATTATTATCCAGATCCAGACTGCTTAAGGCTATTGACTCCGCCAGACCCACATTCGTGCGGGCAACTATATTCCCGGCGCCGGGCTGAGTGCCCAGGCTATATTCATAATGGCTGAGTCCGCTGGGCGTATCAGAAAAACCAGACCAGGTCAGCGTAACTAATGTAGTATCCGATTGGTAATTATCACCGTTAGAAACCGTGCCCGCCACAGGCGCCGTCAGATCCATTTGAAAACCGTCGGAAGAAACCACCTCGGAAACATTCCCCACTGCATCGGTCACACGGGCGTTGGCATAATAATGAATACTTTCAGAAAAAGCGGACAAATCAATTGAAATCACATTTGAATCACCTTGAAACCAGGAAACGGCATCATCACTACCTGCTGAAGTTCCAATTGAATACTCATATTTTGATATGGATCCATTATCTGTAGCCATCGTTATTATTTTAGCGGCTTTACCAGGACCATACCAATCAACATTAACTAAACTATTACTAAAGTCGGTCTGCCAGGTATCGTTAGAATATTGAGAGACTCCTGGGCCAGAAGGTTTAAGGGCATGGTTATTATTTCCACTCAAGTCATAGATCGTATCAACCCAAACTGAATTAAAATTCCAATAGCCCACTAATCCTGTTTCACTGCCACTAACTTCCTTATATAAATTTGATTGAATATCTTGCTCTGATCTTTCATAGTTCCAAAAACGAACCTCATCAAGATTACCTTTACCGAAAGCACCTACATGTGAGCCAAAACCAAATTGTTCTGTTAAAATCTTTTGTTCCGCAGCACCCTGATGTTGTGTTTTAAATACACCATTCATATAAATTTTATATAACATAGAATTATCACGAGTGATCGAAAAATGTGTCCATTCGTTAAAAGGTAAACTTGCGCCTCCTGATGCAGGATTATTACCACTGGGATCTGTGAAGTTAAGTTGGATACCAGCCTCTGCACCATCCTGCATTCCAGCAAACATAATGAAAAACTGTTTTGCTTCGATTGGATGGAGATTGCCTTCAGTCGTTTGCCCGTGTTTAATCCAAAATTCAACGGTCATATCACCCAATATTTCATTACTTAAGTTATTATCAATAATGTTTGACCCACTGCATCCATAACAACCTGTATTCTCATATCTGATCGAATGATTAATGAAGACCCCAGGCGATTCTGAAACGGAACTGATCACCGGTTTTTCATTATCAATTAACACCCCGTCGGTGGTGGCGATATCAGACAGCTGGCCGTCGTTGTCGGTGCCACGGACACTGAAATAGTAAGTCTCGTTATTCACCAGGGAGAGCCCGGATACAGTTATTGAAGTGTCGGTGCTGTTGGTGGTCCAGTCCACAGTATTATTAAGTGAAGTTGTCCCAATTGCATATTCATAGATCACAGTGCCGTTATCATCAAATTTTTTCCAGTGGGCGGAGAGGGTACTTGTGGAATTGCTGAAATCCATTTCCAGGGTATCAGACAGTCCGTCAGAAATGGTATTTGCTTTGGGAAATCTGCTGGAATACTTGTTCTCATAGGCACCCATATCCGGAGCACTTCCTGATGGGTTTGGCCGTGTATTACCTGCTAAATCAATGGATAATGGCGTTATTGTCTGTGTAAACGGTTTGGTGCCCCAGGATATATCTAATGAGGATAGTCCTGCACCTATGAGCTTACTGTGCTTGCTGAGGGTATAATTCGAATTTTCCGCATCGATAAATGCAGGGTCATAATCATAAACATTGGATTGGTTTAAGGTATGATTGTTGGTGCCGATTATATTGATCTGGATATCTCCCGTACCATCAGTCGTGCCGCGCTTTAGTACCGTATTCGAAATAGTAATAGTTTCATTTTCATCGTTATTTACAATTGCAATTGACCCATATTCATTGCCCTCTATTATCGAGTTGAGTATCACAGCATTGCCACCGCCTAAATAAAGTCCACTGGTATAAATCTTTTCACCTTTATTAGTGTTGCCTGTTATGGTTACGTGGTTTAAAACGTGTGTCTTGTCATTGGCAAAGCCACTAAACCAAACAGCAGTTCCCCGGTCGCTGCCTTCATTCCCGTAGACAAGAACATTATGCAATTCTCCTTGCGATACAGCTAACATGATTCCCGCGCCGTTGCCACCATAATTGTTACGAATTATGCAATTATTGAAGATTGACTTTTCAGCACCGCTGACATAGATGCCACCGCCCTGTCCGGAGGCATAGTTATTTTCTACAATCAAATCATTAAATACCAATGAACCAGATTGAAAAAACAAACCACCTCCTTCGTTATCAGGGCTTTGAACTGCTGAACCATTTCTCAGTGTAAATCCGGTAACTACAGCAATGGTATCAACACTGTCAAAAACATTTTTTACAGACAATACAGTTCCGTTACTGCCGCCATCAATGATTGTAGAGTCTGATCCGGAATTTGATATGAAGGCAATTCCCTTAGAATCTATGGTTATATTTTCATTGTACGTGCCGGCATAGACCAAAACTGTTTCACCACTCTTTGATGCATCAATCGCCGCCTGGATGGTGGTAAAGTCGCCGGTGCCGTCTTTTTTAACTGTATATTGTTTTGTCGGTACGGCGGATACCGAGGCTGTCTGGGGACTCTCGTTCCCGGAGTTGTCAACGGCGGTGATGCGGAAGTAATACGTCGCGCCGCTGGTCAGGTTACGATTGATATAGGTCGTAGTCGTTGGTTCCGTGCCCAGTTTGGTAAAAGTGATATCGTCCGAACTACGGTAAATGTGATATTTGGCCAGGTCGCTTTCGGTGTTGGCCGTCCAGTTTAAAGTGACTAAACCAGCCCCGGCAGTAGCGGTCAACCCTGATGGTGTGGCCGGTGGGGCGACATCGGGCACTACCGTGGTAGCGGAAACGTCGGCTGTTTTCGCACTTTCATTCCCGGAATAGTCTAAAGCCGAAAGGCGATAATAGTAGGTAACATTGGTGTCCAGATCGGTGTGGGTAAAGGTTGTAATATTATAGTTCAGCGTATCCAGGACAGTGGTGGGACTGGCGCCGGTGCCGCCGTAAATCTTGTAACCCAGGAGGTCATTTTCCGTGTTTGCGGACCAGTTTAGCGTAATTTTCCCAACACCCGCTGTCGCTGTTAGATCCGTTGGTTTAGCAGGTGGATTCGGATCATAAGGGGCTCCGTAGACATTTTCATAGGCACCCAGATCGGGATTTGATCCGGCAGGATTTGGTCGAGTGTTATTATCCATATCTACTGTGGGTGCTGTATATGTTACATTGTTTATCGTTACTGACGCTGCACCCTTACCAATAGAACGAGATGCATCTTTTAATTTGAAATTAGCAGCAGATGTATCAACAAACTGTGGTTCAAAAGACATATTACTGACATCCCAATTCGTTGACAAAAAGCCCGTTTTATTGTCAATACCATTTAATCCATTTTCTATCAATGAATTAAAAATAATTAGGTTATACGTACGTTCACTATACTCCGTTTTAATTTGTGCACCCCCGCCCTCTTCTTGTTGTTGATTGCCATAAATTATAGAGTTAAACAGGATGACGTTTTCTGCACCTATATTCATCCCATAGCTCTGATTATTGACAATCGTTACGTTTTTATAAATGGCGGCTGTTCGGTTCCCTGCAGTTCCCGTTTGTAAAATTGCTGTACCACCAAAATTATTATACACAAGCATATTTTCAACATCCAAATATGACCAGGTTTCAATTGCTGCACCACCGATCCACCCTGTGTTATTTCTCATAATCACATTTTTAATAGAAATTTCACCCCGGTTGAATAATCCACCACCATGTGAAGCGAAATTATTTTGTATAATTAAATTTTTCAAAGTTGAAGAACCTTCAATAGTTATTCCACCACCGTGACAATCGAGCCAATTAGTAGCACAATCATACCCCTCGCTCTCATTTCCTCCCCTACCATTCTGGACTGTAAAACCATCCAAAACCATAGTTTTGGAACCATACCTCATATCCACCACATGAAAGGCCTGATTTCCGTCAATAATTGTTTTATCCCGGCCATTTTCTGAAACTATGGTGAGATGCTTATCCTTAAAGTCTATCGCCTCCACGTAGGTCCCGTCGCTGACAACAATTTTGGTCCAGTCACCGGCGGCGTCAATCGCCGCCTGAATTGTGGCATAATCGCCGGTGTCGTCCTTTTTCACCGTCAGAGTATTCATGGGTATATCGGTGACATCCGCTGTTTTCACACTTTCATTCCCCGCATTGTCAAGCGCAGAAATACCGTAATAATACGTTGTGCCGTTAGTCAGTCCCGTATGCGTATAGGTTTCTGTGCCGGCTGTAACAGTTTCCAACAGGGTGGTGGGGTCAGCGCTGGTGCTGCCGTAGACCTTATAACTGGCCAAGTCGCTTTCGCTGTTGGCCGTCCAGATCAGGACTACCTGCTTATCCCCGGCCTCGGCCGTGAAACCTATTGTGGCGGCCGGCACGACACCATCTATTACCAGGGCGGCATTGTCCGCCAGGTTGGCGGCAGTGGGAATGGTAAAATCGGTCATAACATTGCCGGAACCATCCGCAATGGTGGCCGCATAAAACGATAATCCTATGGATTTAACTGTCAGGTCTGCGCTTTCATCCCCCGCTTGGACCGTATAGGTAGCGGTTGCCGTGGTGGAACTGCTAATGGAAGATATGGAAACGGTCTGATCCGTGTCACCGGTCTCCAGGATGATGTTGAGATTGCCGGTGGAAAGGGTGACGGCCTCACTGAAGGTCACCTTAACATTAATAGCATCGCCAAATTTGTAAGTACCATCATTCGTCGTGGATGCAATTGAAGAAATAGTCGGCGCCGTGTTGTCTACCAGCGGCGTTCCCAAGGCGTTTTCATAGGCACCTATATCTGGTGCACTGCCAGATGGGCTGGGCCGTGCATTTCCTGCTAAATCTTTTGCCAATAATTGCCGTTTGGCGCCTGAAGTCCAAACCAAGGAGTCCACATTAGTACCTTGCGCATTAATTACATAAGCAGAATAACCTGTACCAATTAATGGCGAAGAATTATTGAGTGTATAGTCTGTGGTAGAATAGTCAGGAGTAACTCCAGTTACATCAGTATGGAATACCGTTCCTAGAGAATTGGTATAATTTGTATTACTTCCATTTTTTTGATTCGAATTTTTTATATAAACATTAATAGCACTTGTTCCCAGATTTACAAACTTTTGACCAGCAGTAGATGTCGAAATTTCACTGGAATAAATTCGAGATGTGCGTATCGTAGGGTCGTTACCCAAGCTTGGGTAAAAACCATATTCAGTAAAATTAATTATTGTGCAATGATAAAAATCAGGCCAGCTATTTCCACTAATAACCCGGGATTTTCCATTTGCATCAATCAAGCAATTTGAATAAAACCCACCTTTTTTACCATTATCACCAAACAAAGGTGTTCCGGTTCCTTGTCCATTTTTAAAAATACATTTATCTACAAAAACGTTGTCGCCATTAATTTTGAGATGAGCGCCACCTTCGTCGCAACGGTTGTTGGTAAAATAGCATTTAGAGACAAGAACAGAGTCTTCACCAACTGCGATTTCCATCCCACCCCCTCTATCTTCTCCATTATAATCTGAAAAGCCATTTTGGATAGTAAAACCTTCAATAATCGTACCATTCATATCACCACCATCAATTAATCTGACGGTTTGATTATCCCCACCTCCATCAATAATTGTAGTTTCATAACCTGCGTTTGATACAAGAATTAATTTTTTCCCAATAACAATATTTTCACTATACGTTCCGGCATAAACAATAATGCTGTCCCCAGCTGACGCTGCGTTGACGGCAGCCTGAATGGTAGTATAGTCCCCCGTTCCATCTTTATTAACGATAATTGCTGGCTTAAAGGTCCAGTTGAACTGAGTCGCAGCCGTATTATTATTTCCAACTGCATCTGTAAACTTGTTTGCCGCAACATCAATGGTGGTTGCACCATTGGCTGATGGGGTAAAAGTAGCCGTATATACCGTACTGGATGTTGCCGAGAAACTACTCAAAGCACCATTGGACACCGTGATATCGCCTACCACAAAATCTGTAGTTGCTTCACTGGAAGTAAAAGTAACCGTTAAAGTGGCGTCATTGGTGGTGGCACCATCGCTGACAGCATTACTCCCATCAGTGGCTGTGATGGTCATGGTAGGAGCCGTACCATCATAGGTCCAATTAAACTGCGTGGCGGCTGTGTTATTGTTTCCGGCTGCATCTGTAAACTTGTTTGCGGCCACATCAATGGTTGTGGCACCACTGGCTGATGGGGTGAACGTGGCTGTATAGACAGTGGTTGATGTGGCGCTGAATGAACTCAAAGAACCACCGCTGACAGTAATATCGCCTACAGCAAAATCAGTGGTCGCTTCGCTGGACGTAAATGTAAGCGCAAGTGTGGCATCTTTGGATGTAAACCCATCCGCACCTTCAGCAGCAGTAATAGTCATGGTGGGGGCTGTAATATCTTTGGCGGTGTTGGTATAAGAACTACTTTTCTTACCCGTTGCCCAGGCAGCACCACTGATGGTACCATTATTTCCATTTCCAGATAGATCCGTTAGAGTCGTGCCCGTACCCTCTTCCATTTTCCAATAACCCACAAGGTTGCTTGTGGATGTATAGTTGCCCGAATTACTCAATGCATCTAAAGCTACACCCGAATTATATAATGCAGTAATTTCTGCACTAGTTAAGGCTTCATTCCAAATACCAATTTCGTCTATTTCTCCATTAAAATCTGTAGAACTACCAGCCTCACCACCAGATACCTCTCCTATCCATAAAGGTAATGAATTATCAACAACAGCACCAATAGAGCTATCGGTTGTTATATCCGATCCATTCAAATAGATTGTCGCAGTAGTTCCACTAAATGTAACCACAATCTGAATCCAATTGACTGATGATGTGAATGACCCTCGAGCAAGTTCAGAACCACCAGCTAAAAATGTGATTGTATTTGCTACAGGATTTACTTCTAATTCATAGCCAGCAGCATCATCCCAGTTTTCTTTCTTAGAAATAATGCGTTGATAACGATTATCTGTTATATCATCGAATTTAACGTATGCAATTATAGTTCCACTACTTATGTTGAATACACTATTATGAGAAATTGAAACATAATCATCTGTTCCATCAAAACTGAGGCTTTCTCCTATGGCAGCTAAACTTGCGGTGTTATTACTCTGAGAGGTCGATGCTTCATTGCCTGCAGCATCATAAATGCCGTCGTCCACAGGCGTAACGGTTAAGGTCTCACTGCCATTTGCAATACCCGAAAGACCGATACCTAAGGTATAAACATTCCCGCTTATGGATATGCTGGTGGGTGTGCTACTCGAAAGGGTTGCTGCGCCTCCACTGATACTTAAGGCAAAGTCCGATGCTTCTAATGCACCGCTTCCGCCGTTGGTATTATATACTGCTTCACTCATGGTGACAGCTATCGTAGTGTTATCGGCATCAAGGGATACAGATGAGATGGTGGGAGCGGTAATATCATTAGCCGTATTGGTATAGGAGCTGCTCTTTTTTCCCGTTGCCCAGGTAGCACCACTGATGGTACCGTTATTTCCATTTCCAGATAGATCCGTTATGGTTGTGCCCGTACCTTCTTCCATTTTCCAGTATCCTTTAAGATCACCTGAAGAGGTATAATTGCCTGAATTGCTTTTTGCATCCAGGGCAACTCCAGAATTATATAATGCGGTGATTTCTGCTTGAGTTAATGCATCTTTCCAGATAGAAATATCATCCAAAAGTCCATTGAAATATCTATCGTTACCAGGTTGAAAATAACCTATGAAAAATGGATTTGAATTATCTATGTTCGCATTTTCCCCTACAATAGATATGCTATTTTCTTTAATACCATTCATATATACATCACAATTACTATCTCGGTCATAAACAGCAGTGAAGTAATGCCATTGGTTATCCAAAATAGAAGTGCTTACAATAATTTCGTCAGTCCCAGAATCTGAATCTGTAATTTCAGCTCTAATTAATCCGTCAGTGCGAACATAGATTGAATAACCACCACCCAAGCTGATGTATCTTTTGCCAAGAATATATTCAGGATTACCAATTGAACTATTATTTGTTTTAATCCAAAAACTTACAGTGAAGTCTGACGAATTAACATTTAATGTGCCATTATCTGGTATGTTAACCTCATCATCGGTCCCATCAAAGCTGAGACTCTCTCCTATAGCATTTAAACTGGCGGTGTTATTACTCTGAGTGGTACTCGCTTCATTTCCTGCTGCATCATAAATGCCGTCGTCCACAGGGGTAACGGTTAAGGTTTCACTGCCATTGGCAATGCCCGAAAGACCAATACCTAACGTGTATACATTTCCGCTTATGGATATGCTTGTGGGTGTGCTACTTGAAAGGGTTGCTGTGCCACCACTGATCGCAAAAGCAAAGTCCGATGTTTCTAATGAGCCGCTACCGCCATTGGTATTATATA
>Ga0233439_10003285_pt1 | contig 17027 bp, 16 predicted proteins | sample SI_123_September_6_FD_182713 | JGI IMG/M metagenome (GOLD analysis project Ga0233439, IMG submission 182713) | Seawater microbial communities from Saanich Inlet, British Columbia, Canada - SI_123_September2016_100_MG | ecosystem: Environmental > Aquatic > Marine > Inlet | place: Canada: British... | reverse complement strand
CCAACGCACCAAGATGGCAGATTTTCGACAAAATTTTGAAGAAATCTTGAGGAACCTCTCAGGTGGTGGAGGTGGTAGTGATGGTGGTAGTGATGGTCGTCGTCGTGGTGGTCGTCGATCAGCGAATGGGCCTTCCCCGGTTCTTTCGTCCACCGATGTTCGTCCCCGGGCGGAGCTTCCTGATTCGGTTCTTTCGCCGACGGAACATTCCCTTCCCCGGGACGAGGGGTTGTTCCTTCGGCGGCCGGACAGCAAGACTGTGGAGGTCTGGAGACAAAACCGCGACGGGACAATTTCTTTCGTCTGCGATCTGGGCGCCCTCTTGAGGTCGTTCTTCCAGCAGGTGTTGTGTCCATGTTGCGGGACTGTGTGTCGCGACCTCGGGGGAGGAACCCTCATTCCCGAAACGCAATTCGTCGAGGCACGGATCGTGGTTGACGAGGGTCGAACAATGATCTTGAACAAGGATTGTGGTTGGTACCCCCTGGATCAGTTCTTGATCCAGCAGAACGTCAAGTTCTGAGTTCTCCGTGTTCCACCTTGTCCCTGCTTGCCCTCCTTGTCCATGCTTGCCTGCCCTGTGTGTCCCTGCCCTGCCCTGCTTGTCCCTGCCCTGCTTGTCCCTGCCCTGCCCTGTGTGTCCCTGCCCTGCCCTGCTTGTCCCTGTCCTGTTCTGCTTGCTTTTTATGTTTTACCAAAAAGGGGGAACCCCCAACAAAACCCATAAAAAAACTTTTTTTTTTAGGTTTTAAATCTTTAATGGTGTAAATATATAATCTCCGTTAATGTTTCTAAATTTTTTTTAATAATTTTTTAAATATACAATACATATTTTTGATTTAATGTTTCTAAATCTTTAACTAAATTTGATATTTTTGTATTTCCGATATAATCTGTTAGATTTTCTTTTTCACAAATATTTAATTGTAATTTAGTATTATATTTCTTAGATTTTCCAAATAATTTAACAATATTCTGATAAATTCTCAATATTTCTAATTTAATAAAAGTTTCTAACATATTTTCAGAACTTAATTTCCATTTATGAATTATATATTTAATATAATATTTATTATAATTACCAGATAATCTTCGTAAAATATGATAAATACTTTCATTCAATAATTTACAAGGAGCAGATAATAAATATTCTGGTGAATAATCACAATCTTTTATTTTATCTGACATACTCATATATTTTAGAATATCAATTAATGATTTTAATTTAATTTCAATAAATCTATTATACCAATTTGATATCATATATTTGGTAATATCAGATTTATAAACATCAATTAGATTATCATAATTTTCAAATTCAATATCAGTTAAATTAATAAAATGATTTTGACTATTTTGATTAATTTCTATAATCGGATGGTAAATCCGTTTTGATACATTCGCCAAACAATTTGAGGGTCCGATCCAAATGCGTGGATTTTGAAATTCTTCAATTGTAAAGTATTTACGATAAAATTCTAATGTTGTCATATCCATTGTTCCAAGCATCAAATTCTTGTATTTATTAATCAATCTTAGTAAATTTTCCATCAAATAATCATACATTTTTTCAGAAATATAATGTTCTATCGTAGCAATAAATAGATTATTTCTTGTTGATAATTCAATATGATTATTATTTTTTATACTACATTTTTTCCAGTTTTCTGATAAAGTATCTGAAAGTAAATCCGGAGATGGATATTTTGCTTCTGATTTTTTATAAATAGGGTCAATTCTAATTACATATTGATTAATCTTTTTATTAGTTGTATTAGTTGTATTAGTTGTATTATTTAATAAAATATTATATTTATCAGATACGCCATTAAATAAACTATCAACGATAGGAGGATATTCATGACATCTATAATTTATATTTGTATAATCATTATCGTCATTATCATTTATCGTCGTTTTAGAACCTAATAGAATCCATACTAATTCAATAGTTTTTAGGTTTTTATATAAATTATATGCAATTGAATTATCAATAAAATGTAGATAATTATCAACTTCACGTTCAGTTATATCTCGGATATCCATTTTAAAAGTATTGATTTGATTTTAATATTAAATGAAAATTATATTTTAAGTATATTTTAAGTATATTTTAAGTATATTTCTAAATATCATAATATTGATATTATTTTAATAAAAAAATTAAATAAATAATTAATAAATTTCAATTTTACTTACCATTGTTTTTATCTCTATTTCTATTTCAGTAATATTTTTTTTTAAAATGGTATTTATAATTTTTTCGATTTTTAATATATTTTTATATAAATTTTTTTTATTAGAAACAGGTATATACTGAATTGTTAATATATAAAAGTTAATAGATATATACTCTTTTTTAGAAAATATAATTATTTTTGAAAAATCACATTTTAGTATTTCCATTAACATTTTAATATTATATTCTAAATCATTATTTTTTATTAATTTTGTGATAGATTTAACTATTTTATTCGTAATATTATTAATATCTTCTATATTTTCTATTATCGTTCTTTTTTCTTTTTTAATAAAATTATTATTCGAAATATTAAACTTATCCTGATAAAATTTCATATTTTCTATAGAACTTAATATAGTATTTAATTTATTTTTTATATTAAGAGATTAAGGATGGGACTGCCTTTGGTCATCGGGATTCCTGTGCAATCTGCAAAGGGTGGATTGGAGATGAAGACGATTATGACCCGTGCAACTGCGATGATGATGACTATTGGGTCTGCTCTTGCGGGGTGCTTCTCTCAGAAGACCTCATCGAGTCGAAGGAACAGTTCCGGTTGCACCTTGATATCATCAACAAAAAACAATAAAAAATAAGAGAAAATAAGAGAAAAAACTCAGAAAAAATAAAAAAATAAAAAAGAAAAGAAAAATTTACTTTTTTTTTATAAATTATCACTAAAAATCTAATCAAAAATGACAAAACTAACCAAAATCTAACAAAAATTGAATTTTATTAAAGTATAAAATATCTTATTACCTTTTGTGAACTCCACAAATTCTTCAAAATGGCGCAATCCACGTTCGATGAGGTTGATCTTGATGATCTTTTCAATGAATCCAATAATGAAAAAAAACTCAGGGAAATGCTTCAAGATTCCTGCGACATTATCCACCGACTTCAGAACGAAAACAAAAATTTGAAGGGAACGGTTCTTTCTCTTGTTAAACTCAGGAATAAGTGTCAGACCAATTGTAATGATTGCGATGACTGCAACGATTACAACTTGGAACTTCGAGTCATTTTACTGAAATCAAAGTGAAGAACCGAAGAAAAACCAACAAAAAAACAAAAAACCAACAAAAAAACAAAAAACCAACAAAAAACAAAAAAACAAAAACCCAACAAAAAACAAAAAACCAACAAAAAACAAAATTTTTTTTATTATATAACAAATTAATAACAAATTAATAACAAATTAATAACAAATTAATAATAATATATAATAACATATCAATAATAATTAGTTAAATAAAATTCAAAAATGACATCAATCAAAAATAATAATAATAATAATAATAATAAACCAAGAAATATATTAACAATAGAAAGAGATGATGTTTTGGTATCAAGTAATTGTGATTGTAAAATTTGTCAATTAACAAAAGAACATCAAGTTCGTGGAATAACTACATTATTATGTCATAAAGGAGGTAAAATTGCTTATGCTGGAATTGAAAAAGTAGGAGATAATTTAAAATTAAGAATGTCTGGTGGTAGTCGTGACAAAGGTGAAACTTTAGCAGAATGTTTAATGCGTGAATTATATGAAGAAATTGGACTAGAAGATATTAATATTGTTGTTGATAAGAATAATAATCCTTTTTATAGAGTTATAGGTAATACTTTGATATTATTAACATCAATCAATAATATCAATCCATTAATTAATATTATTGAAAAAAGACAAAAAGATAATTCATTACCAGATTATATGAAAGAAGTTGTTGGTTTTCATAAAAGTAGATATAATAATTTAAAAATTGCTTTTAACAATTTAACAAATGATGAAAGAGCATCTAATTTTTTTAAGATATCCGTTTCCAGTATGTTTTCAAAAAATTATTTAAATAATGGAGATAATAATACTATGTATTTTATTAAAAATACTAATACAAAAAAAAATGTTAAAAGTTATTATAAATTAAAAACATTAAAATTGGAAAAATGTAATAAATAATAATAATAATTAATAATAATTAATAATAATTAATAATAATAAATTATCGTCTATCTTCTTGTGAAACATAATCAGTTTCTAATAATTTAAAGATATCTTTATCATTTTTAATTTTTTTAACTAATTTCACTAATTCTTCTTCTGTATATTTTGCCTTTTTACTATCTGAAATAAAAATACCCCATTCACTTAGTTTGTATCCTTTTGATTTTGCGATTTCTCTAATTAATTTATTAAATTCGCCTCCACTTGTATAATGAAAGTAAGCAAATGGAAAGACTGATTTTGGTACTAATCTAATATCCATATGACGATAAACACTTTTTTCTTTTAATTGAACCAATCCAAGAAATTTAGTATCACCGACGGAAAGAGTATGTTTAACTATATCTACCATAGTTAATAATTTAACAATATTTTTTAATACATCATTATTTTTTAAATCATCTTTATTTTTAAAAGTTTTAGATGTTATTAGAATATCTATATCTTTACTTGTCGCTTTGCCAGATGGATATGAACCAGCAATATGGACTTCTAAATCTGAAAATCTGGTATATTCAGTAATAATTTTTTTTACTTTATCAAATATTGCTTTTGCTTCATTGCGTGGAATTCTTTTTTCTAAATCTTGATGAAATTTAACACCAATTAATTGAGAAGGTGTTAAATAAATTTTTTCTTCGGAAATTGCTTTTTTTAGTAAAGTCATTGTATTTATTCCAGATTTTTCTAATTTTTCAACTGCTTTAGGTCCAAATCCAAATATGTTTGATATATTTTCATCATCGGATACTTCTTGATATCCGGTGCTTTCAGGTAGGTCTGCTTCTAAATTTTCTAATAATTTTAATTTACCACTTTCCAAAATTTCGTCTATTTTTTCAATAATTTTTGGTCCAATGCCTTTAATGTCTGAAACTTGTGATCCTTTTGTTATCTTTTCAGGATATTGTTTTAATTGATAAACAACTCTTTTATATGAATTTCCTCTAATAAAATCTTTTTTAGCTTGATAAACAATTCGTAATCTATCAAATATAGAAACCATTTTTGAATTATCTGGATGTTTAGTTTCAATATCTTTAGAAATTCCAGTTCCAACTTGATGTTTAGAACTATATTCTATATTTTCAGATGCTAAATAATTTATAAATTTATTTTTAAGTATTTTGATATCCATTGGTTCTAATTTAAAATTTAATACTTTTTTTCCTTCATCCCATTTACGAAATAATTGAACTTCTTGACCGTATTGTCCGGCATCTTCTTCAGTATCAGCAAATCCTGCTTTATGAGTTTCCAATGCCATTGGTATTTGATGTTCAGTAGCAATTTTATAAATTTCGTAAATAGCATCCATTGAACCTCCTTTTTCTTTATTAAATATATAACCTTCATTAATTCCGATATGTCTATCAACTTTAGAATTGTATTCTGCTTTACTATCATTAATATGTAAGCATACCAGATTTTTCATTCCAAGCAATTTGTCAAATAATTTAAAGAAGGATTTTACACCATCAATACTTCGAATATCATATCCTGTTGTAAATATATGTGCTGTATCAACACAAATACCTAATCTTTTATGATATGTTTTAGGAATAATATTCCATAGTTCTGCGAATTCTTCTAAAGTAGTTGCTATTTGAGACCCTTTTTTATTACCTGCACCAGTTTCTAAAATTACTTTTGTATGTGGAGCATTTTTTTCTGCTAAATCAAGTATTCTTTCAACATTAACCGCCATATTGTTATATGCTTCTTCTCTGGATTGTCCATCAAGTTGTTTTCCTAAATGTAATACAACACCAATACCACCAATTTGTTCTACAACATTTAAATCGTAAGCAACATTTTGATGAATATATTTAATAGAATTTGGTTTAGCAGATAAATTCATAGCAAGAACTCCATGAACCATAATATGGTGATTGTGAATTTTACAAAATTTTTTTGTTTTTACTATCTCTTCTGCTGTAAATTTTTTAGACTTTGCTTCCATTTTAGAAGATTGATTACCACCTAAATAAAATTGTGATACATTACCACCTAAATAATGAGAATATCTAACTGCAGTAAAAGGCCCTTCTTTAATACTAACACTTGGACCAATCAAACATTTTTTATTGGTTAATGACGCCATATTGAAAGATTAGTTTTATTTTTATTTTTATTTTTAGTTTTATTATTAAATGTAAATATATGTAATATAAAAATAAGATAAAAATAAAATCAATTTTAAATTAAAAATAAAATTGATTTTAATATATCTATAATGTAATATTATTAACAAAAGTAATATTAAATAAATATTATTAATAACTGTAATATTTCTATTTATGAAAGAGGAAAATAATAAAATTGATACTGAAGAAGATACTAAAAAGATGGCAGTCTCCGTTATTGATAATCAAACTTTTAATAATCCTACTAACCCACATTTATTAGAATATAATTTATATAATAAAAATAAGATGATTGATTTAGTAAAAACATTTTTCAATGATATTAGAGAATATAAAAAAAATAATACATTACCAGAATATAATCCAAGAATGTTATATAGACAACTTGGAATATATCCAACTGTTAATATAGAAATAATTAATATGATACATTATACTCGTATATTTTGGAGAATGTGGGAAACATCTGGAAGAGAAATACCAGAAATTTTGGATAAATATAGAAATATTGATTATCATATTTTAATACATTTATGTAGTTCAGATGAAGTATATAATTTTGATTATCCAAGTTTGCGATAGATTATTTATAGATTAAATTCATTTATAAATATTTTATAACCTTTATTTTTTTCTATATTTTCTATATTTTCTATATTTTTATTTAGTTTATTATCAATTGAAGTATGATAATAAATTGACATATATTCTGCTATAATTTCATTTGGGTGATAATGATTTGTATCAATACCAAAAAAATTATTATAATCATTCAATTGATATAATGGGAATGGTCTTTTAATTCCATTTAAACTGGCAATATTTCCTTCTAACATTGTGATTGGATACGCCATATAATTAACATCTCTTAAATTGACTGAATTTGGTGAATGAACTGCTCCAATCCAATACCAATTATTATGATTTTTATTATTCAGACTTTTTTCTATAATTGGATATCTCCATAACCAATTGTTTTCTAATCCATCTGGATTAATTCTATTAAAATAAAGAGCATCTTCCATACCATTTAAATGTTCTACTTGTTTGAATCCCCATTGACGATATAATATATTATATTTATCTTTGTTGAGTCTTTGTTCTATATGAACTAATTCGTGTATGATAGTTTTACCAAAATAATTGATTGCGTAATCTGTTTTTCCAATATTATCTAATCCAATAATAGATAGTTTTCGAAACATATCGTATGGAAATATAATTGTCATATCGTGTGTATGAGGCATTCCTCCTTCTAACCATATATCACCTTTTGCAATGCTACAATTCGGTAAAATATCAGTTAATAAGTAAATAGATGTATTATTATCATTTTTTAAAATAGTCATCATTTCAAATATTAATCTTTCAAATGCTTTTATTTCAGAATCATTAATTTTTAATAAACTGTTGGTTCGGTATCTATCAACACATTCATTCAATGTTTCAAATTCTCTGACTTGATAAGCAATTTTTTTTTCATTAAATTTTGATAAATAATTATTGTTTAATGGGAAAAGTTTAGAGGAATCTTCTGGATTTAAGTAATTAATTTTAAATGGTAAATTAATTGTTTTTTCTTTATAATCTTGATAACTCTCTTTTATTATTTTATTGTTATTATTGGTGTTATTAGTAGGTCTTCTATCTATTCTAATAAATTCTATTAGAATTATAATAATTATTATACCAATAAAAGCTTTTACTTTCCAATTTTCAAGCATATTCATTTATTATTATAATCAGATTAGAAAATGGCAAAAAATATATAACTAAATTTTAATATTTGGTATTCTCGCAATTAAATTGTCTGGTATTTGGGATTTAATGTTTCTATATTCTAATTCGGTTCTTGTATCATAAATACAATTTGTTTCTGACTTGTAATGATACGACAACGATTTAGATAAATTAGAATTATATTTATTAATATTTTTCGGTTCTTTTACTAAAGAATTCCACATAATATTACTTTCAGAATTTGTTATTTCTTTTTCATCTAAATTACTAAATTTATGTTCCTTTTTAGGTTTTGGGTAATCTAAATAATTAATACCGTTTATTGTAATGTCATCCATATTTGTTTGATTTTTATATTTTTATATTTTTAGTTATTTAGTTATTTAGTTATTTAGTTATTTAGTTATTTAGTTATTTAGTTATTGTAAATACCATCTTTATATTATTATAATAATTATATAAGGTTTTTAATTAATTTTCTGACTAAATAATAAGGTTTGTTATTTATAAAATAATAAAAATAATAAAAATATAAAAATGGAATCAACAGCAAGTTTAGTATTATTGATAAAAGGAATTACGAATACCGTAATTAGATTATTACCAATTGGTTTATATAGTGGAACAGCATTGTCAAGTTTTGTTTTTAATGATTTTAGAGCAACACTGTTATTTGCTGGGTTTATGTTAAATGAATTCATCTCAATGGGTTATCGTATTGTTCTTCGGGGTAAAGAAAATCCACAATGTGCTTTAGTAAGAACAGAAAATGGACACTTTACATTACCGTCTCCAATCACACAAACCGTTGGTTTTTTCTGTTCATTTTTATTAATGAAAATGTATATGAGTGGTCAGTTTAAACCACTTGAATTCTTTGTAATTGCCTTATTATTATTAATTACAATATGGTCCAGAAAGAATGTAGGTTGTTCTTCTTTTATTGATGGCGTATTTAGTGCTACGGTTGGTATGTTATTAGGAGCAGCATATTTTTCAATCGTTCAAGATTATTACAAGCAAGATTATTTAAATGAAACCGAAGATACAACATACGATGATGTTTTTTTTAAATTATAAAACATAGGATTATATATTTTTATCATTTTTTCTAATATTTTAAGTTATATAAATTTATATTAAAAATTGAATTTTTATTTATTAATTAATTTAAGATTACATTTAAGAAAAAGTATATTATTTCTTTAATTCACATAAGACATTACTAAATTTTAACTAATTTTATTATTTACAATACTAACAATACTAACAATACTAACAATACTAACAATACTAACAATACTAAAAAAAATACAAAATACAAAATACACAAAACAAAATGGCAGGATTTGAAGCTTTCAGTCAAGCAATGGGTTCCGTTACTAATAAAGTAGTCGGAGAAAATGGAGCATTGGCGGAAGAATCAACTGGTAATCCGTTAGTTAATACGTTCAATGATATGGTTCGTGGAGTATCGGATGAGTGTGTTAAGGAAAGTGTTAATTCTATGTTTTCATTTTATATGCGTGATGGAGATATTGATATTCTTCAAAAGATTTTCAAGTTATTGTTTCATGAACGAGATTGTCGAGGTGGAAAAGGAGAAAAGCATAACTTCCATCGGATGTTTTTGTATTATTATAAAGTAATGCCACAAATTATAACTACAATTGTTTTGGAAGATTTTATTGGAGAATTTGGTTATTATAAGGATTATTTACAAATTTGGAAGTTAATTTGTTCGGAAACTTATGGAAAATATGAAGAATATCAAGATTTAATATTCGCAATTGCTACTTTATTGACCGAAAGAGCAATTGAAGATTACAATATTTGTATTAATATATCAGATAATGAGGGAGATAATGATGGAGATAATGATGGAGACCTTGAAAATCCTTCCTTATGTTGTAAGTGGGGTATGCCTTCGGAAGGGAGTCATTTTGATAAGCATTGTTGGGTGATTCGTAATGGTAAAAAGGTGAATATTGTTAATTATTTGGCGATGCTACGTTACAATTCTAAGAATGTTAAGAATATTTTGGTAGAATATAGAAAAAACAATTCTTTTGTTCGTAGTAAATTGAATATTGTTGAGAGGAATATGTGTTCTGATAATTGGAAGAACATTAAATTTTCGACAGTATCCAGTCGTGCAATGATGAATTATCGTAGTGCCTTTGCGAACAAGGATAAGAAAGGAAAGGAAAGATGTGATTCTAAAGATAGGCGTCTATGTTCAGTAAATTTGAAAGAGTTTTTAGTTAATAATTCGCATAAATTGAAGGGAGGACAAACGCATCCACACGAATTAATTTGTAAGATGGTTCGCTGTAGAGATGAAGATGATATTGATTATCAAGTATTACTGGCACAATATCATTCATTGCGTCTAACAACCGCGGTTGATATTTTAAAGATGATGTTAATCAGATATAGAGAAGGAGTATCTGTTGCGAGTCAGATGATACGATTCATTTGTATGGCAGATGTATCAGGTTCTATGGAAGGACAACCTATGGATGTTGCTGTTTCTCTGACTATTTTCTTCAGTGATTTCTCTCGTTATATGATTAATTTCTTAAAGGATTTTAGTTTATTAGTCACTAAACCGATTGAAGAACTGAAATTAAACAAGAATTATCAAGCATCATCTGAATTACGGGGATTGATTGATGAACTGGAAATTGATGATATTATTCGTGCATTCCATATAGAAGTTGCGATTCTTAACGAAAAAGATTATATCCATAATCAGGCAATTTCATTCACTGATCGGCCGACAGTAATTAATTTCAGTGATGATATGAGTCCTCCTGAAAAATATCGTCATATGATGAGAGAAGTTGGTTATAGCACAAATATTGAAGCGGCAGTCAAATGCTTATTAGATATTTGTGTTAAGAATAAGATTCCGGCAAGTTCAATTCCGAATTTAATGATTATAACTGATGGTCAGTTTAACCAGATGGATCCAGGTGGTTGTAATTGGAATACCAGTCACGAAAACATTCAAAGACTATTTCTCAAGTATGGATATAAGGAAATTCCGACAATCATTTACTGGAATGTCCGAGGAGATACTTATGGATATCAGGCTACAAGTGAAAAGGTAGGTGTCCAATTGTTATCTGGTTTTTCTCAATCTATGGTTAAGAGTGCTATTCGAGGTCAAATTGATGAGAAAAAGGTCGAAACTATTATTGTTGATGGTGTTGAACAACAAGTAGAAATTTCAGCAATTACTCCTTGGGATACATTAGTATCTACTCTGGATGATGAAAGATATAATAGAATTGGAGATATTGTATCTGCTGTTTTATTAGAAACTGGAGAAGAACCTGTTTTATTAGAATGATTTAATTATAAAAATGATATAAATATAATTAGTTTTCAAAAAATAAAAATAAATAAAAATAAATATAAATAAATATAGATATAAATATAATTAGTTTTCAAAAAATAAAAATAAATAAAAATATATAAAAATAAATAAAAATAAATAAATATTATTGTATATAAATTATTTTTTTACATTAATTTTTCCAATTTACTCATAAATTTAAATAAGTAAATAAATATTTCTAAATGTCCTGTTATTTCGTGGTTAGAATAAAAGAAAGTATTTATTCTTGTTTTCCCAAAATATGGACTACTTTTACTTTTTCCCCCTTTTAAGTAATCATATGCTAAATCAAATTTTCTGTCTGATAATAATTCAAAGTAATGGTTTAAAACTAACTTTGCTTTACTGCGGTAATCTTTTTCATATTGAATTATAATTTTGTCTTTTTGACTTGATGATATTTTCATTTTATTTATTTCACTTAATTTAGTATTACATTGTTTGATTTTATCACAATTAAATAATGAATAACGGGGGTCTTGTGTTATATTAACTTGTCTAATTTTTATAGTTCTATTGAGTAAAACAGCGACTGCAATAATTTCTATTCTATTTAAAAATTCTAAATATTTTTCTAATATTTTTGTTCCAATTTGACCGATTTCACTACCCAACGGCATTAAAATTTGATAATAACTTTTACTCATATCACCAAAAATAAGAAATGGATGATTATTAAATGGTCTGGTATATGTATATATGTAGAATGTATTATTTTTCCCAGCATTTAGGTCATATTCATCTAATTTTAATGTTGGAAATTTGCTATCCATTTTTTTAATTTTCTTAGAATATATTTCTAAAAATATTTTGAATTGTGGGATAATAGAATTAATTCTATCTCTGGTTGTAAGTTTATTTGATGGATAATTTATTTTAAAAATAACATTATTGTCGATATATTCTCTTTTTGGTATTAATTCTTTTTTTTGCTTAACTCTTTCTTTCAATCTTTTTCCACCTTCCATAATTTGATTATTAGTATTACTACTATTACTATAACTATAATTATAATTATATCATATTATTATCCAAAAATGTAAAAATGTAAAAATATAAAAATAATCTTAATTAATTTATGAATTTATGAATTTATTTTTTAACCATATTAATTCCCATAGATAACATAAAAGATACTGCGAATAGAAGAACTACACAGATTAATACTGTATAAGTAGTTAAAAACTCATTAATTCTTTTATTTTCAGTATTATCCATAGCACATTGGCAACTATCTCTTAAATCTCTGATATATGTAAATAAGCAATAAAATGCTACCACACCGGCAACCATACGCAATATTCCGACTACCATTTGTAAATGATTTTGTTGTTTTTTAGCACTATTTTGACAAATAATAATACAAAGTAATGATACACACATTACTGCAATTGCGTAATATTTAATGTAATCTTTACGCCAATCATTAACACAATCACATTCTTTAATATTCTCAAGTCTCATAACATAGAATAAGATAATACCGTTAAGAAGGATTGAATATACATTTGTAGTATCAATAGATTTATGCATCATATTTATTTTATTTTATTAGTTTTATTAGTTATATTAGTTTTATTAATTGTATTTATAATAATAAAAGAAATAATAAAAGAAATAATAAAAACATAAATAAAAAATTAGTAAGTTAGGAAAGAGTGTAAATTTTCTAAAATATAAAATAAAAAGGTAGTAAAAATATAAAAAAATAAATTGAAATGAATGAAGTAGATAATTTAGGATTACGGCAACTTTATATAACAAGAATAAATAGGATAAAAAGAAAATTAATAGAACAAATTAATAAAATAGAGAAAAGAGATGATATAAAAGATTTTGTTAATATTAATCATATTGAAAATTTAAAAAAAATTGATATTACGATTAATAGATTAGAATTACAAGTATTAAATCTACAAAATAAAATTAATGTATTTATGAATGTTGAACGAAATATATCTGATGATATAATTCAAGAAATTGTTGAAGATAATAAAACAGACGCAATAATTCAGAAGTTTCTTCCATATATGCTTTATTGTTATATGAATGTTGATAATCAAAGAAGTAATTCAATAGATGAGTTAGATTAAATGATTTAACAAGGTTCGACAATATCATTTGTTAATAAATGTTTTGTATATTGTTCTAATTCTTTTGGAAATACTATATTTGATTTAACTGCGTAAAATAGACGGGTTTTTTTCATTAGTTTTCTAATTTCGTTAGTTTTCTTTGTTATTTTTTTAATATCTTCTTCACTATATTCTCCAATAAAATGTTCTTTATTATTTATTAAATAATTTCTAATAAATTTAAAACAATCTTTAATTTGTGTTGTGTTTCTGGAACCAGTAATAACAACGTGTCCACTTTGAAATACAAATAAAGTGATTTTTATACATCCATTTTTTTTACCTTTAATAGCACAATGTTCTTCACAAGAACATCTTCCTAAGTTTGTATCATTAATTTTTAATTTACTGTGATTTTTGTTCCAATAATAATAAACAATTACTCCAGGATAATCACTGGGTTCATATGATGATTTAATTTTATTCTTATTCATTAATTTATATAATTTATTATTATTAATTGGAAACCCTACATTAAAATCACTATTAATCATACCTATTTTTTCGACTTCATCTTTATGAACAGAATATTTATATTTTTTATCAACAGTGTTAATCTGGAATATATTTCCATCTTTCGCAGCAACTTTAATTGCTTTTTTATTATTTGAAATTATATTTTCAGAAATCTTAATATCTGTATCTCTAACATCACTGATATATTTTATTAGTCCCCGATAATGACATATTTTATCTTCTAAAAGATTAATATCATCCTCCAACATAGATTTTTCCATAGTATCAGATGTTTGTTGATATTTATCTACAACAGAAGATAATTCAATTGCTAGTCTTTTTTTTATATCTTCTATGTATGGTAAGAATTGTTTAATTTCGGCATCAGTATTCCATTCTGGGGTTAATTTATCTATTTTATCATATTTATCTAAATATTTAATATTTTTAAATTGTTTGAAAAAGTTCCACCTATAATATGTAGATTTATCTGTTTGTGAATTATAAACAATTGCGTAATGACAATTATTATCGTCTATTGAAATTGTTGGTAATTGAGATATAGATGTATAAACTTTAACAAAGGTATCTTTTAAAATACTAACCATATTTTCTGCGATTAATTTAGTTTCTCCATCATATTGAATACCAGTCATCTGTAATTTACCATTATTAAATATCTTAACATTAACAGAACGAAACCCCCAATATTTAAAAATAACAGAGACTTGGTTATCGAATTTATATTTACCAGTTTGCTTTCGTCGTTCTTCAGAAGATAAAGGTTTCTTTCTACGAGTTTTCTTTAAAAATTTAACAACTTTCCCAGTTCCAGAAGAATAATCATTTGATGAACTAACACCACATATTGCTCCATTTTTTGATTCAACTGATTCGTGATTTTTATCAACAATATTAATAAATCTGCTTAGTAATGGTATATCAAAGTAATCTTGAATAATTGGAATATTATCAGTTGTTTTATCAGTTGTTTTATTATTTAAAATTTTATTATTTAAAATTTTATCATTTAAAATTTTATCATTACAATCAGTTATAGTAATATATGTGATCGCAGTAGATGTTGATTTTTTTATATTTGATGCAGTATTAAAACTTATCTTATTTTTTTCCGTCATAATTAAATTTTTAAAAGGTTTATAGTTATTTTCAGGTTGTTTAGAGTTATTTTTATTATTTAACTAAATTTTCATATTTCCAATTTTTTTGTTTAAGTTGTAATTCTTATTTTCATTTTTCTATATAGTTTAAAGATTTAAATTAAATCTTAAGTTGTATAATTAAATCAATTTTATAAATTAAGAATATAAAGAATTTACAAAATTGATTTAAATTGAATTGAATTGAATGTCAATTATTAAAAAGAGTAATAATAAATTAATAATAAACAATTAAAAAGAGTAATAATAAACAATTAAAAATGGAAATGAAAAACATAGAATTATTAGAAAATTTAAATTATATTCAATATCAAATAAATGATGGAATTGATAAAGTTATTAAGTATATTTATTTAAAATATATTAGAAATAAAACAGATAATGAGAATGATACGGATAATGATAAAATGACACTTGAAAAATTTAAAAAAAGTATTTTGAAACCTATGAGAAAAAAAATTAATAATGACAATAATAATAATGATAGTCATTAATAATCTTATGATTATTCATTTATTGATAAATCATTTTGTATAAAGTCAATAAAATCATCTGCTAAATTATACCTTTTTAATATATGAGATTCCCATCCATAATTAATAATATCTCTATATTCGATAGAAAATAAATTGCTTTTATCTATAAATAATTTCATATAATATTTTATTATATCTAATGTAATATTTTTCATTACACTATAATTATATGTTTGTAACAAAAAAATATAATATTCTTTAACAACTGTATCTGGAGGTATTGTTATTTCTTCTACTTTAAAATCATCAAATTTAGGATGATCTCTGATTTTTAATTCTAAATTAAACAATTCACTATACAATTCATTTGTTAAAAAATCGGTAATTTCTAAAATAGAATAGATTTGTTTTTCAATTTCTAAATAATCTTTATATAAACATAATATTGGGATTATCATAATCGGTGTATTTAAATCCAATTGTTTTGAATTTTGATTAAATAATATTAATTATATTAATTAAATATATTAATTAAATATATTTTTTAAAAAATAACTTAAGAAAATTATCTAAGTTAGTAATAATCTGCTCACAGCAAAAATAAATATGATTATATATAAAATATGAAACAATTATAAAATTTAATATAAAATAAAATCTACTAACAGCAATTATTACGAATTATAAATTGTTTTCAACAATTGGCTTAAAAATAATGTAGATTGTCAAATTAATATATTAAATTAATAATGTGAATATAAAGCAGATTGTTCTTAAATCTATCAACAGCAAATTAATCTTAATCATAAAAAAGGTTGTAGATTGTGAAATTAATATTTGGAAATCCTACAATTTATAATAATTGTAAAACACTATATAAATAAATCTATGAAAACTAAATCTATAAATAAATAAATCTATAAATCTATAAATAAATATATAAATAAATAAATAAATCTATAAATAAATATATAAATAAATATATAAATAAATCTATAAATAAATCTATAAATAAATCTATAAATAAATCTATAAATATCTAAATTAGTTAAAGAGTGAATGAGTTAAAGAGTGAATGAGTTAAAGAGTGAATGAGTTAAAGAGTGAATGAGTTAAAGAGTGAATGAGTTAGTATATGTGTGTGTGTGTGTGTGTGTTAAAATAATAGTATAGTCTAATCCTGCGTGTATTGTGTGTCTAATCCTGCGTTGTATATATCTAATAGGTTATCTACAAACC
>Ga0233439_10003282_pt1 | contig 17039 bp, 14 predicted proteins | sample SI_123_September_6_FD_182713 | JGI IMG/M metagenome (GOLD analysis project Ga0233439, IMG submission 182713) | Seawater microbial communities from Saanich Inlet, British Columbia, Canada - SI_123_September2016_100_MG | ecosystem: Environmental > Aquatic > Marine > Inlet | place: Canada: British... | reverse complement strand
AACGCTGTTTCGTGCACGCGGCGGTTCGACAATATGGTCGTACTCGTACCCTCAATTTTCGCCAAGCAGCACAGGCACGAACGTACTAGAAGTATCCTTTGAGATTCTGACCGGGCCGGGTTCCTACTACCCTCCCGGCGCTGAATTCGACATCGAGATAGAAATCACTGATTCCACCGGCGAAACTGCCTCTGTAATCTCGCCCGAGCCGATCGAATATCTCGACCCCGCTTACGATTGGGAGCGAGTCAAAGGCAACGGCTACACGATCGTCTACTACGGGGTTGCTCGTTCGAGCGTCGACGACCTAATCGAAAAAATCGACCACCGCATCCCTACGCTCGAAGCAACTCTCGGCGTGACCGATCCGCCGAATTTCAAGGCGATAGTCTTCCCGAACATTCAGGATGCAACACCATCGTTCCCACCGGTGAGCAAGACCGCAACCGATCAATTCTTGTTCGCCGGATTCGCCCAGCCCGAGTATCGACTGTTCGTGCAGGGGCAGATGAACTCCACAACATTCACTCACGAGCTTGCTCATCTTTATACGCACGAGGCGGTTTCCTCGTCGTTCTTAGGCGGCATACCGTCGTGGCTGAACGAGGGTCTATCTCGGTTCCTCGAATCGGGATCAAGCGAGCAATCGAATAACCGACTGCGTGACAGCGTTCGCCCCGATGAGCTTCTTTCGCTCAACCACATGCAAACGATTCCCGGTCAGCGCAGCGATGTGTTCATCTTCTATCCACAGGCCGGAGCATTCGTTGGATATTTGGTCGAGGAATACAGTCACGCGACGATGGCTGATTTTCTGGACCAACTGAACAAAGGGCGTGCGGTTGAAGACGCCTTCGAAATAATTTTCGACAAGCCGTTATATGAAGCTGAAAACGACTGGCGAGCGCTATTTGGGGCTGATGCCCTTCCGATTCCTGTGGCAACAGTTGAGCCAGTGGAATCTAGTGTCGACCAAGCCGACAACACCCGCGTACCGTTGATCGACTACGAAGCGGCTGCCGACGCAGCGAGCGGTAACTCGTCTAGCCAGCCGCAAGCTACGACCACAACAGCACCCTCTTCATTGCCAACAGTTACACCTGAAAACACACCCGTGTTTGATCCGTCGATCTTCGAAGAAAAACAAAATCCCAACTGGGCAGTTGCCGGAATTGTTATCGGGTTATCGGTAATAGTGGGGGTATGGCTGTTCACATCTCGACGTAGAATGCCGAAGCGCAAATCCTAGCGCTTGGCCTTCTATCGAACGAAATCATAGCGTGACTACCAACTGGCAAAATCCCAGAACCGCTTTCGTCTACACCGGCGAGCTATCGCAGTACCAACTTTCGCCCGAACACCCGCTGCGACCAATTCGCTTGCATCACATGCACGAGTTGATGAAGGCTTCGGGATTGTTTGGGTTGCCGAATGTCGATTCGCCTTCGCCACGCATCGCTTCGAAAGCTGAAATAGAAACAAGTCACGACTCTGACTACGTCTCGATAGTTGAGGCGATTTCTGGTGGAGCCATCGCTCCCAGCATGGGCGAGTTCGGTCTCGGCACATCGGACAATCCAGTGCGAAAAGGAATGTACGAAACGACCGCGCTATGTGTTGGGTCGACGCTCACAGCAAGCGAACTAGTAACTTCAGGCAAAGCAGATATCGCCTTCGCTCCCGCTGGCGGAGTTCATCACCATGCGATGCCCCGAGGCGCAGCTGGGTTTGGAGTGTTCAACGACGCCGTAATCGCAATGAACGCTATGGTCAAAGCTGGACTACGAGTCGCCTACATCGATATCGACTGCCATCATGGCGACGGCGTGCAAATGGGCCACTACGATTCTGATCAGGTACTCACAATTTCGATTCACGAATCAGGTCAATGGCTGTTCCCAGGCACCGGTTATGTTCAGGAAATAGGTTCAGGCGACGGCACGGGATATTCCGTGAATGTTCCGCTGGCGCCATATACCCAGGACGATGAATGGCACAAAGCGTTCGACGAGGTGATCCCACCGTTGGTTCGAGCTTTCAAGCCAGACGTACTGTTCACTCAGCTTGGAATCGATACGCACTTTCAAGATCCGCTTACCCATCTGGCGCTGACTACTCAAGGTTTTAATCTGGCAGTGCAGAAGCTCAGCGTGCTGGCCGCAGAAGTTGGCAAGTGGGTGGCAGTTGGCGGTGGTGGCTACGATTTATCGGCTGTGGCGAGATCGTGGACAATGGCATTGGCAACGATGGCAAATCATGAGCTGCCTGATCAGGTGCCGGCTGAGTTCCGATCGCTTGAACATCTAACGAATTTCGCCGATACAGCACCCGACCCGAGTGAAGATCGCTATCTAAGCGAAATCCAAAGTTTTAACACCAAGACGTTGAAAGAGATTCAGTCGTTGGTATTCCCAAAATTCGGAATTTAACAGTTCGATCATCTCGTCATGAAGAAAGGCTGAGACCGACCGACTTACGACTCCATAATCGACACTGTCATGCTGAACTTGATTCAGTATCACGGTCGGCGGACGATGAATGGCCGACTCCAGCAAGATTGATCGACACTGAGTAGATCAACAACCCCGCTTCGGCTACTGATTCTGAATCAAGTTCAGAATGACAATATCGCTAGCCCCTACTCTCCACCCTCGGCGAACATTCCTCGCAGCGCTGGATACAAATGTCGATACCGGCCGTAGGCGTCGTCGTAGACATCACGCACTGCCGCATCAGGCGTCACCGATTTCAAATCCGTTAACCACGCCTTACCAGCGTCAACCACGCCACCGAACTCGCTAGCTCCGACTGCCGCAAGCATTGCTGCTCCCAGCGGAGCGCCTTCTGACGGCCCAACCGTGCGTAGCGGCAAGTTAGCAACGTCGCTGAGCATCTGGAGCCATACTGCGCTGCTAGCCCCTCCTCCTACTGCAACAGCTTCATCAGGATGAACATCAAGAGCTGTCATGAGTTCCAACGAATCTCGTAGGGCGAACGACACACCTTCCATCACCGCACGAGTCATGTGCCCTCGCGTGGTTCCGCCGTGCATGCCGAAGAACACTCCACGAGCATTGGCATCGGCGTGAGGTGTTCGTTCTCCGGTTAGATACGGCAAGAAAGTGACGCCGCCAGATCCCGCAGAAGTCATAGCGGCTTCAGCAACCAAATCATCGAACGTAGCGTCGCCCGACGATTTCCGCCACCAGTCGAGTGCTGCACCAGCCGAAAGCACCACACCCATCAAATACCAAGTGTCGGGAGTTGCGTGGCGCATTGAGTGAATCCGCATCTCAGGATCCGTAACCGGCAAAGTGGTTGGAGCCACTACGGTTCCCGACGTGCCTACAGAAAACAGTGCATCCCCAGCGGAAACCACGCCGGCTCCTATCGCAGCACAAGCGTTGTCGGCCCCGCCACCAACAACCGGAACGCCTTCTGCTAAACCGGTCGCTATCGCGGCTGATTTCGTAACGCCACCCGCAATTTGAGCCGATTCGATGATTGGTGGCAGCAATTCTGAATTCACATTGAGCAGGCCGCACATTTCGTCCGACCATCGGCTGTTCACGATGTCGAACAACAAAGTAGCCGAGGCATCAGACGGTTCGCTGCCCAGCTCGCCTGTTAGTCGATACCTGATGTAATCCTTCGCCAAGAGCATGTGCGATATCTGGGCGAACAGATCCGGTTCATTGTTTTTCATCCATAGCAGCTTGGTGACGGTAAATCCCTCAAGAGACGGGTTCCCTGCGAGTCGGCGTAGTGATTCGTTGCCAACGGTTTCACGAACATAAGCAGCTTCAGCACTCGATCTGACGTCGTTCCATAGGATTGCCGGTCGCACTACCTGTCGTTGACTATCGAGTGGCACGAGCGAGTGCATCTGGCCCGATAAACCAACTCCACGTACTTCTGGGGAGTCGATTTCGCTTAGTGCTTGCTTGATCGCTGAACATGTTCCCGCCCACCAGTCTTCTGGTCGCTGTTCGCTCCAGCCGGGGCGTTTTACGTCAACCGACATCGGGCTGCTGGCAACAGCTAGCAATTTGCCTACTGGATCGACAGCTGCAACCTTGATTGATGAGGTGCCGACGTCGATACCGATAAATACTGCTTGGGTCATGATCGCTGGAGGGTATCAATTCCGATGGCGGGTATATCGCTTCGACGCTGTCATTCTGAATCAAGTTCAGAATGACAGCGTCTAGGATTTCGCCTTGCTTACCCAAATGCCCGCATAACGCAAAAGACCCCGCCATTGCTGACGGGGTCTCTTAGAATTTCATTTACTCAAACGAGCCAGTGAAGACTAAACCTCTCGGAATTCGCCTTCAACGGTATCCTCGTCATCGTCATCACTGTCGCCGGCGTCATCGGCAGCATCGTCATCAGTGGCCTGATCGCCACCCTCAACGGTAGCTTCTTCGCCACCAGCCGCCTGGTTAGCTTCGTAAACTGCCTGACCCACAGCCTGCAGAGCGGTCTGAAGTTCTTCAGTGGCAGCAGCAATCACCGTCGTGTCACCAGCTTCATCAGCTAGCGTTTCTTTGACAGCTTCAACCTTCGCTTCGACATCGCTCTTGATGTCGTCGGGAATCTTGTCGCCATCGTCCTTGATGATCTTTTCAGCCTGGAACACAGCGCTTTCGCCTGCGTTACGGGTTTCGACGCCCTCACGCTTCGCCTTGTCGGCCTCGGCGTTTTCTTCAGCTTCCTTCACAAGACGATCTACCTCGGCGTCATCCATTCCTGAACGACCGGTAATCGTGATGTGCTGCTCCTTGCCGGTACCGTTGTCTTTGGCAGAAACCTTGAGGATTCCGTCGGCATCGATATCGAAAGTAACTGCAACCTGAGGTACTCCGCGAGGAGCAGGCAAGATGCCATCGAGGTTGAAACGACCGATTGACGTGTTGTCGCCGGCCATCTCACGCTCGCCTTGAACGATGTGAATTTCAACACTCGACTGGTTATCAGCAGCCGTAGTGAACGTTTCCGTCTTAGATGTTGGAATCGTTGTGTTTCGTTCGATCAGCGCAGTTCGAACTCCACCAAGAGTTTCGATACCCACTGAAAGAGGAGTCACATCGAGAAGCAGAACGTCTTTTACATCGCCCTGCAACACACCGGCCTGAATCGCTGCGCCAACCGCAACAACTTCGTCGGGGTTGATAGTGCGGTTTGGCTCTTTACCGAACAACTTTGTGACCATGTCGATCACAGCTGGCATTCGAGTCATTCCACCAACGAGAACTACTTCGTCGATTTCGCCCGGTCCAACACCAGCGTCTTTGAGAGCTGACTTCGTAGGTCCTGACGTTCGGGTGATTAGAGCAGCTGTTAGCTCCTCAAGCTTGGCTCGGGTTAGAGTCGACTGAAGGTGCTTTGGTCCCGAAGCATCAGCAGAGATGAACGGCAAGTTGATCTCGGTTGATGCAACTGAAGAAAGTTCAATTTTGGCTCGTTCAGCTTCTACACGTAGTCGCTGGTGAGCAGATACATCGTCACGAAGGTCGATCAGGTTTTCCTTCTTGAACTCTTCGGCAAGGTAGTCGACGAGATTCAGGTCGAAGTCGTCACCACCAAGGTGGGTGTCACCGTTGGTGCTCTTTACCTCGAACACACCTTCACCAAGCTGAAGAATCGTTACGTCGAACGTTCCACCACCAAGGTCGTATACAGCGATAGTTCGCTCACCCTCTTTATCGAGACCGTAAGCAAGTGCTGCTGCGGTTGGTTCGTTGATGATGCGAAGAACTTCGAGTCCAGCGATCTGACCGGCGATTTTCGTCGCCTCACGCTGACCGTCGTTAAAGTAGGCAGGAACTGTAATTACAGCTTGGTCTACCTTTTCACCGAGTTTTGCCTCGGCATCTTCCTTCAGCTTGCGAAGAACCATCGCCGAAACTTCAGCGGGTGGACTTGTTTTGCCGTCTAGGACGATTCCAGCGTCACCGCCATCGAGTTCACCGAGTTTGAACGAAACGCCCTTTACATCGGCCTGAACCGCAGCATCGTCGAATCGTCGACCGATGAATCGCTTAGCAGAGTAAACAGTATTTTCGGGATTCGTAATCGCCTGACGACGAGCCAGTTCACCAACGAATCGTTCGTCGGTCTTCGAGTTGAACGCAACTACCGATGGGGTTGTGCGTCGACCTTCAGCGTTCTCGACGATAACGGGTTCACCAGCTTCCATGACCGCCATTGCGGAGTTCGTGGTGCCGAGATCGATTCCAATAACCTTTGCCATTGCTTTTTCAGTTTTCCTTTTAGGTTTCCGGTTCACCGTTACTTGGTGACCGTAGTTCGATGTAAGTACTAGTTAGTTAGATTCTTCGTGACTGGTTCCGCTTCCTTCGGGCCAAACGCCGAAGGCAAGAATTAGGGGTTGGGTAGATTGCAGCTCAGCGACCAAGTCATTCGATGACGCCCGGAGCTACGCATTTATGTTCGATTTAGCTGTCCTCGGGCGGTTCTACCGCTATCTGGACCTGCGCTGGTCGAACTACTTCGTCATTTCGCATATAACCGGGTCGAAGTTCCGTAATTACGGTATTCGGCTCGTGATCGGCAGTTGGACTCGACAGCAACGCTTCGTGCTTTCGAGGATCAAACTGTTCACCAACACACTCAAATCGCTCAAAACCTTCAGAGGTTAGAGCGTTTACGAAATTCTTCTGGATCGCTGTGATTCCTTCGAGCCAGCCCGCATCAGCGGTTTCTATACCTTCGGAATTCATCGCAACGTCGAGTTGATCGATCACATCGGCGAACTTCAGAACTACTCGTTGCTGATTTCGTAGACGTGACGATTCCTGTTCACCCTCAATCCGACGCCGGTAGTTAACCAAGTCGGCCTGGGCACGCTGCGCCAATCGCTTGAACTGATCCTTTTCACGCAAAGCTTCAGCAAGTTCGTCGTTCGCTTCTTCAGTGAACTCGAGTGGCTGATCTTGTGCGTCGGAATCCGCAACCTGTTCTGAATCCGCAGCTTCATCCTGTGCGTTTTTGTCTTCTGTTTCTGACAACGTTTTCTAATGACCTATCAATAAATAATGAAATTTTGGCGCGAGCAGTTCGATTAAACAGCGCCAACATACGAGAGTATCTGCCGAAGCTCGTCTGCCGCTACCCTCGCGGCCCGTGTATCTGAGACTTCAGGACTACTCTCCAGAAGTGAAACGATATCCGTTAATGATCTCACCAAATCGAGCACTAAGCTAACCCCATTCAAGTTCAACCCCAACTCATCTGCGAGGCGACGAATTACGCGCAATCGTTCAACGTCTGAATCGGAATAGAGCCGTCTACTGCCCTCTGAACGTTGCGGTCGAACCAATCCCTCTTTGTCGTACTTACGCAACGTCTGAGGATGCATATCGGCCAATCGCGCAGCCACACTGATTACGTAAACACCAGAGATTCGATTGGGTGACGTTCGCCTCTGCCGAGAACGTTGTTCGCCAGCGGGTTCAGGACGTGCCATTGGCACGCGCCGGTTTTCGTCGCCGGATGCTGCGATTTCGAATAGCTCGGCCAGCATACGGTTCAAATTATCGGAGCGCGACCATGCAAGATCTTGCTTAACTGACTCATCTGGGTCACGTGGCGGACGACCGAAGTTTTGCGTCACGATAATTCCTTTAACAATTGATCAAAGACTCGAATTTCCTGTAATACGCCGGTTTTACGAACGAATCATGTACACGAGTCAATCTAAATAACACGAATAGTATTGTAATAGTTGATACGGGTCGTGTAAACTTTATGTGTCGAATTCGTCATTGACTCACATGTCGCTCACGGCGTGTTAACCAAATGTTTACGAAATCTGACCCAAATCTCTTGTATGCGGAGATTTTTCGTAGTAGTATCTGCGCCGGCTCGTTTTACGGAGTGAATTCTGTTACAGGATTCGTAACCGTGATCGGGACCTCTATTTACTGAACGCTCCGACCAATTTTGGCGGGGACGAAACAAAGAAGGAAAGTAAAGTGCTTTACTTGAAAGCTTGCCCGAAGTGCCAAGGCGATATTGAGCTTGTGGTATTCCCGGACAGCAAAAGCCTGTCATGCTTGCAGTGTTCATTCACTGTCGACTCTAAAGAGTCTGCACGTCGAGCCATGTCTGAAACAAAGACACCGGCTACGATCGAAGCTGCATAAAACAGCGAAGTTCTCTTAAGACCCCGGTCCCCACTACCGGGGTCTTTTCTTTTAAGTCGCTTTTTCGTTAGTCGCGCTCGTCGTCGGAGTCTCGTTTAGCTCTGGGCGTCGTCGGACGACTTGGTCGCGTAGTCTCCCCCTCTAGCTCCCCCTATCCGGGGGAGGACTGATTTAGGGCCAATTAAACTGGCGCCCCCGCAAACAACAATCAACCGTCATCCTGAACTTGATTCAGGATATCGATGCAGTACGAAGTAACTGCAGTGTCGTTTAGCTCCGGGCGTCATCGGACGACTTGGTCGCGTAGCTGCAGTCTCGTTAGTCGCGCTCGTCGTCGGACGACTCGGCTCTGCGTCGCAGTCTCCCCCTCTAGCTCCCCCTATCCGGGGGAGGACTGTCAGTTCCACCTACGCCGACAATAACCAGCCCTGTCATCCTGAATTCATTTTCAGGATCTATCGCCATATGCCAATGTCAGTCTTGCCTGAACTACGGTCAGGTGCGTACGCACATCAGATGCCCCAATCATCGCCTCAGGCTACGACCTGCGGTTCGAATAGATTACGAAAGCTGCGATCAGCAAAACCACGGCGGCTATCCAGAAACTGCGTAGAGCAACGATGCTCCCTAATATCGCAACCACCGTGAAGTGAAGAGTCGCCTGCTGTGGCCTTCTACTCGCTATCGAAGCGGCATAGCCAGCCATTCCTGATAACCCGATCAACATAGCGCCTCTTACGATAAGCGAGCCACCACCCTGATCCGGACTGGAACTGTCCAGGCCGAGCACGATGTTGATGATGCCGACGAAAAACGTCAGCGCTGCACCCAAGATGCCAGCAACTCGTCCAATCTCTCGCATATTCATCAATATTGTCCTAATTACACCGAATTCCCTACCAACAGCATACATAGCCGAATATGCAGTGCACGTGCCAATTTCGAGACTTTGTGATACAAAGCACACAGTCGTAATTAATCCGATAGATTCTGAACTGCGCTCCAGATGGCAATCAACAACAACAATTCTGACAATTCACTGCCCGAATCAGTCGTCCCCGAAGTCGTTATCCAACGACTTCCTCTTTATGTCAGAGTTTTAACCCAGTTTTCGAGCGCTGGCGAAGAAGTGATTTCTTCCGAGCAGCTCGGCACTCGCCTGCAGATGACTCCGGCTCAGATTCGTAAAGATCTCTCGTACTTCGGACGATTCGGCAAACAGGGTCGCGGCTACAACATTTCAATGCTCGAAGAAAAGCTGCGTACGATTCTTGGGCTCGATCGCACATGGAACGCCGCAGTGATTGGAATGGGGCGACTTGGACGAGCTGTTGTGTCGTACCCAGGGTTTGCTCCTGAAGGATTCAACATCCTCGCTGCATTCGATGCCAGTGATGAAATCGTAGGTCAAACGATTTCAGGTCTTCAAGTCGAATCGATCTCGCAGCTTTCGCAATCCGTAATTGATCACGACATTAAGATCGGTATCGTCACCGTCCCTATTGATCATGCCCAAGAAGTGATCGATGCTCTTGTTGAGGCTGGAATCAAATCTATTCTCAACTACGCCCCGCTCTCGCCACAGGTTCCAGAAGGCGTGACCGTGAGAGGCATCGACCCCGTGTTGTCGCTGCAGTCGATGACCTACTACATCAAGTAGGCGTACTCGTTAGTCGCGCTCGTCATCGTACGACTCGGCTCTCGCTGCAGTGCGTTAGCTCTGGGCGCATCGGATGACTTGGTCACAGCGTCGCAGTCTCCCCCTCTAACTCCCCATATCCGGGGAGGACTGATCTTCCGTTCACCACCAAATGTCATCCTGAATTTATTTCAGGATCTTTCTCCCCACTGCAGGTGAATCATGACTAACAAGAATAATTTCGCCCGCCGGCTGTCGTCCTTCGAGATCCTCAGGATGACATTTACGAACTAGCTCCCACGAATATTTAACGAGCCGTGCGACGAGCAACCTGCTCGGCAGTCATCGATCGTTACCAACCGCCAACTTTCTTCGTGCTTACCACCATTCAAGTAACCAATATTTGTTAGTCACGCTGCTTAGGGGTTATGCTAGGTTATGTTGCTGTGCCCGGAAGACCTACGAATCCGGTTCATTTCCCAACCCCTCTAAGAAAGGATTAGATCGAAAAGATGAGAATCTTCAATTCACTACCAAAGTCCGCAATTATGGTCGCCCCGACCAAGTAATAGTCCTACCGGTATATAAATCCGCTCGTATCTAATATCGAGCGCACCTTCTGCCAAGCTGGTAATCAAACCTAAACGGCACGTCGACTAGCAACGACAAGAAGCGCGTCAAGAGATCTCATTCTCCGGCAGGACTGTCACCGAATCGGTGCATCACGTCCAGCTGTAGCAGCGCGCTCTACGAATCAATTCGTAAACCCTCTCGAATATGCCACTCTCACGAGTGTGCGCTACGGCTCAGAAACAAAATCAGCCAAAAGCCCTAGTTCTCGAGGTCCGAAATTGAAAGCTACATATACATACCCAGCCGCTGGTCCTGCGTATCGACCAGCAATCGTCTTCAGGCATACTGCGCCACCCGTGCGAAACACTCAACTAAGTGAGCGTGAGCTAGAGGTGGCCCGGCTAATCGCGGCCGGATACAGCAACAAGCAGATGGCAAGCGAACTTGGCATTAGCCACAACACCGTGGCTCGTCACGTCGCAAACATTATGCGAAAGATGGGCGCCGGCAATCGCACGGAAGCGGTTCTCAACGCCATACGGCAAGAACTGATTCCGTTCGGGTAGACGATTCGTGAATTGCTGACTCGCTGAAGTAGGTCATGCTCCAGCATGTCGAGAAATAGACCCGGTCCTCTAGCTGGCCGGGTCTTTTCGCGTGCGAATCCGTATGGTTCGTTGCAATTCCCGGCATCGACTACTAATGAAGATCACCAACAATGTCATGCTGAACTTGATTCAGTATTGCTATCGATGGGGCATGTCGATCACCATTGCCACGTACGTTACTGAGTCGACAGTAGTCACCATTCACAAGATCCCTCGGATGCACTCGGGAAGTCGATATATTCCAGCTGAATCAGATTTCGAACAGTTAAAACAAAAAGCCCCGGAGCAATCTCCGGGGCTTTTTCATTCACAATTTTCAATCTCACCCTTAGCTCAGGCCACGTTCTCGACGTCGACGTCCGAGGTTTACTCGAACACGAGCACGGCGCATTGAAGCCATTGCACGTTCAAGATCAACTTCTGATTCAGTCGAAGCGATACGTTCCTGCGCTCGAGCAAGAGCAGCTTCTGCACGCTCAAGGTCAATCGCGTCGTCCTGTTCAGCAGCATCTGCAAGAACAGTTACTCGGTTGTCAGAAACTTCCAAGAAACCGCCACTCATTGCCAGCGAAACAGAATCGCCGCCCTGATCGAAACGAAGTACACCAGGTGCAAGCGTCGAAATCATACGAGCGTGCGAAGGCAGCACGGTGAATTCACCGAGTCCGCCCGGTGCAACGACCGTGTCGACTTCGCCTGAAAAGCTTTCGCCTTCGGCGGTTACAACTGCTAACTGAAGTTTGGCCATAACTAATTGATGTCCTCTAGAAACCTAAACAGCTCGCTTAGCTAGCGGCTGAGGCTTCCTCCAACATCTTCTTACCCTTCTCAACAGCCTGATCGATTGTTCCAACCATGTAGAACGCCTGAACCGGTAGTTCGTCGTGCTTACCTTCGAGAATTTCTTTGAATCCTCGAACAGTCTCGGCAACAGGAACGTACTGTCCTGGAATACCAGTGAACACTTCACCAACGAAGAACGGCTGAGTTAGGTAACGCTGGATGCGGTGTGCACGGCCAACAGTAACCTGGTCTTCTTCAGATAGTTCTTCGATACCAAGAATAGCGATAACGTCCTGCAGGTCCTTGTAACGCTGCAGTACTCGCTGAACACCCTGCGCAACTTCGTAGTGCTCTTCACCAACAATGGCTGGTTCAAGAATTCGAGAGTTAGACGCCAGAGGGTCAACAGCCGGGAAGAGGAACTGTGCAGCAAGCGCACGGTCGAGCGACACGTTAGCGTCCAAGTGACCGAATGTTGTGACAATTCCCGGGTCGGTGTAGTCGTCAGCCGGTACGTATACAGCCTGGAAGGATGTAATCGAACCATCTTTAGTCGTTGTAATACGTTCCTGAAGGTCACCAATCTCGGTACCGAGAGTTGGCTGGTAACCCACAGCTGAAGGCATTCGACCGAGAAGTGCTGATACTTCCATTCCGGCAAGAATGTATCGGTAAATGTTGTCAACGAAAAGCAGCACGTCTCGCTTCTCTTCGTCACGGAAGTACTCGGCCATCGTCAGACCCGTTAGGGCGATTCGTGCTCGAGTTCCTGGTGGTTCGTTCATTTGACCGAACACGAGAGCTGTCGATTGCATAACACCGTAGTCGATCATTTCGTGCCAGAGGTCGTTACCTTCACGGGATCGCTCACCCACACCAGCGAACACGGATACACCGGAGTGCTCCTGTGCGATGTTTCGAATGAGCTCGGTGATGACAACTGTCTTACCAACACCAGCACCGCCGTATAGGCCGATCTTTCCACCCTTGGCGAACGGAGTCATGAGGTCGATGACCTTGATTCCACTCTCAAGAACGTCGGTTGTACCCGACTGCTCGTCAAATGATGGAGCCTTACGGTGAATTGCCCATCGTTCGGCGTCTTCGGCGAAATCTTCGCCACCGTCGATAGGGTCACCAAGCACGTTCATCAGTCGGCCAAGTGAATTCTGTCCCACTGGAACCATCACTGGCGCACCTGAGTCAATTACTTCTGTGCCTCGAGCCAGACCCTCGGTTGCACCGAGTGCCAGACATCGTGCCCAGCTGTTACCAACGTGCTGCTCTACTTCGAGCACTAGCTTTTCGCCCTCGTTTTCGAGTTCGATAGCTGAATAAATTACTGGCAGTTCGTCAGCCTGAAACTCGACGTCAACGACGGTTCCAATTACCTGTACTACTTTGCCCTTACTACCCTTAGCCATTACTGAGGCTCTCCTGGTCTATGCGATTCCCGCCCGATGGACGGCCGTTATTGCTACTAGCCTTCCAAGGCGGCCACGCCACCCACGATGTCGAGAAGCTCGGCAGTAATCGATTCCTGCCTTGCTTTGTTCAAGTCGAGAGTCAGACCCTCGACAATCTCGTTAGCGTTGTCTGTGGCGTTCTGCATCGCAATCATGCGGGCAGAATGTTCACTGGCAAACGCTTCGAGAATTCCGTGATACACCTGCGTTTCGATGTATCGCGGTACGAGTGATTCGAGCACGTCATTGATGCTCGGCTCGTAAATGTAGTCAAGCTCTTCCAACTTCTCTACGTCGTCGTCATCGCGCTGAGCGGGTTCGACTGGTAGAAGCTGTCGTGCAGTTACTTCCTGCACGGCAGTATTGATGAACTTTGCATATATCAAAACAACACGATCAACTCGTTCTGAGCCGTACTCGTCAACGAGCATTCGCCCAACAGCGATCGTGTCATCCAGAGTCGGTCGATCCGGCACCGAGAACGTAGCAAGAAGATCCTGCCCGGTTCGAGTGACGAATTTCTCGCCCTTGCGCCCAACAGCCACTACAGAAACTTCGCCATCGGTTTCCTGAATGAACCTACCTGCAGCACGTTGGAGGTTTCCAACAAGCGCACCGGCAAGACCACGATCAGGGGTAACGAGAAGTACGAGAGTTTTCTTCACCGGTCGAACCTTCAGAAGGTCAACGGTTGGTGCGTCTTCATCTTTAGCTGCGAGAGCTGCAAGATCACCGAGCACGTCACGGATGCGATCAGCGTACGGACGTCCCGCCTGCACCATATTCTGGGCACGGTTCATCTTCGACGCTGCAATCATCTGCATTGCGCCTGTGACTTTCGCTGTGTTCGAGACTGAACGAATTCGGTCTCTATAGTCCTTGGTACTCGGCAATTCTTGTCTTCTTTAGAGGCTAACTGTCTGTTTGAAAGCAGTTACTGCTTCATCGAGTTTTGACTTGTCGTCGTCACTCAATTCGCCAGAGTCTGCAATCGACTTCAGAACGTCAGGGATGTTTGCGGCAGCGTAGTCGTGCCACTGTGCTTCCCATGCACGAACGTCAGGAACTGCAACATCTTCGAGCGCACCCTTGTCAGCGATGTACAGAACAGCTGTCTGTGCTTCGACTGATAGTGGTGAGTTCTCGTCCTGCTTCAGCAGTTCAGTGAATCGAGCACCACGTTCCAGCTGTCGTCGGGTGACGGCATCAAGGTCGTCAGTACCGAACTGAGCAAACGTAACGAGTGCGGCGTACTGAGCCATTTCAGCCTTCAATGAGCTAGAAACAGACTTCATACCCTTCAACTGAGCTGAAGAACCCACACGTGTTACTGAAATACCCGAGTTCACAGCTGGTCGAACACCAGAGTTGAACAAGTCAGGCTCTAGGAAGAGCTGACCGTCGGTAATCGAAATAACGTTAGTAGGAACGTAAGCCGAAACGTCACCAGCCTGCGTCTCAATGATCGGCAAAGCTGTGATCGAACCACCACCGGCTTCCTTGTTTAGGCGAGCAGCCCGTTCAAGCAAACGTGAGTGGAGGTAGAAAACGTCACCAGGGTATGCCTCACGTCCCGGAGGGCGTCGAAGCAAAAGTGACATCTGTCGGTAAGCCCAGGCGTGCTTCGTAAGATCGTCGTAAACGATCAGTACGTCTTTACCCTGAGCCATGAAAAATTCAGCAATCGCACAACCCGTGTAGGGAGCGAGATACTGCATAGCAGCCGGGTCGGAAGCGTTAGCAGTCACAACAACTGTGTTGTCGAGAGCGCCGTTTTCTTCCAAACGGGTTACTACCTGCGCAACCTTCGATGCACGCTGGCCAATAGCCACGTAAACACCAATGATTCCGCTGTCCTTCTGGTTGATGAGTGCGTCGATACAGACCGAAGTCTTACCAGTAGCACGGTCACCAATGACAAGCTCTCGCTGTCCTCGGCCAACCGGAACCATCGCATCAACGATCTTCAGACCGAACTGCACTGGCTGGTCAACACCCTGCCGAGCTCCAACACCAGGTGCGATCTTCTCGACCGGGTATGACTCGGTAGTAGCGATTGCGCCCTTGCCGTCGATCGGGACACCAAGTGAGTCGACAACTCGACCCAACATAGCCTCACCAACTGGAACTTCAATAATTCGACCAGTGCTGCGAACCTCGTCACCTTCTTTGATTTGAAGGTAGTCACCGAGAATCACCGCACCAACACTGTCCTCGTTGAGGTTCAGCGCTAGTCCAAAAATATCGCCGGGGAACTGGAGCAGCTCTGAGTAACGGACTCCTGAGAGACCGTGAATCTGAGCTGTACCGTCTGCGGCTTCTACAACGGTTCCGACATCCACCTGTGTGATGTCGCCACCGAAATCTTCAATTTGCTTCTTGATAACAGAAGCTATGTCCTGACCTCGTACTGCCATCGGACTCTCTCTCCGGGTAAAACCCGTTTGCTCTATTGGCTTGTTGCTCTACTGGCCTGATCGATCGGCCGTTCGTTCGTCCCTTGCGGGTTCTATAAACGCCTTAATCGACTGGCCGCTCGGCCAATGAATCTCGCATCGCTCGTAACTGAGTGCGTGTGCTGCCATCGATCAAGCGGTCGCCGACTTTCGCCACGACCCCACCAATGATCTCTGGATCAACGCTCTCAGTTATTTCAACTTCACTACGCCCCACTAGTTTGGCAATCCCTGCGGCCACTTGGGCACGCTGGGCGTCTTCTAATGGAACTGCCGTCGTCACTTCGGCTCTTGCGATACCGTTGTGTGCGTCGGCCATATCGCTAAAGATGCGGTGCATATCCGCAAATTTAGTGATGTCACGGTTCACCGTCATTAGGTTCACCGTGTTTCGTACTAGCACGTCCACATCCGACATCAGCTTGCCGATTCCATCCAGCTTTACGCTGTCTGTAACCTGCGGCGCATCAAGAAAGCCCAATACATCTGAATCGCCAAGAACTACCGCTGCACGCGCTAGATCTTCCGACCATGTGTCGAGGTTTTTCTTTTCTTTAGCCAGCTCGAAAGCTGCCTGTGCGTATCTTCGTCCGGTTGCCATTGCTAGTCAGAGCCCCCTATTAGGAGTGCTCTAGTTCTTCCTCTCGCTAAGTCCTTCTTCCAAAACCTTGTCTATAAGGCCGGAGTGAGACTTTGCATCAAGTGATCCTTCAACGATTCGTTCAGCTGCCGTGATAGCGAGGCCCGCAAATTCCTTGCGAACTTCTTCCACTGCGGCATCCTTCTCGCGACCGATTTCAGTCCTTGCACGTTCGAGCATAGTCTCGACTTCTTCTCGTGCACGATCCTGCTCTTGATCACGAAGCTTCGAAGCTGCATCACGTGCCTCAGCGACAATCTTCTGGCCTTCTACACGGGCGTTAGCGATTTCCGCTTCCACTCGTTCGGCTGAAGATGCTGCTTCAAGACGTGCTGTCTCAGCTGCTTCCAGACTTTCCTTGATTTTCAGTGCACGACTGTCGAGCATGCCCATAATTGGGCCGTACGCCAGCTTGTACAACAGGAAAAACAGGATCAGGAAGCTAACTAACTGAGTTAGCAACTGCTGAAGTGTTATTCCAAGCGCTTCCATATTCGTTCCTTACCGGCCCGCTAGCGACTGCCGAGTGAGAGAAAACTCCCGCTCAGGCAAGTCACACGGAGTCCGTTTGACTAAACGAATAGGATGATGATCGCAACAACCAACGCATAAATAGCGATAGCTTCTGCGAACGCAAGGGCAAGAATCATGTTCTGCTGAACAGGACCGGTAGCCTCAGGGTTTCGACCCAAAGCTTCCATAG
>Ga0233439_10003279_pt1 | contig 17042 bp, 21 predicted proteins | sample SI_123_September_6_FD_182713 | JGI IMG/M metagenome (GOLD analysis project Ga0233439, IMG submission 182713) | Seawater microbial communities from Saanich Inlet, British Columbia, Canada - SI_123_September2016_100_MG | ecosystem: Environmental > Aquatic > Marine > Inlet | place: Canada: British... | reverse complement strand
AGCATCTAAGCACGAAGCATACCTTGAAAAGAGACTCCTTAGGACATCGCAAGAACAGCGGTTTGATAGAAGTGGTGTGTAAGATTCAAGGCAACGAGAATTTTAGCATGCACTCACTAACGTCCATACTCTTGTGTTAACTTACATATGGTTTTTTTTACATCCTCTATTTTTTTTATTTTATTTTTATTAAATAAAAAATTCTAGCGATAGCTATATCAAACTATCTTTTAACAAATTGTAAAAAACTCAATAACAACAATATATTTAAATCAATGATCTAATAGTTTACAAATGGGTAGAAATTTTAAAAATCTAATTATATACAATCTTTCATACAACTTTGTATTAGAAATATATAAAATATTAAATCAATATCCTGAATTTGAAAAGAACAATATAACCTCCCAAATTCGTAGAGCAAGTGTATCAATACCATTGAATATAGCCGAAGGATGCTCTAAATCAACAGATAAACAATTTTTTCATTACTTAACAACTGCATATGGATCCTCTAAAGAAGTAGAAGTTTTATTACAATTATCAAAAGATCTAAAATACATTAACAAGAATCAACATGATATGTTATTCAATAAATTAGACGAATTAAATTCTAAACTATATGTTTTTACACGTCAAATAGAATCAAAAATAAAAGATAAAAAACATTATTTCTATGGTAAATTTAAATCATGAATTAGCTTCTGCCTTTTCTACAGCCTGAGCAAACAAATCCTCAAACTCATCCATATATAATTTAGCAACTTCTTCACTATAAATAATCAAAACATTCTCATCATTTCTAGTATCGCCACCAGCAGAAGGATTCATAGAGCCAGTAATCACAATTTTCTCATCAATAATAAAAACCTTATGATGCATATTTTGTTTATTAGCATCCTTATAAACTTCAGCTTCCTGATAATCAAGTAGTTTGAAAGTAGAATACTTAGTAACTTGCCTAGCTTCATAAACGCCTCTAATTTTAACTCCCTCAAGTTTTCTTTGAAGCATTTTATTTGCAATTTTCTCATGTGTAAAACTAAAAGTCATAAAATCAATAGATTTCTCCGCTTTAGCAATTATATCAATAATTTTCTGAGCGCACTTATCATCCGGGCAGAAATAATTTTCTAAAGTTATATTATTATCTTCTCCAATTAATTTAAACCGCTCGTTCTTAACTTTCTCTCCTTTCTTAAAAGTTCCATTCCACATTTCTTGAAACTCAGCCTCATAATTTTCAGCAAGAGCAGGTGAATCAATTACAATCAAATTATTATTATTCTTATAAGCACCATTAACAGTAGGATTCATAGACCCAGTTGTAACAATTTGCCCATCGATGATACAAAATTTATTATGCATAAGTTTGGCATTATACAATACTTATTACGGATATATTTATAAATTGAAATTACTACTAGATTATTATGGCAAATCAAAATAAATCATTAGAAATTGAAAAAATATTAACTAATGGCTTCAAATATACACAATGGTATCAGAACTTTAAGAAAGATATGCCTAATAAAAATAAATTACTTTCAAATAAACAACTTAAAACTTTAAGAAAATATAAAGAATTTTATGAAAACAAGCCTAGTTCTAAAGGTGGAACTATTAAAGTTACTAGCGTATTAAATGCTCTTTGTTCTTTACGTTATTTGGGTTTATTCTTGAACAAACCATATGAAGATGCAACTAAAAAAGAATTAATTAATTGGGTTAAGCAATTAAGAAAAGATGGAAAAACAGATTCAACAATTACAAATTTTAAAGTTAATATGAGAAGTTTCTACAAATGGATGCATGGAATAAACAAAAAACATCAATTCCCTGAAATTGTTGATGATCCATTATTACAACCACAAAGACCAAAGCCAAGTGAAAAAAGAAGTCCTGAGAATTTTTTAACAAATGATGAAATTCAACTAATGTTAAATTCTGCATTTAAACTAAGAGATAAAGTTTTAATAATGCTAACTTATGGTGAAGCTTCATTAAGAGCAGCAGAAATATCTAGTTTGAATTTTGGTTCTATTCAGCTTAAAGAAAATCATTGTATTATTTATGTTCCAAAGTCTAAAAGTAAAGTTAGGCACGTTTGTTTAGTAAAGACTTTTCCATACATTAGGGATTATTTGAATATAGAATATTCTTTACCAAGAGAATCTGATAATCCTTTATTTTATTGTGGGGCTGGAAAATATACTGGAAAAAGAATTTCTTCACCAACTGTTACAGAAAGCCTTAAGCGTATTGCTAAAAGATGTGGCATAAAGAAGAATGTTTTTGCACATATGGGTAGACATCAAAGTATAACTAGAATTGCAAATAATGGGCTAAGCTTAGCCTTAAACGCTAAAAGAGCAGGTATAACTATTGATACAATGACTAAAGTTTATTTACATCATTCAAACAATGATGTCGAAAAAGCAATTTTGAAAATAAATGGGTTAGAAACTGATGAAAATAAAATTCAAGATTCTAAAGAGAAACTTGCTTTAATGCCAAAGAAATGCGCTAGATGTAAACAAATAAGTCCAAGTGATGCAATATATTGTAATTGTGGTTTTTGTTTAGATGAAAAAACAGCAATAGAAAATGAAGATAAAAGAAAAGAAATTGAAAAACTATATTTTGAGGAAATGTTCAAAAAGAAAATGGATGAAATGGCTCTCACTTTTATAGAAAGTGGACAAGCAAATCAATTAATTAAGAATATTAAGAAGTAATCTCAATCCAAACAGGGTAATGGTCACTTATTACTTTAGCTTCTTCCATAGTAATACCAAGCTCTTCTTGGAAATTATAAATTCCACTATTAGAAACTTGCATATTAGAAATAATTCTATCATAAGAGCAACTGCTTTTAGCTAGATTAGTATCTGCGTCATTTCCTATAATCCAATTATATTGCCTTAGGTGGTCTAAATCCTCATCATAATAAGAGCAGTCTGCATTTAAGTCACCTACTAAAAAGAAGTCATTATCTTTGTTTGTCGCAATAGCATCATTAATAACTTGTTCTAGTTTAACTATTTCATTTAAAGCATCACTAGGCTTAATATGGTTGTTAATAAGCGTTACATTATTGTTATATAACTCAAATAAGATAATGTGTGGTTCTCTTTCAAAAACATCGTTAAAATCGTTATAAACGTAGTCTGAATGGACTTGACCTACTTTATACATAAGAATATATTGTTCCTTGCTTGACGATCTACCTAGCCTTTCACTAACTAGAAAGTCATATTCTGGAAACCATAGTTTCAAAGTATCTAATGTTGTTGGACTAATATCTCTTAGCTCTTGGATCAGAATAACATCAAATTGGTTTATTATATTTGGCAGATGTTGCTTAACTAAATCTTTAGATACTTTGCTTTTACCTAGCGTTTGTATATTAAAACTAGCTAACTTAATACTATCTGTCGTTTTAGTTGGTGTTTCTTTAACTAAATTAGTGCTTGGTTCTTCAATTATACCAACAGCAAAACCAGTTAGTTCATTCTCTAAACCACAACCAGCTAGAAATATTATAACCAATAAACAGATACCTTTTCTAAACATATATTTATTTATCATAAAATCTATATAAAAGTAACTATAAATCTTGTATGATATATGGTATCCCATAACTTTAAATACTAAATAATTTTAATATCAGTTATGAAAAATAAATTATTTTCCTTTTTTATAATTACTGTTTTGTTATTGTTTGTCGTTTCTTGTGATAATTCTTCGTCAGATATTGATCTTGAAGAGAATAATACAGGAGATTTTAAAAAAAATGAAACTAATAATAAAGATAACAATTTAGTTAGGGATTCAGAAATAAAAGCAAATGTTCAAAAAAGTCAAGAAAATATTTTTTCTAATAGTAATGTAGATATTAATGAGTTACAAAATTATATTTTCACATTAGATACTAAAACAAAAGAGTTCAATAAAAATAATTATAAAAACAATCAATTTCTTTATACCTCAAAAGGATTTAAAAAAGGGTGGATAATCCATCATATTGATGAGGAAGATGATTTTATTACATCTGAAAAAAATTTTTATGATTTAGTAAATCCATCAGATTCAAAAATTTGGAAAGAATATTTAGATTTGTCTGATTTTGAGAGGTTGGATGGGGTTTTAAATAAAGTTGAATTAAGCAAATTATTACCTCATTTAAAGATTTCTGATGAAATTGAATTATCAAAAGCAGAATTATTCTATGATTATGATGATTATAATAAAGAATCTAAGTTTGTTGATTTTGATTTGCATTTTGAAAAATTTGATACACAAATTGGAACAATTCCAAAGATGAGAATAGAAACATTTTCTTTTGATAATAATGGTAAATTCATTGAAAATTGGGCTGAACCAATATTGGTGTTCATTATACCTTGTTCTAAAGATACAATAGTTTACTATCTACCTAGGGAAACAGGTGATTTTTCTTCATTTGATTCGTCTGGTCAATATAAAACACATATAACAAAAAATTGGAAGAGAATTATTGATTTAAATAAAGACAAGCATCTTATTAATATTGATGGAATAATTGATTTTTGTAACTTAGGCGGTGTTAGTTTAGATGAAAGTAAATTTTCATCATATCAAGAAAATAAAAAACTTGCAATAAATGAAAATGTTTTTTATGGAAAATATAATTTATCATTAAAACCAGAAATTTCATTTAAAGATGATGATAGAAAATATGAAATTGACCAAATAAAAATGATTTTAGATGATTTAAATGTAACTAATATAATAAGTTCTCAATATTCCACACTAGGAGTTGACATATTAGATACTTATTTTGTTGCTGGAAAAGAATATATTAGCAGCTACGATGATGTGCCTTTTGGAAAAGCAGAAGCAAATAAAATATATGAAAATACAAAATTAGGAAAAAATAATAATCAATATGCAAAAAATCGTTCATTAATTTTTAGGCCTTATTTTCAATATATGTCTAAAAAATCATCAGATTGGGTTGTTGAGATAATGACAAAAGGTAGTGAAACCTATTATACTCATAGGATTTATTTAGGACAACCAGTTATAGTTAGTTCAGAATAATATAGTTCTTGACTAAGTAGAGACTTTTATTTTTTTATAATAGTTCGTTAATTAACTAATAAACTCTACTAATTTTTAATAAACATATTAAGTTATAATATAAAAACAAAGAATTAATTACCAAAAATTTTGGGTAGAGACATAATATGACCCATCGAATGAAACTCCAACCCCCAAGTGGGTATAGTCATTTGAAAGAATATTACTTCTATGTCCAGGACTATCCATCCAAGATTTAACTTGGGCCTTTGCTATGGCTTCAGAACTTGAACTAACATAACCTATTCCAATAATATTTCCTGTAGTCATTTTACCTATGTTTTCTCCGATACCTACTGAATACCACCCATTTGATAAAGTTTTAGTAGTTTCATAATTATTTATTTCAGCTCTCCTCGAGGGATCTTCACCAACAAGGTTAGTGTGATCAAAGAAATCATTAATAGCCATATCTGTACTATGCTGCCGAGCTATTTCTGATAATTTACTATCATCTATTAATTGCTCAAATCCTTCCTTTATTCTTTCGTCATTAGTGTATCTAAATATGTGGTTTTCGATTTCATCAGTTTTAATAGAATTAACTTCTGTTTCAAAAAACCCAGATATTTCATTTGTAACATTTTTTTTATAAGATGTTAATTTACTTACGTTAATAAAATTAGAAAAATTAAACCTGATTTTATCTTTTTCCGGTAGTTCTATATTTTTATTTGAACTATCTTGTATTTCATTTTTATCTTCAAAATAATTAATTGATTCAATATTGTTTTCATTTTCAAATCCAGCTACCTTATAATCTTCAGAATTAACATCTTGAATTAACGCAACTTGCAAAAAAAGGATAATAACTATTAATATTTTCCCAATTAATTTAATATGTCTTCTTTTAATATAAACAAAATCTACAATTCTTCTAAAAGTAATCACGCTTAATGCAAGAATGATTGTAGTTAAATTAAATGTAGTGATTACAATTCCTTTAATTATTAAAAAACCAAAAATAACACTTAAAGTATATATTGTAAACCATGTAAAAAATCCTCTAAATCTTGGTGTTTTTTTAATTTTAATAGCCTGAACAATTGTAGCAAATAGATATACTCCTAATCCATAAAATAAAAAGTAAACAGGGATTTCAAAAGGGTTGTTCATAAATCTAAACATAATTATCAATGAAATCCAATGAATTACAAACCAAAACAATGTTTTTTCAATATTTATTTTTTTTAAGAATCTGATTATGTTGATATCATAAGGATTCTGGTTTCTTTCTTTTTTTATGTTTTTATCAACATCAATAAATTTTCTTCTTTTCTTTCTATTAAGGTTGTAATCTTTTTTTTTTGTTTTAATATTATTCTTGCTTACCTTATATTTTATTTTTTCAAAAGTAGTTCTATTTTTTTTCTCTCTCCATTCCCTTAAAGCTTCTTTAAATGCTCTTGTGGAAGGGGTATCTTCATTTTCCCATCTTTTTCTATCTTTTTCTGTAACTACAAATTCCTTGTTTCCACCAGTATTTGTTCTTTCAGTAATCATTTAATATAGAAAATTAATTATATTTTATAAATCTTGTTCATAAATTAACTGATTTATTTTATTGCTTGTGAGGGTGGGTTTTTTTCGTTAAATTCCCTTAGTGTTTTATGAACAACCCCTAAACTTACTTTCACTTCATTTGCAATTGCTCTCATAGGCATATCTTGATCTCTATATTTTATTATAAGGTTCTTCTTGAATGTAGAAATAGTTTTCCTTCCCCATGTGTTTCCATATTTACTCATGGTCTTACCTTCCCTTTTAGATACCGCGTTTTTTATCCTAGCAGATTTCTTTTCAGATTCTTCTTGCGCAATCCAACCCATAATCTGTAACATCAAACCATGCATCATTTCATTAAAAGGTTCTGGCATTTTATTAATATCTTGTAACCATTGTTGCCTATAAGAATGAATCTGACAATTATATATTCTACAATACTCAAAGAAGCTTAGAAGTTTCTTTCTATTTCTAAACAACCTATCAAGATCCCAAACATATATGTCCTTTACTTTTCTTCTTTGAATACTTAACTTTAATTTCTCAAATGATTCTCTTATAACATTATCCTTCCAAGCGCTTTGCTGATCCTTGTATATAATATACTCTCCATCAAACATCTTAGTAACAGAATCTAATTGTAGTTCTGGAGTTTGTTCTTGTGTGCTTGTTCTAATATAAATTGCTTTAGTCATCTCAATCATCTCCTATTATATATACTCTCTCCCTTCTCTCTCTTCCAAGCTTAAACTCATCTTACACCCCCCTTATATAATATAGTCCCGACACCCATAAACCATAATTTCCCCTAATTCCCTAGTATATCGGGGTATTTCTTATCTAATTTTCTCCAATCATACAGAGTAGGTCTTGGAACACCTAGTTCTTCGCTTAATTCAGTTAAATTATATCTTTTAAGTTGTGTAACAAAATATTTTAACCTAATTATCTTATCATTAACTGCGTCTGCGTCGTTTGAAAACATTTTGATAATCGCTTCATCTTTTTTCTTTTCGTAAGCTTCCCAATCAATTATATCTTTATTATCGTAGCGCGTAAACTTACCATGAAAAGACATATACTTCCTATAACCATATTCATTCTTCTTTCTTTTAACATCATCAAATAACTGGTTCTTTTTATCCTTCTTATAATAAGCAAAGTATCCTCTCTCAATTCCATCCGGACTATAAACATGAACTAAACCAACTGATCTCCTAACTACGTAACGCCTTAGCTCGTGAAACTTAGGAATAATAAAAATCCAAAAATGCCTTTTCTTTCTAGCTGTCATTAGTGCTTGAACTAATTTAGTCTGTTCTTTGCTAGACCATTGCGTAGATAAACCACCAAGCGCGGACTCGTCCCATAAGATAATTTGCTCCTCATTTTTAGAAGCAAAGTCCATTAAGTTATTTAAATCAAAAAATATATTCTCGGTGGTAAATTTCTTTTTCGTTAAGTAAGCATAATAATAACATAAGGCAATAGCAAACGTAGATTTACCGCTCCCCTCATCACCGTCAAATAAAAGAAGATTGTCCCATTTGCCTTTTTGTCTTTTGATAAATACTTCCGATATTTGAGTTAGCGCGTTATCCAAATAAAATTGTTTGTCTGTTACAACTGCCACCCTAAATACCTCTTAAATTAATTTCTGAATCTCTTAGCAACATTCCTTTTTTATCCATTATTCTTCTTAAAAACATCTCGGCATCCCTTAACTTAGTTCTAAAAGAGAGCGTTATATTTATTGGACATCCTTGGGGTAAGTTCATCGCTTTACCATAACCAATAAGATTTTTTGAAACTGAATCAAACAACTCATTAAATTTTTTTTCTTCTTCTTCACCCATTTTTACTATTACCTCTTTTGATAAGTTGTCAATTTGTTCAAACCAAGCAAAATAATTTCCTTGAGAAGAACACGCCGAAGCAATTTTTAATATAGTATCAATCCTCTCTAATGTTGCTTGACTACTATTAAATTCTGTTTTTGTTGTTTCATTCATCTTAATGTAACCTCTTCATTTTTATCATTTTCTACAACCATTGAAGGGACTAATAGTTGGTTTGTACTTGTAAAAACAATTTCTTGTATCATAAAAAGATAAGAGGAGGCTTTTAGTGTAAACATATTATTAGATACTAATTTGGCTGATCCTATGGGGTTCTTTAAGTTATTGTATTTTGTTAAAAGCGAATTTATTTTTTCTCTGTTAGTTTCTGAAATATAGTTTCTTGTTACACTTATGTGATCTCTTAGATTTCTTTCCCAATTATCTAAATTGTTTTCTTGACTAGAATTAATTATCTTTTCAATTAAATCAATCAAAAACTCACTAAATGGTTTTCTTGCATCATATGCTGGGTTTAATATTTTTTCTTTCATTTTTTCACCTCATTAATATCACAAATAAAATTATAATCCCTAATTGGATTAATGATCTTTTTATGAATTTGATAATATTTTGTTTTGTTTGTTTTTTCATTTGTATTTTGGGAGCAAGCTCTGTTTAGGAGCTTACCCCTGAGGTTTGGTATGTTGTCCAAACAGAAGAGAAGGAATGGGACAACCTTCTCTCTTTCTGTCATAGTAACCTATAAGTCCCAGATGGGCTTTCGTTGATTATTCCATCTCTTAAAGATGAATTTATTATTTTTTGTAATTTATTTTTTGGAAAATTAAGTCTGTTAAATAAATCATCAAATGATATTTTTCCAGAAATTTTTATTTGTTGTAAAACTGAATTTTTTTCAGATCCAATTCCACCATTTATTGTATCAAATTCTATTCTACCATCTTGTTTAATACATCCTAATTGTTTAAGAGAAAACTCCAATACCTTCCAAGCAGATTTAACATTATCTAATTCAACTTTATCATTTAATTTTAATTTAGCATCAGCCTCAGATAATCTTCTTAATGCTTCTTGTTGCCTAGGATTAATTGGTATTGAATTTCTATTTGCAATTTTACGAACATTATCATACCAATTTACAACATACTTTATTGATTCTTCAGTCCATTTTGGTTCTAACTTACTTGCATAATAGATATATTGTCTTATGAATTTACTATCTATAATTATATCTTGTTTCTCATCTTTGAAATTTAACATATGGAGCGATAACTTTTTATCTCTGTTTGAATCAGGGATGTCAATTAATTTGAATATTAAATCAAACCTATTTACTAATGAAGCTGGCATTTCAACCTGTTCACAAAAATTATCTTTATAATCATCAAATTTTGCATTTTTAGGATTACAACAAGCTATAATTGTTGTTTCTGCTTTTAGCGTGGCTTGAATATTAGCTTTATTGATACTAACTGTTCCTTGTTCCATAGTTTCATGTAAATGCTCCCTATCGTCATAACCCATTTTATCAAATTCATCTAACAAAACATACCCTTTATGCGCAAGAACAACAGCTCCGGCTTCCAATGCCCAACCACCCAAGATTTCGTCTTTAACAACTGATGCCGTTAAACCACATCCAGAAGCACCAGTTCCTGAGGTATATCTTACCTTGCATGGTATATTTTGAATTCCCTTTATCATTTGACTTTTAGACAAACCCGGCTCTCCAGCAATTAGAATGTGAATCTCTTTTCTTTTTGTAGAACCATTAATTATGCGCTTAACTCCTCCAACTAAACTATATAAAAAAGATTTTTTAATTTCATCATATCCATAAATCTGAGGTAAAATATTTTCTTTAAGAATTTCAACACAATTTTTATTTCTTGAAAACTCTATTATTTCTTCTTTATTTTTTTCTGATATTATTATGGTTCTTTCTTCATCAAGAGGCTCAATAGAATTAGCCTCAAAAATAAAGTCTAATTTGTTAGATTTACTACCACGTCCATTATTTATTGGAATTTCAGCAACCCAACCTGTCAACCTAACTCTTGTGCCTGGCGGTGTTTTTTTATCAATATTCTGTGAAGTAAGATCATTTTTAAGGAAAACATTAATCCTTTTAGGTTGTTTGCCATCAAGATCATCAGGCGATTCTTCTAATACCATTGTTTGACCATCAATTAATTCTTTTGAAATTTCAATGAATCCACCTTTTCTTCCACACCCACATCTTGATGGTTCTATATATTTTTGACCTGATTGAAGAATGTTTATTATGTTTCCACATGAAGGACATTCAAATTTAGAGGATACGGCATAAGGTCTAACATTAGATTTTTGACGAATGACTCCTTCAGTTGAGATAAGTTTTTCTAAATGTTTACTTCTAAATTCTGATATTAAAAGTTTTTGTGATGCTGGCAAATTGATAAATCGAATGTTGAATCTTTTCACTTTTCTAGGTAAATCAAATTGTTTTACAGCTAATTCAGCTACTTTAATTGTATCAATTGGTTTTTCTAATATTTCTTCCGCAACATTTGATTTTAAAGGAATTAATTTATTAAAATCAATTTTAAGATAATTTTCTCCCTTTCTAACAGATTCAAGTATTTGTGGCAAATAATTTTCTTCAAAAAAATCTTTTAAAATCTCCGTTTGTTCATCAATATTCATTTTTATCTCCTTTATTTATTTTATATATTTTATTAGAAAACTCGTTGGAACTTTCAATCAAAACTCCTTTTTCCAAAAATAAGTTAAAGAGTTCATCAAAATTATTCTTAGATTTAGGCGCTATTTCCAACATAATTGATAAATGATTTCTTATATCTAAAAACGAAAGATTATCTTGATTCCATTCCATAAGTGCATGAACACATTTTTGAAATTTTGTATTAGGTTTATTTAATTTAAATTCTGCTTCTTTTTTTAATTCTTCAAAAGATTTTTTTCTCAATTTAAGATTATTAATAAAATCCGGTTTGATATAAAAATTTAAAAATAAGTCATTATGTTTTTTACTGCCAAGTTTATAATATCTTTTTGATTTTGTTCCTTGTTGTGTTAGGTTGTAAACATTTGCTTTAATTTTTGTATCTGGATCAGTTGTGTCTGTTTCAAGAATATATTCTTCTTCAATTAGGCTTTCGGTGATAAAATTCATTTGACTAGTTGAAGATATTCCAATTATTTTCATCAAAGCACTTTTTGATTCAACACCAAGATAAGATAATGCTTTAATTATTTTCGCTTGCCTTTTTCTTTTTTTTTCATCTCCGTAAAAAGCAAGATATTTTGTGCAGAATGTTTTTAGTTGGTCTTTAAATTCTTCTGGATTTTCACTTGAGTAGATAAACTTTGCAAAATCTAATTCAGATATTTTATTTTTTTTGAATAGTTCTGACACCTTGGTGCTGGTGTCGTAACAAGTTTTGTTTTTTTTTATGACACTTTTTTCAAATTGTGTCGGATTGATTTTATCCATTATGACACTTTTTTTAAATTGTGTCGGATTGATTTTATCCATTATGGCACTTTTTTTAAATTGTGTCGGATTGATTTTATCCATTATGGTACTTTTTTTAAATTGTGCTAGGTTTTTTTTAATAGGTATCATTTTATTTTAATACCCCTCGATATTTTCTTTGATTTTTAGAATCCGGTTAAAAGGAATAGTTATTATGTTGTCTTTTGTTTTAAAAGTAATTGTTGCTTCTGTTCTATTAATTTCATAAACATAAGTGTTTCTTTTTATGTTATCGTCATCTAACCAACTCAAAAATATTTTTTTTTCTTTTTGCGTATTATTCCTCATTTTTTCACCTCAATTTTTGGTGACAAAAGTTTAAATAGAAAATTCTATTATTAACTTCTATCAGCCCGTTTGGTTGAATCTCTTAGTTGCTTTTTTGGGAAAAACTAAGAGATACTTTCTTATGCATTTATTTTTGGAATTGCTTCAAATGTTGCAATAACTTTTTTATCTGAAATGAAGTTTCCATTGCTATAAGTGTAATTTTGTAAAATATATTCAAACACTTCTTTGATATAACTAGGATATTTTTGAAGTTCAAATCTTAATCTTTCTCTTTCAATCTCAGTTAGTTTTGTTGGCATTATGAATATATTTTTTTATTGCAAATCTAATCACTGCAGATTTACTTCTTTCCTCTTCTTTTGCTAATTTTTCAATTATTTCATTCATTTTTACAGGAACATGGATATTAAGTATTGTTGTGTCTGTCATTTTATTATCATTAAATGCACTACTCTTATTTAAATGTTATGCAAGAATGTCATAATATTGCAATAAAATGACAAACAAGCCAATAAGTTTAAATACCAATAAAATGACATACTAAAAAATGGCTGGAAGACCTAAAATCAAACCAATTGAAAGCATCCCTCTAAGTAACATAATATTTTTAGTAGCTAGGGGAATTAATTATCCTCATTCAGCATCAAAAAAGTTGGGTAACAATCCTTCTGCTTTAACTAGACAATTTAAACTTTTAAAAAAAGAAGAAATATTGAAAGAAGTTAACGAGGATTCTAATAGGTTTAATATAAAAAAATATGAAATAAATTATGAGGAAATAATTAATCTTTTTATTGAAGAATTTTTTGAAAATATTGAATGTGAAAAAAAGTATGGAAAAATTCCAGAGAATTTAAAATTAGCAGTTAATGATTTTAAAAAAGAAGATATTAATTCATTAAAAAAAGATGAACCAACAATTGACTTTTTTAATGAATTATTTAAATCAATTTCTCTTGATAAAAGATCAATTAAAGACATATTTCAACACCTGTACCTCAATCCACCAAAAATAAAAACAACAAATAAATCATTTATTAAATTTGTTAAAATCTTATCAAATTATTCTTTAGATTTCTTTTTAACAATGGGGATTAGTTTAATTGAAAGTATTCAAAAAAAGGAATAAAGTAGGTATCTAAAGCACATTATTATGCATCAAACCCCAAGTATCAGTCTTAACAAAACTTCTATTGAACTCATATAAATATCCATTATCAGTTACAATCTTAACATCAATTTTTTCAGCCTGATCATCTAAAATATTTCGCAGCGAATCCAAATCTAATTCAAACAAAGCGCAATGTATCGAATCCGTAGCGCTAGCAAGTTGCGTAAGTAATAACTCTTCACAATACTCACTTGGACAAAAAGCAAAACTCATAGCCCCATTTTCTAAAATATAAGGGGTAATTTCATTTTCATTAGATTCCAATAAATCATCAAGACTAAAATCAATATTATCGCTTGTAAATGTATAGGTTCCAGTTCCAAAAAGTATAATTGCTATCATAAATAATAATTTATTAGTTTTCATTTTTGCCATAGCATTATTAAAATTTCTTTATTTATAAGTTTAATTAATATTGGTGACGTGAACTAACCACCACTAAACTTAAATATCAACTATCTCTAATTACTAATAATGAAACCATACGATCTTCACAACCATACATCTCTATCGAAAGATGGAAAACTCCCCCCTAAAAAATTAATTGACTTAGCTATAAGTAGAGGAGTTAAAGGACTAGGTATTTGTGATCATGACGAATTTCCAGATGAGAGTTTATATGATTACGCAAAACAAAAAGGATTAAAACTAGCTCTTGGAATCGAGTTTTCATGTAACAAAGCTCACATAATAGGATATAATATGAATATTCAAGGTGAAGACAGAGCATTTCTTGAAAATAGATTTGCCATGCTTCGTGATGATTACGATAACGTATCAAGACAAATGATTAAATTGATGCAAGAGCAAGGCATCGACATAACATATGAAAAAATTCAAAAAAAATACAACAAAAAAACATTCTCAAAATTATTTTTAATGAAATATTTCGCAGAAGAATTAGATTTAGCAGAATCGTGGTCACATTCAAGAAAAATTCTTAAAAGAAGTGGATTATACATTAGAGATGGACAAGGTATAGAGCAACTAGAACCAAATGATGCTGTAGACATAATTCATAGAGCAGGAGGATTTGCAATTTGGGCTCATCCATTCATAACACCTCAGCCACTAAGACACAAATACTTCAAACAATTATTACCAAGATTAGATTCTATTGAAGTTTATTACGCCTATGAGCAAAATGGCTACCCAGGAGATGAAACAAACGAGCAACTTGAAGCAATGGTAAGAGAAGAAATCAAAGATATGCAAACTCTAGTTTCAGGCGGCTCAGATAGCCATTTCCCACTAAAAACATACTCAGATCTAAGTCCAATATACCCTGGTGACTTTGGAATAAATGAAGAAGAATATGAGAAATTAAAACGAATTTTTCGATGAGAAAATCACTTCTTCTTTCCAACAATAATACCCTTAACCCTAGCAACTAACTCAGGTTGGATATAGTGATTAACAGTAACAGAATGTGAATCTTTCCACTTATTTTCTTTCTTAGAAAACTTACGATGGCCAAGCTCATGCGCGATACTCATAAACAAATCTTCAACTTCCTCTTTACTAGCCTTACGTTTACCTTTCAAAAAATTCTTAACTTGCGATGTAGCAAAATGCGATCTTACAATGTGTGGATAAAACTCTTCCCCACAATACCTCTTAAACGCTTTTTTAAATTCTCTTTCAGCCAAAGGACGCGCAGTTTTGCAAGACGAAAAAACAAAATCCTTATCCTTCTTTCCCTTCATTTGCTCCTTTAACCTTTTAACAAAAACAGAACTAAATTCCTGCACAATATCACGAGGAACACCATCCTTGCCAAAATACTTAAACTCAACTTTGTTTTTATTAATCTTAACATCTCGCTTAAGCAGAGTGGTCAAACCCTTGTGCCCGTGCGCCTTATAATAAATCTCATTTCCAACTCTCATTTTGGTATGCAATAAAGTATGCATCGCAACAGCCACATGGTCATTTTTATTTTTCAAAGCCTTATCAACATTCTTATTTAACTTATCAAACACCTTGTCAAACTTATGAACCTTCTTATACTTTTTATTTGCATGCAACTTTTTTTTCTCTAATGTATAACAATAAGCAACAGTTCCACCCTTATTTTCAAACAATACATCCCAATGATCATGTGAATCCTGATCATGAAGCCTAAGCCCCTTAGCAAACAAAGAATACGCCTTATCAATAACTTGTCCATCAGGCATAACATTCAATCGTGCCCCTTGAATCATCCCATCGCAAGACACTTGCCCCTTCAAAAACCGAGGGTTCTTCTTATCAACAAGTAGATCAAAATTATGATTTGCCTTAAACAACTTAACACAAGTTAGAAGAGAATCAACATCAGCTCTACAACGAACCCACCCCAATCTAGTTTTTTTATAAGCCTTAAGTGACTTAGCATCAACTCGAATTGTACCAGATAAAACCTTTTTCTTAATCTCTTTTTTCTTAAACATCAAAACTAAAGTAAATATTTAGTATTTAAGTAGTTTTTGATTTGCCTGGTTATAATTTTCGTCTTAAGAATTTTAGGAACAAAATTCAATTTTTCAACATTTTTTAAATCATGCCATTCTAATAAAAAAACATTATCTTTAGAACCTTTTTTTAATTCTGGACCACCAAGTTTTAAGTTACCTGAAAATTTTGTAACTAAAAAAACATGGTACTTCGTATCATCAAATTGATTAAATAAAGACCACAATTTTTTATCTACTTGAATGTCTAAATTAGTCTCTTCCTTAATTTCTCTAATTAAAGCTTCTTCCTCAGTTTCATTCTCTTCAATATGACCACCTGGAAGAACAAAGTATTCCTTACCATTTTTAAATCTATGAAGTAATAAAACCTTCTCCTTATCAATTATTAATGCTCTAGATCTCATATATTAAAAAAAATACAATTAGTTATAAATCTTCTTCAAAAATAATCAACAAATAAAAAGAATAAAAGTAAAAAATAAAAATTACAATCCTCGGCTCTTCTTACCAGCACTAGTTTTCTTATGAAAAACTCTTGATCTGTGCTTAGCAGCTGTTACCCAATTAATGTTTTTATCAGCCTTAATAACTGGATGCGCTGGATCTACAAAGATAATTTCGTACCAATAGTACTTACCATCTTGAGCAACCCAATATGAATTTATAACAGTTAAGTTTCTAAATTTCTTAGCAGCTCTCTCTTCCGCAATTTGCTGATAATTTTTATCTAAATTAAGTCTGATACCAAATCTTTTTGGACGTCTCCCTTTCTTAGGTTGAGCTCTTTTATGACCGCCCCTAGGAACTCTTTGCCTAACCATCATATAGCCTTGTTTAGCTTTATATCCTAATGATCTAGCTCTATCGATTCTAGTTGGTTTTTCAATTCTTGTAGTAGATTCTTCTCGTCTCCAAGCAATTAATCTCTCTCTCCAAAGCTCGTTCGTTTTAGGCTTTTTCCAAGCCTCTCTTACATATTTGTATAATCCCATTTTTTATTAGCCTCCGTTGATGCTATTGTTTCTTTAAACCATAGATGACTCCTTTTTCTAAGTCATCTGCCAGAATTTTGTTTTCAAAATTCTCATAGATTCAGG
>Ga0233439_10003278_pt1 | contig 17044 bp, 40 predicted proteins | sample SI_123_September_6_FD_182713 | JGI IMG/M metagenome (GOLD analysis project Ga0233439, IMG submission 182713) | Seawater microbial communities from Saanich Inlet, British Columbia, Canada - SI_123_September2016_100_MG | ecosystem: Environmental > Aquatic > Marine > Inlet | place: Canada: British... | reverse complement strand
TGGGCTTTTGTGGATTACTTGCAATGGCAGCGGCTCTTTCTCTAAACTCTTTCCCATTAATTTCGTTATTAGTATGCCGCTTAGTGCTAAGGCGACTTAGATTGCTAGAGTAATCTTTAGCTCTAGGTATTCTATTTAAAACTTTACCAAACATAACTTCTCTCCTTTAGGTTTATACTAGAGACTTATCAGTCACTACCACTTTTTAAATACCATCTTTTGGATTGGCGGGGCGGATTCCGCACTAGCGGCATACACCAAGTTTGAAAGAAACATATCGCTTCCTTCATTGTTCATATAGAAAATATGTTCAACTTCCATATCTTTCTTTAGATTAATTATCTTAATCTTCTTTTCGCCATCAATCTTTATTTCTGCAGGAATTGTTGAATCGACACAGCCAAAGGTAATAGCTGCTATAATAAGTAATAATTTATACACTTTATGCCCCTTTAAAACAAAAAAGGACTGGAATGTATCCAGTCCTATAGTTTAATTTTATTAACCCTGTTGAGGTTATTAGTAGGTTTATAAGATACTATCTATTTTTTTTAAACCAATCAGAAATATCATTGTATTCTTCTGGGGATAATAGATCTTTTTCCTGAGTGGGGGCAGCATATTTTTCCCTTGGCTTTCTATACCACTCACCAGGCTTATCTTCTGAGAAAGTATCCTTGGTCATTTTAAATACCCAGGATTGAAGTTTTCCCATGCTATACGGACAGGATAGCTTATTATGCATAATATTTAATGATCTAGCCTGAGAAACTCCCCTTGACCAATAACTATTATCATCGCTATATGCATAGTACCAGTCATGCCCCCTTAGCGCGCTTTCAAAGTCACTCATCTTCCGTACTCTTTTCATTATTCTTTTTTACAGAAGTTATTTCCCAGTCATAGCCTTTATGACTTTTTATCCTATAAGCCCTAGATGCTGCCTCTGGAAAAGAGATGGCACTAAAGTTTTCAGAATAAGTTTCGTTATTCTTTTTTAGCTTTATATTATAATCATTCATAATGAAACTCCTTTATGGTAAAAGTATTCCTCATCAATCTTTAGATAAGAATCGCTTTCAGTCGCTATATGTGCTCCCTGAATATCTTCTGGAAGATTTATCTTTTCAGTATTATTGCCACCAGGATGCGTAAAGGCCTCCCATTCATCAATAAAGTCTGTCTCCATTAACTCTATCAATTCACCGGGCAAGTCTCCAAGATGTTCGCGATATTCTTCTATATTCGCAACACCTTCCCACCAAGACTTTAATTGTTCTTTTGTCATCCCTGTATTCCAGAGCCAATATCTAGACTTATAATCCTCATCTAGTAGTACGGATACCACTTTTATCTTCCCTTTCGCTTATGTTTTATGCATACGCGCATACAAATTATATATACTGTATGCGCGCGCGCGTGATATGCGCATACAGTATGTGGCGGAGAGGGTAGGATTTGAACCCACGGTACGTTGCCGCACGCTGGTTTTCAAGACCAGTGCATTAAGCCAGACTCTGCCACCTCTCCTTATACCCTTATTATACGCACGCGCATAAATTATCTCAATCAGTTAGGGTAGTAGTTTTTATAATTTTCAATTTGATTCTCAATAACATGCATTGGGACACTATGAAGGTTTCTTTCAAAAGCAACTTCGACGTCAATAATTGGCATCCAAAAATGCTGAACCCTATATTCCTCATTGTTTGCGGCGATAACATAAGGCTCCCAATGCTCTGGAAGAATATTTGTATTGTCAACAATAACGAGATTAATACTTCTATTCAAAGAGTTGCAAAATTCTTTATGATTTAAACTATGATATTCACTAAGTTTATCTGGATTAAAGTTATATTCGCCGTCAGCCATAAAGTAATCGTCTGTTGAGTGAGTTGAGTGAGTAAAGCTATCTCCATATTCTTTTGAATATTTTTCAATAAATTTGTTTGTAGTGGTTGATTTGCCCGATCCAGAAATTCCATGCATAATGATAGCGAGTTTCATTATCACCCTTTCAATTAGTTTTATTTCATATATCATTAAATATATTGAAAATAGTTATTTTATTTTTTATAGTGGACGCACGTATACTCACAAACCTATAGCGTCTATATATTATTTCAAATAAAATTTTAATAAAAATTACAATAAGATTTTTGTAAAACTTTTGCGGATGAGGTGTGTGTAAAACTTTTGCGGATGAGGTGTGTGTAAAACTTTTGCGGGGCAAAAAATGTGGACTGGGTTAAAGGATCCCAGTCCACATGCGCCCTTGTGCAAGGGGTGGGAAGAGCATCACACAAGGGCTAACCCTTTACTTAGCTGCTCTTTCCGCTTGTATGCGTTCGATTATTTCATCAACTTGTCTCAGCAATGATTCTTTATTACCCTTCAAACCCAGGAGCTTACGCGCAAGCGTAGTCCCTTGAGGTACTTTGCTTGATAATCTGAATCCTCGCATCTGACAATCTAACGCACGTTTGATCATTAGTAATCTATAAAAATCAATCCCTGCACCAGTTAGCGCCGTTCCACCATCTGAAGTTTCGATACCCTTATTGACGTCCGAACCCTTTAGGTTGGCAAGGTCGCTCATTCTAAATTCTCCTGCGCACGCATATAAAAGGTGGGCTGCTCTCACAGCCCACCAATAATCTATTACAAGTTTTCGCCATGAAGGTTAGCCGCGCTCAATTGAGCCTTCATAGATTCCGCAGCAGTATCAACACGGTCGATAACGCTATCCAATAGAGTATGAATTTCACTCAATTCAGATGATGGAATTTTGGCAGGCTTCGCACCCTTGCCGCCCTTAACCCGAAAGCATACCCGACCGTCAGAGTCCATCCTAGCGGTACGCGAAACAGTTTCCGCAGCAGTCCAATTATCCTCTTCTGCTTCTGGGATGCCTGAATCAGCCAACTCGCCAATAGCGTCCACATAATCGCGATATTCATCGACTGGGACCATCTGAGCCCCTGTGCCCTTGCCCTTGTTAAAGGCAATCTTTACACAAATTTCACCCGATTCATCGTCATAGACAACATCGAAATTATTTGCTACAATTTGAGCCGTTGACAAAGTTTTAGGCCCACCAAAAATTGAAATGCTCATGGCATCCCCTTTCAATTTCTACCCGCTATATATCGGGTACGGTTTATTGAGGCGAAATGCCTCGTTCTAGTTTTGGGCTTTCGCCCGTCGTTACACCCTATTATAGCGGTATAAATTTTTTTCCACTAGTTTTCATAACTGAGTTGTAAAACTTTTGCAGAAGCTAAAAAAAAACTTATTATAAAAAGTCAAGGATTTTATTGTCAAACTTTTGCCGGGCGCTACTTGATTAAAACTAGTGGAAAAAAATTTATACCGCTATAATGAGGTGTAATCAAAGGAGCTTAAAGTGCCAAATAAATCAAAAAAAATTGAGGGAATGCTAGAAAGACTATCTGAGGAGTTTGCCCTACCTCGGTCTATCGCAAGCCAATCCAATAAATGCACCATATGCGGAAATGACGCTATAGAGTTTCGAGACGATATATCTAGAAAAGAATATCAAATTTCTAAAATGTGCCAGCCATGCCAAGATAGTTTCTTCGGCTAGCATAAACTGTAAAACTTTTGCGGAGAGTTAACATGACTTACTGGCATAAAATAGATAGAGAAATAAAAGATGGACTGTTCGATGTCTCCATCAGCTATGAATACAGTAACGACTATAACTTAGAAGATATGTATCCCGAAGATACAAAAGAACAGCTATATAAGATGTATAAGGAAATTGATAAAGACGAGGCTTACGTTTTTAATATCAAAATAGAATACTCTTATCACGGTTATTCTCTGGCTGCAAAATATCTTCATAATAATCATTACTCAGAATATCCATCCGACGTTATTGAGAGCCATATAGATGGTGATCTTAAAGAGTTTATGCTTGATACAAAGGAAGACGCACTAGAAAAAGCTAGAATATTACTCTGTAATCTACGAAATGATTTTGGCAGCACTTTGTAAAACTTTTGCGGATTAAATAATCTAGTGGAAAAAACTTTCCACCGCTATAAATAGTCAAACGACAAAGGGGATAATCATGGGACTTGATCAATACGGATTCGCCAGAAAAGCAGAACAAGAAGACATTGAAATTATGTCTTGGAGAAAACATGCCAACCTCGAAGGATGGATGGCGGGACTTTACGAGAGTCGCGGGCTAGGGAAAAAGGAGGATTTTAATTGTGTCGAATTAAAATTGACCGAGAATGATCTTAAAAACCTAGTACGAAGGATGGAGGCCACCGGCCTACATAAAGCTCAAGGATTTTTCTGGGGAGAGTCTATCGAAGGCGATACTCTTGATACAAAGCAATTTATCGAAAAAGCAAGGAAATACCTAAAAAAAGGTTATGAAATAATCTACACCTCATGGTGGTAAACTGTAAAACTTTTGCGAGAGAATAACAATGGGAATACACTCTATGGTCGGATACCACGAATATCACTCAATGTTTCACGTTGGGCAAGATGAATATGATGTTTATGGAGTATACTTCGATAAAAAAACTCCAGAATATTTTGACGTTTACAATAGGGAGGGGCATTGTTTGAACGAAGGCTCCCCGATTTATGCGGAGGATCCCGAAATGGGACCAACCATAGACCAGTTAATCAGATTTACATAACAAGTGTAAATCTTTTGCAAACTACTGTTTAAACTGAGTGTTAATAAAACAACGGTAGTTTAATCAAAAGAATAACTGTAAAACTTTTGCAAGGCTATTACTCAATTAGATGAGAATTTGTAGCAATGAGAAGAATATTAAAATGCAGAAATAAACAATGCAAGTCTCACAAAGATCTGGTACCGTTATTTATGATAATGGTTAAAGTAAATGCAGAAAAGCAAATCAAATCAGATATAGCAAGCCGTCCATCACAATATTTTAAATGCTATCATTGCTCTGATTTAGCGATCGAGAGCACAATGGAAGAATAAAGGTTAAGTCTTGATAATTCTAAGAAGTCTATAATTTTTATTACAAGCTATTTTTCTCATATTTTAAACTCACCAAATTAGTAGCTCTTGATAAGGTTTATTAAGGCTCATTTCATTCGCCCCTCACCCCCTACCCCCTCTCCAAGTTTTACCCCCCAGTCTTAAAATTCTCTCAGTAAATTTAACTTATTTTTTATTGTAAAACTTTTGCGGAATTGAGTAATATCAATTTAGGCGGGGCAAGCTCTTTGACATCTAGAATAAAAATGAACCTATGGTGACTACTTGAGTTCAATAAAATTTACCTCCTTTAAATTATTGACGGTCGTTTCTCCTTGCGATTGATTCTGCTCATCTGGTGACTTTGCAGATAATAAGTTTGTTGTGTTACTTACTGCGATTCATACCATAGGTTCTTTTTTATTCTATATCTTGGGGGATTAGCTCAGCTGGGAGAGCATCTGGTTTGCAACCAGAAGGTCAACGGTTCGATCCCGTTATCCTCCACAATAATTGTGGTGGTAGGTGAAACCCCTGACCCTTAGTTTAAACCCCTTACGGGAGGGAAGTTCGGATAGTTAAACCCCAACTGCATTGACAGTGCGCCACTTTTATTCTATTTCTTGGATGTCGATCTTTATTATGCTAGCTTTGCCTAGTCGCAAGGCTAGGTCTCGATTTACTTCTGGGGCGACAAAAGATTCGCTACATAGTAATTTAGATAAAACTTCTTCTGCGTCCGATTCAGAAACAAATACATGTGCCCACTTTGAATCTAAAATCCTACCCCATTTAGCCGGATGCCCCTGGGATATATTCAGACCAAGCAGGGCTATATAGCACTTATAGCCCTCAAAGGTCTTCGAGTCAAGTTGTATTATGTAGCCATTTTTCATATACCATATATTCTAATATAGATATATTTGCAAAAGTTTTACGCGTGCATAAAAAAAGAGAGTGAGACCCCGTTAACGAGACCACGGTTTTATTTGTCGACGAAACTATCGTGCGTAAGCCTCACTCTCTAAAATTTTTAGATATTCTCAATCACACGCATGCGTTCGCCTCCTAAGCCGAGAGCAATGCTCCAGCCCCATATTTTGAATCAAGCGCAGATCGAAGCTGTTTGCGCGCGCGATGCAACCTAGACTTTATAGCCGGTACAGATATGCTATCCCCAAACTCATGAATTTCTTTTAAGTTCATGCCCTCACAAGCCCACATGCGCAAAACTTCAGAATACTTCTCCGGCAACTCAGCCATAGCCTCATCAATCGCTCTAAACATCTGCCCGTTCATACTTGTCCTATCTGGGAGGGCAGGAACATAATCTAAATTATTGGCGATAGCCTTTTCAACTTCAAACTGATTGTCCTCGATTTTAAGAGCGCCTTTTCTTTTTATTGTGCGTAAGCGCATACGAATACAATTACTCGCAACTGCATACAACCAAGTACTAAATCTAGATTCTCCGCGAAAAGTTTCGATACGCATATACGCTCGAATCATAGTCTCTTGGGCTATATCTTCCGCCTCATCACTATCCCTTAGCGCCTTTAGTGCCCTCCAATAAATCTTATCTTTTAATGGATCAATTAATTTTGCAAAAGCATTTTCATCACCTGCGCACGCACGCCGAACCAATAAACTCTCTACCGCCTTTTCCATGCCCACTCTCCTATAAGTTATATAATAAATTGTACTCTAGGCACGATAAATAATTCAAACGGTCCAATGTGCAAAATTGAATAAGGTGTGGTCGTATCTTCGCTCAGCACTAGGCTGTATCGCCTAAAACTAAAGCCCCACTCCCGCAAAAGTTTTACACATATACGCGGGTACTTTATGCCTATCCCGCCCTTTAGAGTTCTGTATATTCCGATCATGCATCTTCGCCTTCAGTCATCTGCTCTTCTTCTCTGGCTCGCTGCTCTAGGTGTTCGCGCACGCCCGGCCATCTGGTTGGCTCAACTATTTCTATGTAGTCACAAAGAATGCTTATCATAGATTGATCGTTCCAGCCCATCCTATGCTGATACTCTTTAATTATTTCCTTTATCATCAGTGGGCCTCTTTGCAGCCAGGATTAGAATCAATCATATCTAAGAACATATCAGCGGCAGTATCCATTGGAAGTATTGCCCAAATCAAATCAGCTTCATCTTTGGAGAAATTTTTGTAAATATATACCTGACACCATTTGGCACAAAGACCATCTTCTGAATTTTCACTAATATATTTTCTTGCGAAATCTGACAGTTTCTTACTCATAACAAGCCCCAGGAGTTAGTCTATTTTTCGTCGTACCCAGCAAAAGTTTTACTTATGCATATGGCTATGGTTTCATACTTAGGAGATCACCGCTTTGCAATTCAATAAAATACTTCTCTCCACTTTCAATATGTTCTATGCATACCGTTGTTTCTTTGTTTTGTAACCTTGACTTGAAGTTTTCAAAAACCTCCTCAACTGATTCAGCAGAAAGTTCATCGTGAATTTCTATTTTATAAATTTCGTTCATTGCCTTCCCTTTCTAGCAATATCCGATGGGTTCGCCATTATCCCGATACCTAATAGGATCAGAAGAGTTATCATCCCAATCATCTTGTTTCCCGCCATGCATCCAATCCTCATAATCTTTGGCAGCCTGAGAATCACAAAAATCCTCTATTGACTGATCATGATGATCTTCGCCCCATTCGTCGATCTTGCAGGCAGGACAATAATTAGAATTATGCTCAACTACATCACAAACATCATTAGTACACTTCATTATTTTCCCCTTGTAGATGTAACCCTTAATGGTTACACCCTATAATAGCGGTATATATTTTTTTCCACTAGATTTTATAAAGCTTATGTAAAACTTTTGCATAAAAGGGTTAGGAATTATAGCTTTGCAAAATATCAAGGAGAGAATTGTAAAACTTTTGCGGGGATCAAGGCCCCATGTCTTTTGCGCATCGTTCATAGCAATGTTCATAAACAAAGTAACTACAAACTTCACCACAACCAGCATCTACTGGTTCGCATAGCATTTCTTTGTCATCCTCGCAATACATTATCTTTCTGCAATTATCTTCGGACCCACCAAGAGGGCATCCATATAGCAAGGGGATGATAAATAATATAGTAATAAAAATTTTCAAGCAATTACTCCTTCAACATATTCTAACTCATCAACATAATCCCAGGTTATAAATGGGGTACGTCGCTCAGCACTCAATCTAGGTCGTTCCCAGAAAACATCAACCACAATCAAGTTATATTCGACTTTATATGGTTTGCTTATGACTATTCCAATTATCCCCTGGTTATGTAGTTTTTCATGGGGAAATTTTTTATATCGCACTACATGACCAATCTCCATTATCGGCTCCAGCAAAAGTTTTACAAAATACGAGCCAATGAGAACCACCATGTTAGGGCATGGTGGCTTAGCAAATAGCTTTAAGCCCCTACGCTCTACACTATTGCTCGGTATTGCTCCACCGTTTAGATTTGCACAACCCGCTCATTAACTCAACATATGTTTCGTGGGTCGTCAGGGAATCGAACCCTGAACCTGCGGATTAAAAGTCCGATGCTCTACCAATTGAGCTAACGACCCATCGTTTTTCGCAAAAGTTTTACTTAACTCTCCATAAGATCGGCAACCACCCATAATGACAAAAGCCATATTTATCCGAAATCCAGTCAGATATAAAACCCTCCTCAATCTCATCAGGTATCTCTATCACAGGAGCCAGGGCGGATTTGTCCATCGCTTCTTTATATGATAAATTCTCTAACTCTTCGGAGCTTAAATCCCATTCAACTTTTATGAACATCTTATCAGCTCCTTTGATTACACCTCATTATAGCGGTATAAGTTTTTTTCCACTAGTTTTACCGTTTAAAACCCGCCTGGTCCCCCCGCAAAAGTTTTACCTTGGTAGCTGGGGAGGGACTCGAACCCTCAATCCTTGCGGCGGCAGATTTTAAGTCTGCTGTGTATACCAATTCCACCACCCAGCCTTGGCGCTCTCGACAGGACTCGAACCTGTGACATCAGCTTTAGGAAAGCTGCGCTCTATCCACCTGAGCTACGAGAGCATGTGTGCGCCTACAGGCAAAATACTAACACGGTCATTACATAAAGACCAGCGAAAAGAGCCAGGCCACCAAAGATTTCTTTTATAAATTCCTTATCCATTGTTGCCTCCCGCAAAAGTTTTACGATACCTGACCTTTATGCTTGGTCTTGCGTGTGTACTTGCTCTTATCCCCATGAACCTTTATACCTCCCCCATGCCTTTTTTGCAAGGCTGTAGCATAGGGATTTCGGATTTTAATATCTTTTTTCATTTTACAAAATTTTCAAGGTTAGGGCTAACGTCCTCATCATCCATATAACTGGGGCTCGATATATTCAATTTGTTGTTTGCAACAAAATTCATAAATTCCAAAACTTGCTCTGGAGTTCGCCATCCATCAACTTGATCACATCCGAAGTTATGCCAATTTTGATCTTTATCCCACGCCGCTACCTCGACGTTTTCAGCTTCCCAAAAATCATTTTTCATTGGCTCATCATGCTTTGCGCTCCTTCCCTGGGGATGACTCGGCTCGCAATAATTCATCGGACCCCATTGAACGCTAATCGTATTCCCATTCGCAAAAGTAATCTTAAAGCCTTTATTTCCACTTGCGCCAAACATCCCGCACCTCCGCAAAAGTTTTACTATTAAATACCCAGGTTAAACCATTGGCAGGCAATATCATCACCTTCCATAATTTCGTCCGCCACTTCTTCAGGTTCGGCATCATCATAATACCTATCCATGGTGAACACTGTGTCAGCCAAATCCCTAGAAGTCAATCCGCCCAATCGGCTAGCAATGATAGAATCAACTTTTTTCATAAATTCTTCGTAAGTCACTTCAATACTCCGCAAAAGTTTTACACAATCTCAATATTCGGCAGGAACCTTATCCCACCAGCGAATACCCCAAACCTTAGAGCCACCAGTTTCCTGTGCTCGATTCATAGACCGACCAATTCGATAATCACCCATCGGGTGACAATCAGCGACACCCCCTTTGAATGGAATTTTATAGCTTCCATTCACCTTATGGTAAAGCCCGTTAATATAATCATCAAAAACTAGCACCCCATCAAAGTAGCTGTTATGTGGGTCAAAATCGCTATAAAGGTCATCGCCCACTTCGTAATGCTTTCCCATTTTCTCAGCTCCCATCCGTTACGCCTATTTATAGCGGTATATATTTTTTTCCACTAGATTTTATAAAGCTTATGTAAAACTTTTGCAGAGAGTTAAGAATTATAGTTTAACGAAATGTCAAGGAGAGAATTGTAAAACTTTTGCCAGATAAGTCGTCAAAACTTATCCTACATGTAGCTATGTTTTTTAAAAAACCCAAAAGCCCAAAATTGTAACAGATATTGCGAGAATAATAACCTCGCCAAATGTATGGTTATGCCTGGCGTACCCGATTAACATTGATGGACTAGGATCATAGAATTTATCAAATTTCATTATATCTCCTCGCGCCGCAAAAGTTTGACAAAAAAAGAAGGTAGGCGTCACCAAGCATTAACTGGAGCACCATTAAGAGTCACTGCCTGCCGTGACTCACCTACCCTACAGAATAAAAGTGGTTGAGTCAGCCGGGACCACCAGCTCCTATGCGCCTGACTCTGCGGCCTACCCTACGGGAAGGACTTTGCTGTGGGCCCACTTGGACTTGAACCAAGAACCGCTCGGTTATGAGCCGAGTGCTCTGACCAAATTGAGCTATAGGCCCCCACTTCGCAAAAGTTTTACAATAAAATGGGTGTCAATAAATTGACGCCACTTTAAAAGTTGAGTTCGCTCTCACCCTTCCTGATCAACTTGAGGCTAGACTCCGTACATCTCTCTGTCGCGTGATTTTTCATCGGCCAGACCGTCTTCATAACCGGAGCTGTAATCTATGTTGCCGACCTCTTCACGAGGGTTGCCATCAATGGCGTCCCACCTACCTCTTTCATAGTCATTACGCTCCTGGCCGGTGGCTCTAGCGTAGGGGGAGGGATATCCCTCTCGCAGTGATCCCCCGCTAATTTCTCCCCAAGGTGTTTTCATCATTTTTATGATTCCCCTTTTCTTATACTCTATTATAGCGGTATAAATTTTTTTCCACTAGTTTTACCGTTTAAAACCTGCCGTGCATTTCGCAAAAGTTTTACACTACTTATTTTGTTTGAAAATATATGGAGCAATCGTCAGAACGCCAACTAAAACAACACCCGCAGCAAGGCACGCGCCTCGAACCACACATTCCTTTGCAATTTTAATTAGCATTCCTATTCCGATCAATTATCTCAAATAGCTGGTAAGAATTTATACCATACTTTTGTCTTATTTTCGATGTTTCATATTGAATATCCAAAAGCATTGCATATGTGTCCTCATGCCTGTGTCCACATTTCCCCATTTCATTTACAAATTCGGCATAAATTTTCTTCTCATCCATCTTAAAGCCCCTTTCGGCAAAAGTTTTACAATTCCCCAGGCGAAAGCTTATCGCTTTGCGCCTTCACCCTTGTCCATTAAGTACCGCATAGCTGCGCCCGCCTGCACAGATGCGTCTCTGATTGCATTGGGATCGCTCTTTAGTCGCGTAATCCATGACCCCACATATGCGGCGTGATTGTCAATCAATCCCTCGCGTTTTACGCCCAGGTGCGTACACAAAAATGCAGCACCCAACTCAGCCACAAGCTCCTCGAAAGCATAGCTTTCGGAGCCAAAGCCAGAAAATTTTACAATTCCATCCCGCTTGAGCCGTGATTCGTGACCAGTCCAGTGCACGTGCTCATGCAGGCTAGTAGACCAATAACCCGCAGCATCCTTAAACAAGTCTGAGCTGGGCATTCCGATAAAATCATCCGATGGTCTATAAAAGGCGCGCCCATCACCGTCTCGAACATCAGCGCCAATATTCTTAACAAACGCAGCAGCAGCCTGAAAAGTTTTTTCAGGGTGAATCTCTTCGCGAACAACAGAGGGAAGAGGTTCGTTTGTTTGTTGGTTATTAAATACGTAGCTAGACCCCCACCCAGTGCAATACTTGTCGGCAGCCTTTTTGAGATCCTTCCCGCAACCTCCGCATTTTTTCGAGAAGCCAACCGATTTGTTGCAGCCTGCGCAGCTCAATCGGGGAAAAAAGATCGAGGTCCCCTTTTCACCCTTTTTTATCAAGTTTCCTGATTTCTTCCATTGACTGGCACCGGCCCATCGGGTATCAGCCCATTTCATAGAGTGAACCGATAAAATTAAAGAGTTATAATTCCCAAAATATGAACGCTTTGTAACGGGATTATGTGGAGCGCCATCGGCAAGATTCCAGGGCAATTCAAATGTACCGCTCGTTTTACCGTCCTCTAAGATGCCGATAATAATATTTGTAATTTCCTGGTTTGACTCTTCGATTTTTTGCTTACTCATAACAGCCCCCTGCTAGTTAGCGTCACTGGTTACGCTCTTATATAGCGTTATATATTTTTTTCCACTAGTTTTCATAAAGACTATGTAAAACTTTTGCAGAAAAGTGCTTTTTTATACAAATCATAAAAGTCAAGCTTTTTATTGTAAAACTTTTGCTGAAGTTAATAATCATTATCAAATGGGTTTTGTCAAACTTTTGCGCCTCATTCGGCGTTCCTCCATTTTATTAAAAGACTAGCGCCAATGAGCGCAAAGTAAATTAGATCTTTATTTTCCCCATCCCGCTCTAACCTTTGGGATACATCATCCTTTTCCATCCCAAAGGTTAGCATCATCTCAGCTCTAGATAGCAGGCTCTCGAAATTCATAATCGTCAATCATCCTTATCAATTCCCCTGTCATTGGAAGCAGCTCCGAGCTATAACTTGACTCTCCACACCTTTCGTGTATGCGCCTACATACAAAGCTCGCAGCGGGAAGCACTTCAAACAATTCAGCATCGAGCGATAAAGCGAAAATAATGTGACCCAAGCCGTCGCGAGCGTTTACGAGTGCATCTACATCTTTCTCACTCAACTTGAACCCACCAGAGATTAAAAAATCCAGCTTTGCATCTATTTTGTTCAATTTTGCCCTAAGCATAGCATTCCCCCGCATGTGCAAAAGTTTTACGCATACATCCTTGACAATTTCTTTTCTTCGTCTAGCGCCGTATAAAGCAGCTTGGCAGCCATTTCGCTCCCGCTTTGCTTTCTGATTTCTTCCGCAATATTTAGGAGCAAAGCAACTTGGTCAAACTTAGTTACGAATGTCTTGCTACCATACATACATACGTGACCATTGGGATTGGCTCTAGGCATTTTATTTCTCCAAAGGTATAGGTCAATTTTAGGCAAAAGTTTTACAATTAAAAAGATGCGAGACGGGAAGGAGCCCAAAGGGAGGGAGAGCTACCTCCCTCCCCGCACCGCAGGGGGGTTTATAGAATACTGGTTCGGATCCGCACCACCTTTGGCACAGAATTTTGAATTTCCTTTTTTACAGCGTCAATCTCAGCCTTTAGGTTAGGGCATAGATAAGAATTAAACTCAGCCTTATTCTCAGTACAAAGGCGAAGAGATTCAACCATAATGTTCCTCAATGCTGGTCCAACACATCCCGCTTTAGCTCCGACAAACGCCATTCCGCCCAAAGCCGAAATAGAAACCGTTGGAGCTACAGGGTATGATTTTCGCTCCAAGGTACCTCCAGGTGTAGTTAAGCTAAAATTACCGAATCCATAGGATCCGACCGGAGGGATTAGACCGCCCTTTTTTCGTCGGCGGCCCTCGCCATCGACATAGGCTCTAAGAACTTCAAATTGAACATCGTTAAGATCAGAAAACATTTTTTAATACCCCTGATTATTTTCAAGCCATTTAGTGGCTCGACTTTAGGAGCTGGTTATCAGCCCCTTACGCTTTATTATAGCGGTATAAACTTTTTTCCACTAGTTTTTATAAAGCTTATGTAAAACTTTTGCAGAAACCATTTATAAAGAATATTAGTTATAGAGATTGTCAAGTGAAAAAAACGACACCCGATGATATTGATAATCATTCTCAACTAGTTTTGTAAAACTTTTGCAGTTCAGTGATTTCAGGCTCCCGAATGTCAATGCTCATCTCGATTCTCCATTCACGGCATCCTATTTGCCGACTCCAGTTTTCGCAAAAGTTTTACAAAGATTATTTCCACTAGTATAAGCGGAAATAATGGATATAAGAATAAACCAGGATAAGCCCGATGAATATTCCGATGATTGTGGCGGCAATAATGGAGAGATCCTCTCGATCACCAGCCCTCACCAGCCCTCACCAGAATTTTCAAGGCAAATAACTTCAGCCATATCCAGCCTTGACAAAAGCTTTTTAATATATTCCCCAATCATTTCAGCGGAATCATCCCCGAAGCGAAAATAAAAACTTCGCTTGATTTTTTCCGCATAACCACCATCAGAGATCAGATTTCTCGCACTTTCTTGCGCTGCAATCGCCAACCGCCTAGATGCAAACGCATGATGAGGAAACTGGTTTTTTAATTTCCATCGAATATCATCATGGTGAGCGCCCTCCCTAAAGGCGATTCTATTTCCATATTCATCTAATAACGTCAATTCACCAGGATACCTATCTGATTCAATCTTAATACAAAACATTTTAATTTCCTGAAACAGCACGAAAAGATTCGCGCAATGTTAAAAAACACGCAACAAGAGAGCAAAGACCTGCATAAAAATGATAGACCACCATTGACTCATTATTTCCCGCAATCATAAGGTCAATGTATCCGACCCCAAGAATCAGGATGGCCAAAGCAAAGAGAATAAAAATTCGCTTAGATTGATTCATTTTATTAACTCCTTTATCGTTCACTTTATTATAGCGATATAAATTTTTTTCCACTAGATTATATCAGCCTGGCGCACCCGCCCACGCAAAAGTTTTACAATAGAGAGGGGACTGTAAAACTTTTGCAGAAAAGGGGTGTCAAAAAAATGACACCCCACTCTTATTCGTCACCCGCCCACACACCCGCAAGCACAATGCAGAGTGATAGTATTGAGATAAAAATTCCAGCAGTTTTAAGAATCGCGTATGTGCTCATCCGCCTTTGCCCAGCAGGGCAGCCACGGCACACATGACCAGAACTGAAATACCCGCATACATGAGCATATTCAATCCACCAAACGAGAAAACAAAAATCGCAAAGGTCAAGAATAAAATCTTAAACCCACGTTCGTACCCGCCAAAAATCTTAGCGAAAAAATCCCACATTCCTTTAAGCATTTTTATCACCCCCACGTGCGTACTCAGGATTTGCAACCCTTCGATTGATAATTCTGAAACCACCAGTGTAGCCTCTATTCAGGTATTCGTTCAAGTCATGGTACGCTTCCTTCAGGCTCGCACTCATGCACAAGTCCTCCCAACCATGACCATAACCATAATTGCCCTGGACGACTTTCAAATATAAAAACTTATTCATTCCATTCACCTCCATGCGTGTGCAAAAGTTTGACAAAGTGACGACTTTAGGGGTAGCCGTCAGACCCATACGCTCACGCGTTACGATAATAATCGTCGTCGTAGTAATCATTCCGACGAGAACGATTTGACTTATACTCCTCGTATGCCGCATCCTCAACGGCTGCCAATGCTCTGGACATAAAGCCCGCGTCCGTGTTTGCGGGTTCTACCGAAGTAACTTCCGACCAATCACACTCATCGTGAGGACCGCAGAAATTGGCTTCGCCATTTACGATATGTTTTTCGAGCTCGATTGTAACTGTAGTCATTTTATTTATCCATTCACCATTCGCACGTATGCGAGTTATTAAAAAAGGTGACGGCTTTGGGGGTAGCCGTCAGACCCTCGGAGCTATACCGCCAGGTACAGCCCCTCGCTTCGCTTGGTTTGAATCAACTCGCCATGCACACCCAAGCGTTCACGCAGGGTCTTAATGGTCTGTCGATTCTTGGCTTCGATGTACTCGCCAGGCTTAGCCAGGCAAATCGCTCGGAGCAAATCACGCTCGCCCTTGCGCAAGGTCACGGTCGAACCGTCGATTTCAATTTTGTGCATGAACACTCGGATGGGTCCGCGACAAACCAGGGGGCGAATTTTCTTAGGAACAATCTCGCGACTCGGAGCGGGCAACTCAGCCGCGAATGGTACAGGCTCCGCATCCATCCACACATGAGCGGGCACCTTGCTCCAACGAATTGCTAACCGTGGGTAGCCTCGGTCAAGTCGAGTATAAATCGCTCGGCTATCCCTAACACCCTTTTCGGCTACCTTACGAGGGTCATTGCCGATGCTCCGCTCATGGCGAACCAATTCCATCAGGTTGATTCGTCGCATCATCATATTTTCGGCTGGCTCGACCTCACCCACAAGGCGATTCGGAGCAATGGCATCACCGTCGATTCGCATCATCCAGAATGGTGCGCCAGACTTTTCTAGCTGAAAAAATTCGTCACATTCCATCGTCACGTCGCTGGCACTGCCCGACTTGATGGACACAGGAACCGGACCCATAGCCGTAGGGATAGCGACATCGAACATGCCCATGCCCCGACCGACGTTGATAAACTGCCCCCGTAGAGTCAGAAGGACATTGCGCCTATCGGTCCTACTCTCATCAGCCAAAATGTGACCAAGGTTCACGCCATAGGCATGACCAAAAGCGATGATGGACTGCGCGAAGATAACGCCCGTGATACATTGGAGACTAGCGGTCGCCTCGACGATTTTTTGCTGGAGGCGCGCCACCTGCGCGCTGTTTTCAAAATTTGGATTTTTCATGTTCTCGCCTTCCGTCAAACTATTGCAATTCGTTACATCCTATTATAGCGGTAGAATTTTTTTTCCACTAATTAAGAACTTAATAAAGCGTCATTATTTTGACGAAATAAAATGTTGCAAAAAAATAAAAATGTTTTTTTTAATTTGCAGAATAATAAAAAAAATAAAACAAGTATAAAAGTATTTTTTTGTTTACTCGACTACGT